>QQTW01001948.1_pt1 | contig 14754 bp, 15 predicted proteins | sample 1904831 | NCBI WGS metagenome assembly QQTW01 (sample SAMN09435610, study PRJNA476489) | Subsurface metagenome, whole genome shotgun sequencing project. | reverse complement strand
TGGGGAATGAGGGGGCTGGGCTATCAACCGAGTTGGCAGGGTTGGCTGAGTGTCAGCAGGCGGGTATGCAAGTAGTAGCAACTTTGCCTTCTGCCCAGTTGACTTATTGGCAGGTAGACTGGCGTTGTCCTAGTATAATTTTGCTGGGGAATGAGGGGGCTGGGCTATCAACCGAGTTGGCAGGGTTGGCTGATTTGCAGGTGCGGATTCCTCTAAGTGTTGGGGTGGAGTCTTTGAATGTGGCGATCGCTGCTGCTTTGTTGTTGTATGAGGCGCGGCGGCAAAGAATGGATGATTAACGAACCGCAGGAGGCGAAGCGAAGCCGAAGGCGTTAGGCGCGAAGTACGCGGGGAAAGGATGAAGCATGAAGCATGAAGGTTAAATTTCAGACTTCAGATTTCACACTTTATACTTCATACTTCTCTAGTCTCTAGCGCCTGAAAGTTGTTGCAAAATCTCCTCAATCTGGTTGATGGCTTCTGGGTTGTTTTGTAAGGAGTAGAGTTGTTTGGCTTTGTGTAGGAATGTAATTGCTTCTGGCTTTTTACCCCCACTCCAAAAAGCAAGTGCTAGGTTTTGATGAGAGGTTGGATCGTTTGGCTTGATTTGTATTGCTTGCTTGAAGGCGGCGATCGCTTCTGAAAATTTTCCTTGGCTGCCAAGAGCAATGCCAAGATTGTTGTAAGTTTCAAAATTTACGGGATTTATACTCAGGGCGTGTTTAAAGGCATCTGCTGCTTCGGAAAACTGCTTTTGACTACCCAGTGCTAGCCCTAGATTATTGTGGGCATTCTCGTAGTTAGGGTAAATTTCAATCGCTTGATTGAAGGCGGCGATCGCCTCTGGAACTCTACCTTGCCCAGCTAGTTCAACTCCTCTATTATTGTGTACTTCTGCCTGTCGTAAATTCTTTGTAGAAATTTCTTGCTTGTTCGGCGATCGCCACGCTGTTGCCTCTAGTGAGTAACTTGGCTGAACACATAGCGTCACTAAACTGGCTACTACAACCGTAAAGCGCAGCTTTTTCAGTAGAACCTGAGTTTTTTTCATCATGATTTACTGGAGGAACAAGTTACTTGCTTTCTTAGCTTTATTTTAAAACTTCTCTATAAGCTATTAGCCGTTAGCTAATTGACTATGGTTGCTTGAGCTAAACTTAATTAATTAAAATTGATACTATTTAATATTTTATTATATATTTTTTGCATCGATAAGTAGAAATGTGTCAGTCAAAGTAGAATATCTTACTTTAGATTTCACTTTTTACAATCCAAATTGTAAAAAGTGCGTCGTCCTTTACTTACTCCAAAGACGACACACTGACTCCTGACAAGATTATAATGAATGCGCTTTTTGAATGAATGCGCTTTTGAATTCAAAATTGCTTTATGTATTGCTCATTTGATGCTTTTCTGCCGTTATACCATTATTACTTTGGGCAGTTTTCCCATTTTTTCCGTTGGTTTGTCCATTGCCGTTACGGGGTTGAAGTACACCATAGCCACCATGATTACGTTCGTAAATGACGTTGATTTCCCCAGTTTGGGCATTACGGAACATATAAAAATCGTGTCCGACTAATTGTAATTGTTCCAACGCTTCTTCGATTGTCATTGGTGGCATGGAGAAGTATTTGGTACGCACAACTTGAGTGGGTAGTTCTGGAGTGCGATCGCCAATTAGATCTGTAACGATGGGAGATTCTGCCGTTTCGAGGCTTGTCTTATCGTGAGTCTTTTTATCTTGTCGTCTTTCTTTATACTTGCGTAGTTGACGCGCAATTTTATCTGATACTAAATCTATGCTGGCATATAGGTTTTCGCTACTCTCCTCGGCACGGATCACGCTTCCGTTGGCGTAAATTGTCACTTCTGCTGCTTGTCTGGGATTGATTCGGGGATTACGGGCTACTGACAAATGTACATCGACTTCATTTGTCATATTTTGAAAGTGACTAACTGCCTTTTCAATTTTTTGATGTACATACTCCCGAATTGCATCAGTGATTTCGATATTTTTGCCGTGGATAACAAGCTTCATATTTAATTCTCCCATTGGATACGATGCAAATCTGTTTTGCCGAAAGAGAAAACAATGACTAAACTGTCACTCAAGCAACAATTTTGTGTCGGTTTTTACGTACTAAAATGCCCCGTTGTAGGTTTGCCCTTGTACTCTACAAATCAAACCGATGTGATTATTTTTTTTACCACGCCCAGCCTTCAAATTTCGCTGCTACCTGCGCTTGATTTACCAGATTAATTCCTAAACACGAGGATTTGCCTATTCTGATGTCTTCAGATGTTTAGTACTTGCGCAGTCTGCGATCGCGTGGTTAGAAAAAGCTTCCTCCCTGCTGATCTTGAGTTTCTATATTCAACTTAGCACTTTGTATTGTCTAAAAGATCTACGTTTTCGTTCTCTTCAAGATGTTTTGCATTCCTTGACATTTCTTGATGTCATGATTGGAAGTACAAATAAAATTTCCCGAAAATTACCCTTGATTTTTTAGATGATTACGAGTAAGCATACATCCACAATCAATTCAGCCCAGCAGCTACACCTTTGCTGGTTATATAATCAGGGACTGATACCCTACTCTGTTGCTTGGGATTGGCAAAAAAAGTTATTGCAAGAACGTCTCAATAATCCCATTTTACAAGATGTCTTAATTTTGCTGGAACATTTGCCAATTTACACTTTGGGGCAGGGATCTAGTCTAGAATTTCTTAATTTCGATATTGACAAAAATGCAGAAAAAGTGTATAGAGTAGAGCGGGGGGGAGAGGTGACTTATCATTGCCCTGGTCAGCTAGTAGGCTACCCAATACTCAATCTGCAACATTATTGTAAAGATTTGCATTGGTATCTGCGGCAGCTAGAAGAAGTTTTAATTCGGGTGTTGGCGGTTTATGGGTTGCAGGGTGAGAGAATAGCAGGATTAACGGGAGTTTGGCTAGAAGGGCGCAAGGTAGGGGCAATTGGAATTAAGGTTAGCCGTTGGATCACTATGCACGGCTTTTCTTTAAATGTATGTCCAGATCTAACAGGCTTTGAACAAATTGTTCCTTGCGGTATTTCTGACAAGCCTGTTGGCAGCTTAGCCCAATGGATTCCAGAAATCAATATAGAACAGGTACGCTTACAAGTAGCACAAGCTTTCGCCCAAGTGTTTGGGGTGAAGTTAATAGAAAACTCAGTTATCAGTGAATAATGAAACAATGAAACAGTGACCAGTAACCCGAAATTGACAACTGATAACTGGTAACTGGTAACTGATAACTGGTAACTGAACTCCCTACTCCCTAGCCCCAAGTTCAGTATTTAGGCGGCTTAGGAATGTACGCAGGCGATCGCTTCGCGGATGAGTGAGAACTTCACGGGGCGATCCTTGTTCTTCGACATAGCCTTGATGTAAAAACATGACTCGGCTGGCTACTTCCCTAGCAAATTGCATCTCATGAGTAACTACAACCATTGTCATGCCATCTGCGGCTAGCTGCTGCATTACTTGCAGCACTTCTCCGACTAGTTCGGGATCTAAAGCACTGGTTGGTTCGTCAAATAGCATGATCTGCGGGTTCATACATAAACTTCGGGCGATCGCTACCCGTTGTTTTTGTCCGCCTGAAAGCTGTTCGGGATAAGCACCCGCTTTATCAAATAAGCCGACTTTCTCTAGGTAATATCCAGCCTGTTGTGCGCTTTCTTTGCTGGTTTTGCCCAGCACTTGGCGTTGAGCTAGGGTCAAATTCTCTAATACACTTAAATGAGGAAACAAGTTGAATTGTTGAAATACCATTCCTACTTGTGTCCGCAGTTGGCGCAGTTTTTTGTAGCTGAGATTTGGTTTTGATACATCAATACCGTTGACTACCAAACGTCCACCGTCAATTTTCTCTAGGCGGTTAAAGCAGCGCAATAGGGTACTTTTGCCACAGCCGGATGAACCAATTACTGCAACTACTTCTTTTCGGCGAATTTCTCCGCTGATTCCTTTTAGAACTTTTAGGGAACCAAAGTTTTTCTCTACACTCTCAAACGCGATCGCACTGGTTGTATTCATACCTGAGTAGAAGTGTGCTATGTCTGTCAAGTACTCATGTTAATTGTATTCTTGTGTACATCTGGGTGAGTCGGAGAAGTTTTAGGGTGTTTGACGAACCGCGAAGACGCAAAGGACGCAAAGAAAGAGAAGAGGAGAGAAAAGAGTATGGCTGATTTGTCTTTTGTCCGTTGGCTGCGCCTTACTTTGGTGGCTGGTTTGGGTTGTCTGCTTTTGCTTGCGGGTTGTAGTTTTAATTCGAGTTCTACTGCTGCTGGTAAAACTTTGACTATCGCTGTGGAGGGAACTTATCCACCGTTTGAGTTTCAATCCCAAACGGGGGAGTTGCAGGGTTTTGATGTCGATCTGATGAATGCGATCGCAAAAGAGGCTGGTTTTAAGATTAGCTATCAAAATCTGCCTTTTGCTGGGATGATTCCAGCTTTACAGGCGCAAACTATTGATGTGGCTGTGGCGGCGATGACGATTACAGAACAACGGGCGAAGGTGATTTCGTTTTCGCGTCCTTATTTTAAGTCTGGTTTGGCGATCGCTACCCGTAATAATAATCAAGATATTACTAGTTTTGATAATCTTAAGAATAAAAAAATTGCTGTACAAATCGGTACGACGGGCGCACAAAAGGCTGCAAGTATTCCTGGGGCTGAAGTTCGTAGTTTTGATGATGCGCCTACAGCTATCAGAGAATTACTTAATGGTAATGTAGATGCGTTACTTCACGATCAACCTGTGATTTTGTACGCTATCAATTCGGGTGATGTGCAAGGAGTTAAGGTGATTGGGGAACTGTTAACCCAGGAGTATTTCGGTTTTCCCACTCCTAAAGGATCGCCAAATTTGGCACTGATAAATCTGGGTTTGGGCGCTGCGTTGAAAAATGGCACTTATAAACAACTTTATCAAAAGTGGTTCGGGGTTCAACCGCCACCCCTACCTGAGAAATTACCTTTTCAAAATCAGAGTGCAAGTGGTGTATCTGCACTGTTTAGCGCTGTTAGTGTAATTTTAACTGCCTTGCCATTACTGTTACGTGGGGCTTTGGTGACGCTGCAACTTACCGCTTTGTCTGTAGTTCTTGGTATGATTGCAGGTTCCTTAATTGGTATTACTCGACTTTCTCAAGTTTTGCCTGTACGTTGGGCTGCTAGGGCGTATATAGATTTTTTCCGGGGAACGCCTTTGCTTGTGCAGATTTTTATGATTTATTTTGGCTTACCTGCGATCGCTCAAGAGTTGGGTTTCCCTTTCAGTTTCAACCGTTGGACGGCAGCAGTAATTGCCTTAAGTCTCAATAGTGCTGCCTATATTGCTGAAATTGTTCGCGCTGGTATCCAATCAATTGAGTCTGGGCAAGCTGAAGCAGCCCAATCTTTGGGTTTGAGTTCTGCCCAGACTATGCGCTATGTCATTTTTCCTCAAGCTTTTCGCCGAATGCTGCCACCTTTGGGTAATGAGTTTATTAGTATGCTCAAAGATACTAGTTTAGTTGCTGTGATTGGGTTTGAAGAGTTATTTCGCAATGGGCAACTGATTGTTGCTCAAAATTATCGGGCGTTTGAGATTTATGCTGGTGTTGCGGTAATTTATTTATGCTTAACTCTACTGTCTTCTCAAGCTTTTAGTCGCTTGGAACAGTGGATGAATCCTGTAAACCGTCGTCGCCACGAGCAGGTAAAAGTCACTCAAAATGTTTGAAATCAGAATTATTTTAAAATAGGTTATTGACTTTTTGCCTGGAAAAATGATATCTTCAAGGCAAGTTTACTTGATAATACTAATCTAAGCATTTAAGAAAACATAAAAATAATTTCATTATAATAAAATTATTTTACAATCTTCAGTAGTAAAAGTAAAGTACCAAGTTACTTTTTTGTAGTTAATAATCGGTAATGGCAATTAACAACGAACTATTACCAATTACCTTTTAGCACTGCGATAATTCCAAGGTGTGACAAATTTAGGATCGCTCCACACACCCCGTTGATGCTGCTGAGCTTCGGCTTGGGCTTGTTGAACTATTGCGGCATCGGGACAATTTTTTAAGTATTGGTCGAAGACTAATACTAATCCATCCCGCGCCAAAACTTCTTGGACTAATGTACCGTTGCCCAGGCGTACCTCAGCAATTTTACGACCATAGCGATCGCTGTCGGTAATGGTTAAGTTAACGCGATCGCCGCCTTGATGAATTAATTGCTGCAAACGATCTTGAGCTTGAATACCCCATTGGAATTGGTTGCGATCTCTTACTCTTTTACTTGCCCTTTCCTTAGTCGAATGCGGAATTTCCGGTGCGTCAACACAGGCAAATCGGACTTTAATATCAGTTCCCTTGCGATCTACCACAGTTAAGGTATCGCCATCGCTGACTCGTTTAACTGAATATGCAGCTGAACTAAATTTGTTTAAAATCTCACACCCAGTTACAGTTGCGATCGCAGTTAATATAACTAGCCACAGGAGTAATTTTTGAATTAATTTCACAGCCAATTCACCCAACTTCCACCCATACAATTTTGGAGCCGCAGTTTTGTTAAACCAAATGTAGTATAAAAACTTTATAGTACAATAGTATTACTAAACTGAGAGAGTTAGTGGCTAGTAATAATTCAGAATCTCGGTAGCCTTCTACTAGCGACTCAACACATTATTAGATCTAGCATCTAACATAAGAGATCGAAGATAAGCATAAGTTTTGTAACCTCCTCACAGTAAGCAAGAATCAGCATGAATCTTTTGACTTATGTATTACATCTAGCGGGATCGGGTGCATCGGCTTACATCACAGCTCGTCAAATCCGTGACCCCCTGACACGCCCCAACCTCCTAGCTGGGTTTCAACTAGCTGAGTCTGGCTCAGTACCTTTTCTATCAGCCCTGAGTCAACGTGCAGCGGCGGAAGGGGATGAGTGGTTAGCCGAGAAACTAGCTCTCCACGCCTCAGATGAAGCCAGGCACGGTCATATTTTTGCTCACGCTCTCAAACAGCTGAATAAGCAAGTCATTGACTTCAAGAATCTGCCCAAGACCAAACCAGAAGGTAAAGCGGATGAGCGGCGACGCAGCCCCTTTTTTGAAGCATACTTTGAGGGATATTCTCAAGAGCAGCTCAAACCAGAAGCGATGCCCTGGAATGTATTTATGGCTAGTACATACATTTTGGAGCTTGACGCTAGCAAAGATTTTACCCGCATGGCGAATGCGTTACCAGAAGATGAGCCAACCAGCCGCAATTTGAAAAAGGGAATGCTCAGCATTGCTCAGGATGAAACAGGTCACGCCAGTTATCTTTATGAAGCGATGATGCGGCGTTTACCAAGGGCTGAGGTGGAAAAACTAGTGGATGATTGGCGCACTCGCAAAGTAAACGCTTTGTTAGCAATGGTCAATGGTTTGATGCAGCGTAGTGGCAATATGCCTTCTTTAGTACAAGAGGGTGTTCCGGCAGAAATGACGGATAAAGCTGCTGAAAATCGGGATCTGGAGTTGGTTAGCTAGCTATAGAGACGCAATTAATTGTCTCTCTACTCAGATTCGTGCTTTTACTGATAGGTGCAAATGTAAATCAATTTTTAACACTCTCACTGCTGGAATTGGTGGGAGTTTTTTTGTAGTAGAAAGAATAGGCAACAAATGATCTATTTAGATGATTTGACACAATTTTTAGATCGCTTCTTCGCTGTCCATCGCTATAGTCAAGAAGAAAGAGGAGGTGTGTATTTACCATCTACACGCCCAGTTAAGCGGTTGGGGTTAGCTTTGGAGCCTTGGGCGCAATTACCCCAATGGGTTGAGTCAGAAAGATTGGATGCTTTGTTCTTGCATCGACCTTGGAAACTGCAACTAGAAGCGATCGCTGAAGATATTGGTGTCGTTTCTTATCATCTCGCTTTTGATGAACGTTTGACTTTGAGTTTTAATCCTCGTCTGGCAGAAGTACTGGCTATGACAGATCTATACCTTTTGGGGGAAAAACAAGGGCGGGCGATCGGTATGATTGGTGATGTTCCCACTCAGGATTTCACTAGCTACCATAGTTATATGGGTGAAATTTTTGGTGGGCTAGAAAAAGCGTGTATCGGTAATAAGACTGAGGTTTCACGCATAGCAGTAGTTGGGGCTATGACTGACGCACTGGTACGGGAAGCAGATGTAAGAGGTGCCGATCTATACGTTACAGGGCAGTTAAGACAACCAGCCGAGATTGCCGCAGTGGAAACTGGAATTGGGGTGATTGCAGTTGGGCATCGCCGCAGTGAAGAATGGGGATTAAGAGCGATCGCGCACGTACTACGAGAACGCTGGTATGAGCTAGAAGTTGTTTTACCTGCTTTAGGTGGTAATTCCCACTAAAAATTATCTCCTTTTTAAGGATTACTAAGAGTAAACTACTATACTTTTTGTTAGAATGAAAGTAAAAATTATAACATATAAGTATTAGTTGAAGATTTGAGCAAATGTTTGTGAACAATAAATGTTTTGCTTAAAAACAACTGTAGTTATACTGATGCACGTTATAGAATGTATAAAAAAACAACAAATTTACAGTAAAATTCCGCTTGGATATGTAGTTAAGGTAAGGATAAGTTGATTTTACGATCTTATTGAAGAATGCTATCCTGAAACGTCGGCAAGTTAGGCAATTCATAGTTTGGCTTGAGGCGTTGGCGTGAAATATCTGTCAATGCTCCTATCTATATCTTGAGAGTTATCATGCAGGCTTACTCGAACACCACCTCCGCTTGGCAACGACTGAAAAACAACGAACTCAACTGCGAAGAAGCGCTGAAACTCCTGCTAGACGAACAAGGAATTGTTAACCAATCTTTACTGGACAAAGAAGTTAGTTCCAGATTTTTGCGACACTTTCCCGATAAAAATGCCTTACCCCCAACTATTCCCCTACTCTTGTGGCGCGGTTGCTATTACTTAGGTAGCCCAGTAGAGCTAACGCCAGAAATCCTTCGAGAACTCAAAGTACGCACTGCTAGTGAGATCAAAGTCGTTAAAATTGCGGACAAGAGCTACCGCACCTGGTTTCACAGCCAAAATCTTAACCCTAACCGCATCAGTTCTATTCCGCAGGTAAATCCAATCACTGGTGAATTGGAACAAGAAAACATCAGTGAAACCACAGAGCTAAATCTACTTAAAGCCGCCGATCAAATTGGTCGAATTAAAACTTTAATTACCGGAGCATTACGCAACCGCGCTAGTGACATCCATCTCGAACCAATGCTCGATGGCTTAAGAGTCCGCTATCGGATTGATGGTGTGCTACGGGATATTACCACTCTGCCAGCAGAATTCAGCCGCCGGGTGATTGTGGCACTTAAGGTGATGTGTAATATGGACATCGCCGACAATCGTCGTCCCCAGGATGGCAGGATTGAGGAGAAATATGCCAATGGTGAAGAGGTAGAACTGGGAATGGATATGCGAGTCAGTACTCTTCCCTGTGTGAACGGGGAAAAGGCTGTAATTCGCTTGTTACCCCGGCAAAATCCCTATTCCAGTATTGACAATTTAGGATTTGTGCCGAAAACGCTAGAGACATATAAATCGTGGTTAAATCAACCGCAAGGCATGATCATCCTCACTGGTCCAACTGGTTCTGGTAAAACGAGTACTCTATACACCAGTTTGCAAGTTGTTGCCAAAGATTACGTCAACGTGGTGACAGTAGAAGATCCAGTAGAGTATGTACTGCCTGGAATCACCCAAACTCAAGTGCATGAAGCCGCAGGAATGACGTTTGCTGCTGGTTTGCGAGCAATTCTCCGCCAAGACCCTGATGTGATCATGGTGGGGGAAATTCGTGACAACGAAACAGCAGAAACTGCTGTCAGAGCTGCCTTGACGGGACACTTAGTATTTACTACACTGCATACGAATGATGCAGTTGGGGCAATTCCCCGACTCAAAGATTTGGGCCCAGATCCCGGTTTGCTCAGTGATGCTCTATTGGGAATTGTGGCACAACGCTTGGTGCGTCGCGTTTGCCCTCACTGTGCTGAACCATATACACCAACTGAGTCCGATTTGCGGGTTCTAGGTTTAGGGCGAGAGCAAATTAAATCAGCCTCGTGGCGCAAAGGTCGGGGTTGCTCGATGTGCTTCGGTTCTGGCTTCTTGGGTCGTGAGGCAGTTGTGGAGTTGATCGATATTGATGACCGGATACGCGAAATTATTTATGAAGGCACGATGACTCACTTGCATCGTCATCTGCGGGAGATCAACTATTCTTCTTTTCACAATGCAGCACTAGAAAAGGTGACAAATGGTTTGACGACGGTGCAAGAAATCTTGCGCGTCCTGCCCCGCAGTGCTTTATATAACAACACTGTGGCTCAAGAGCGAACGAATGCATTTAAAATGACGCTGAGTTAGTGGTGCTAATTTGGCTAATGCGATCGCATCGAGCCAAAATTAAGTGCGATCGCATTAGCTACAAGCAATCTACTAAATAATTTGTCCCAAATCTTTGATTTGGGGCAAATTATTATATTTATATACCGAGATTGAACTTCTACAAAACTAAATTGAGCAAGACAATCTCGCGCTTTGTTGACAGTAGACGTTGCGCTAGACGGATGTGTTGACTGTTGAGAGCATTTGCAGCCAACTGCGATCGCGCGCCCCATCGCCTTTATCCGCTTTGTAGTACACAGCATCTACCTTTAACTACCCTACAAGGCGCATTGCCTAGAGAAAGCAGATCCGTATCAATCAACCCAGCCAATATCTTTATCAGTAATTTGGTTGGATGCATAGTTTGGTCCCACTGAGTACTCAGGTATTCTTTTTACAGGTAAATATGCTGGTTTTGTACTCTTGTTTTCGGTTTTAGTCGCTTGAAAACTCTTGTTTTCGGTTTTAGTCGCTTGAGAACTCCTGTTTTCGGTTTTAGTTGCTAGAGTACTTTTGTTTTCTGTTTTAGGCGGCACAGAATTAGATTCTGTCAGTTTCAGAATCACCTGTTTTGCTTGCTCAAGCTCCACTTGCAACTTCTCAACTATAGTTTTTTGCTCCTGTAAATCCGATTGCAAAGTAGCTGTTTTTTGCTGCCAAGATTTATTGTCTCCCTCTGAGGCTTGCAGTGCTGCTTTTAACTCTTTTACAGTTGTTTCTAAGTCGGCTTTGGTGGAACTTACGCGCCTAGCAGTTGCCGAGCGAGAATCAGCTTCTTCCGGTTCTAGTACTTCCGGTTGTATAGGTTGTTCAGTATCTGCTGCTTGAACTGCGCCATCTTCTGACTGGGAAGATTTTTGTGCCTCTTCCCGTACCAAATCTTCTATACGTTTTCTAACCATTTCTATCTCCAATCTTGCTGTATTTCATCCGCCACTTTTCGGTAATCTGTCTGAGCTGGCCATGAATTCTTCCCCCGCCATTGTGTAATCGGTACGCCCTCCAGTGCAGCTCGTTCATGAGCTTTGTAGGCACGTATAAACGTCTTACAGGCAGGGATTCCTACTTCCTTAAGGGTGTTTTGCGCCTCCCGTGCTTCTTCACTACTACGAGGATCTACTCGCGTTAGCAGGACTCGATGTGCTACCCCCACTGGTAAGACGGCTTGCCTGACTGTCTGAATTAAGGCAGTTAGATCCATCGGCGCTGGCGGGGTTGGCAACAACAAATAATCAGCGGCTGCTAATACTGCTGCTAATGCTTCAGAATCTAGTGCCGGGGGAGTATCTACTACAATTAATTCGTATCCTTCTATCTTCCTTAGTTTGCCCAATATTAGTGGATTTGTTTCTTTTACCAAATCAAAACTCATTTTTGGCTGATTGCGTTCCATCCACCACGACAAGCTGGCTTGAGGATCTGCATCTACAGCTAAAACTTTGTACCGATCTGAAAAAATCCCCGCCAATGACATTGTTGTTGTAGTTTTGCCAACGCCACCTTTGCCGTTAGCTACAACAAGAATTTTGGGGTGCAATGACATCTAATATATTTTTATCGATTAAGACTAGATTACCAAATTCGCGTCCCTAAATTTGAGTTGCGAGTGGTAATTAATAATTGATAGTTAGTATAGAAGCGATTAATCGCGCCTATAATGTTTTTAATTCCGACTTAAGATATACAGATACAAGGCTTGTGCGCCCCTACTTACGACTTACGACTTATTTTAATTACGGTGGTTGTTACTGTAATGAATTCTTGCCCCTGCCCATTGCAATTTCTCCCTTAAGGTCTGGTAATAGGAATAGTTTTCCTGCAAAATAATAAACTTGGCATCGCAATCTGCCATGCGGACATCTACCCGCTGTCCGGGCCAGATCGAAGTTGCGAGTACACCATCCATCCAAAGTTTAGTATTGAGTTCGTAATCTCCCAAGGGCCAAACACTGACAACAGAACCCGGCGGTAAGACGATGGGACGGCTGGAAAGACTCATCGGACAGATGGGAGTGACGGTAATTGCTTTCATCGCATCGTGCATTATTGGCCCATTGGCAGAAACTGTGTAGCCAGTGGAACCAGTTGGGGTAGCGACAATTAGACCATCTCCCTGGTATTGATCGACCACTTCCCCGTCAATTTCCATTTCCAGAACCGAAGTAATCATCCGATCGGCAGAGGCGGGTTTGACGCACATTTCATTCAAAGCTAAAAAGCGATCGCTCACTGGTTCAAAGTTAGTGCGATCGCCTTCATATATGCTTGCTTGTAACATCATCCGCCGCTGAATGGCATAACGGTCTGACAACAACCGATCCCAAACCGACTGGGAGTCCTTAAACGCCTCGAAAGACTCGGTTAAAAATCCCAGATTTCCGCCTACATTCACCGCCAAGATGGGAATTCCCTCAGCCGCTACGTGCCTGGCTGCTGTGAGAACTGTGCCGTCTCCCCCCAGTACTATAGCCAGATCGATTGGCTGAATTGCTGAGGCTAGAAAAACTGGATAGGGATTATCTTTAGGGCCACTTGGACCCATTAACACCCGACAACCACGCTCTTCTAGCTGCTGCGCACAGATTTCTGCCCAACGGCGGCTGTGGGAATCCCCAGCTTTATGAGCGATAATTACTTGCTTAAGCTGCACCCAATTACCACTTCAAAAGATTAAACTGCTCCATATCCACTGTATCGCGGTTGCGATAAATCGCTAGTACGATCGCCAGACCTACCGCTGCTTCTGCTGCGGCAACGGTAATTACAAACACGGTGAACACTTGACCTTTGATCGCTTGTGCATCAATGAAGTTGGAAAACGCCATTAAGTTTAAATTAACGGCATTCAGTAGCAATTCAATTGACATCAGCACTCGGATCACGTTGCGGCTAGTGACTAAGCCAAAGATGCCGATGCAAAATAAAGCTGCTGCTACTAATAAAAAGTACTGGAGTTGCATGAATCTTCGCTGGTTGCTCTAGTAAAATGCCAATACCTACGAGTTACCTCTAGCTTGTTTCTCTTTGTCAAGATCGCTAGTAAGATTGCTTGATACTGCAATCAATTCTCTCGGACGCTCTGCCAAAGTCAAAACAGGTTGCTCTTTCTTGTTGGGAGAAATTACTTGATCTGGCAGATACTCGCGCCGTGCCAAAATAATTGCCCCCACCATTGCTATTAACAACAGCACTGAAGCAAGTTCAAACGGTAGCAAAAAGTCGGTGAAGAAATGTTGTCCAATTACGACGATGGAATTGTTACCAGGAGTTGAACCAGTAGATATTGCCCAAGGTGTTGAAAGCACCATTGCACTCAAGAGGGCAAACAGTCCTAGACTAACTACAGATGTGATAACTGGGCGTAGCCAAGCATTACGCACGGGCTGAAAATCCTCCCGCTTATTTACCAACATGATGGCAAACAAAATCAAAACGTTAACTGCCCCAACATAAATTAAAACCTGTGCTGTTGCTACAAAGTCAGCATTGAGCAGCAGATACATCCCAGAAATGCTGACGAATACAACAGCCAGCAAAAAGGCAGAATAAACGATGTTGGATAGTAATACTACTCCTAGTGCTGCTCCAATCAGCATCGCCGTCAGGATGCCAAATGAAACAACTTGTACTCCTTGTGCTAAATTCACAATTTTTTCTCCTTTGTCATTTGTCAGTTGACTAAGGGTAAAGGGTAAAGGTTAAAGGGTAAAGGTATTATACTTCAGCCTTCATCCTTCATCCTTCATCCTTCAGCTTTTTGGGATGCTTGTTGTTGTTGCTCAACAATTTCTGCTGGCAGTTTACCTGCGCGTTTTGCATCTGCTGGCAAACCGTGAGGTTCCAATACACCCTTGGGTAAGTAAACGAGTTCGCGTAGCGGCGTTACCATTGGATCTTGAGTCACTTTATATGGCAGACGACCCAAGGCGACGTTATCAAAATTCAACTCGTGGCGATCGTAAGTGCAGAGATCGTACTCTTCTGTAAATGACAAACAGTTAGTCGGTGCAAGCTGCCCGTTATATCGGTCAGGGGCTGGCTGTCACCTTCGACCATATGCGGCGGCGACCGATTACAGTGCAGTATCCTTACGAAAGGCTCATTCCCTCGGAACGGTTCCGAGGCAGGATTCACTTTGAATTCGATAAATGCATCGCCTGCGAAGTCTGTGTAAGAGTTTGCCCGATTAACTTACCTGTAGTCGATTGGGAATTTGATAAAGCCTCGAAAAAGAAAAAGCTCAATCACTACAGCATCGACTTCGGTGTTTGTATCT
>QQTW01001947.1_pt1 | contig 14759 bp, 8 predicted proteins | sample 1904831 | NCBI WGS metagenome assembly QQTW01 (sample SAMN09435610, study PRJNA476489) | Subsurface metagenome, whole genome shotgun sequencing project. | reverse complement strand
ACAATACGCTCCACTAAGCTCTATCAACAGCCGGACTGGACATGACCCCCCTCCCAAAGAATTCACTAATGGTGCCAACATCCTCTTACTCTCCCACCTGTCCCATTTTCGCGAAGGAACCACGCTGGTGCGCGAAAAGCAAGGCCTCCGATTCGATATCTTCCGATCATATACCTCCGCCAACGACACCGCGGGGGCCATCCGGGCGTTACGCAAGTACGGAAAGGACGAACCACAGCTCTACCCGGCCGCTCTAGCGTACTTTACTTCCAGCCCACGCATTCTGGAAGAAGCAGGCGATGAATTCGACGCGGTGCTCAAAAAGATCGATGAAGACGGGCTGATGGCGCCACTGCAAGTGATTCAGACGCTGAGCACCAACGCCGTCGCAACAATGGGTTTAGTCAAGAAGTATCTCAGCAGTACGATCGACAAGGAACGAAAAGAGATCGCCAACGTAAGTCGTGCCTTTCCCCCCTTTTTCACCCACCATGTCTCATTCTCATGGTAATGATGAATGGCATACAGAACCGACGTCTGATCGAAACCTACCGCGCCGAAACCGCCGCTAAACGCAAAGAGATGGACGAGCTAGGAAGCAAACCCGCAGTGTTCCAAGCCACGCGCTGTTTCGCGTGCGGGGGCAGTCTCGATTTGCCCACTGTGCACTTTCTATGTAAACACTCGTTCCATCAACGCTGTCTCAACAACCAGAACCAGGGTATCGGGATGAGGAATGAGAATGAACATGCTGAGTGTCCTGTGTGCGCGCCTCAGAACGCAACTATTCGTGCGATTCGACGCGGTGAGTGGCAGTTCAATGTGGTATATCGCTGATGGGAGCGAAGTCATGAACGCTAATCAATGAGGGTTACATATAGCACAAGATGAATCGGCCGAGAGACACGATCTGTTTGATGATGCGTTGAAGAGGTCAAAGGATAAATTTGGCACCATTAGTGAATTCTTTGGGAGGGGGGTCATGTCCAGTCCGGCTGTTGATAGAGCTTAGTGGAGCGTATTGTACTCAGTGTTACAAGCTTGAATGTGTTGATCGAGAAGTGACTATTTGTGCATTGGTCGGCTTTAAGGGTACACTTTCGAGAGTCGAAAGCAGCTGAGAAGGTCAGATATCTGTCGGATGTCTCGGAGCGGAGTATTCGACCGGAAGGACAAGAGGGCACGCGGGTGACAAACTGTATGGAGGTGCTCAGCAGTAACCGCTAGCAGTCATCATCATCCTCATGACGAAGAATTCCTTACCCTTCATCACAATGATAACGACGATTAATCTTAACCTCCGTGGCACTTGCGATGAATATTAGCTCCAACACCGTCATAATGATGACGATGATTGTTGGCAGTGACTGCTGAGCACCCTCCATTTATTCTGTTAACTGCGTGGAGGGCAGCAGATTCGACGGACAAACAATTCGATGGTCATATATTTGTCGAACACCCAGAACGCAGAATCCTCTGGGAACCTGCGAGATGCGTTTCTGACGTCGACTCAGTTGTCACGTGATATGGTCAAATTTTCGTCGAACCTCGTACACGCACCCCAATTCTGCTAGACGGACGCCCCAAAGTACCCTCAGTGTGTATTCTACATACTAAAGGTACTTCTCCCATCATTGATCTCACGAACTCAGGTGACAACGCGTAATGCGCCTCGCACAAACCGTCCGATGCCGACAACGCCGCGGGGCAAGGATTGCTACCAACGTCCATCGCGACGCGACAGGGCCATCATGGCGTCGCAACGGGTCATCTACGACTCGGACGATGAAGAAAGTAACGACGATAAACTTGATAATGTAGCTTTACCAATGGAGGATATGAGCAATAGCAATCAACATGCTCTTCAGCCCTTGAAGGCCGAGTTGCTAGGTGAGTATCAGTTAACGCCCGACCAACACACGCGCCGAGCTACACATAGAGCATAGCTAACATACTTATCGAGTCACTCCAGCGCTAGATGCTACTGCTCTGCCACAAAACCTCGGGGATGATATCGCCCAGGCCACCAAGCAGGCCCTACAGGGCTTAGGTGCACAGCCGGAACCAACACCGCATTGGCAATCCGCTGAACCTACCATGTCGACTTCTTCAATGGATGATCCTCCGCCATTACTACAGGCACCACCACAACAAGGGCCTGCACTGGAACCAGAACAGATCGCCCACCAAGCTCCACGCAACGCCTCACCCCACAAATCATCAGCGTCGAAGAAGAAACACAGGGATGATGGAAATGAATTTAATCCCCTCCCTCCGTCTAAACGAGTCAGACAGAGTTCTCGATCCCAGTCCCGATCTGTACCAAGGACCAAACCCGACACAGCACCACAAGTTGACGTTTTTGAATTCGTGGGTAGTCCTACTGGTCGCGTCCCGTCTCTTCTTTCCAATCTAAAAGAGGGATCGAAAAGAGATGGTGATGCATCCCTTGCAACAAGCAAAGACGGAGGAAACGTACGGAAACGGAAGCGAGACTCAAACCACACCGCAAAGAGCCATAGGTGTGACGAAGAGAGAGAACGAGAGCAGGATCAGGATCAGGATGATGAGGAGGGAGAGCGGACGAGAGATTGTCGTGCAGCAGTAACCTCAACGAAACGCAAGAAGCGTGATGTATGTGACGATGAGGTCTACGCTCTACCACAACAAGACGACGAGGATGAAGAGGATGTGTGGTTACCCAGTCGCCGTCATTCCTCGAAATCGAAAAGAGAAGACGAAGAAGGCCAGACTCGAAGAGCAACAAGGAGACAAGGGAGTGGGGATTTAGTTCCTCCTCTGCCGCGGCCGAAACGGCCACGACGGAAAAAAGACGAGGGAAGGGCCATCAATGACAGGGATGGTAAAGGTGGTGGGACTGATGAGATTTCGCGGGCGTCTTCAAAAAGAGGTGTAGACGGAATGACGGATCGTGAGGAGGATATTGAGAGGACTCGTGTGAAGACAGAGGAAGACGAGGATAAGGACGATAAGCGGGCGAATTTGAAGGAGAGGAATGGCGAGGAGCCGGCGCGGGAACGACGAAAGCAAGGAGAAAAGCAAGATGAAGAGAAAGCGAGGAAAGAGCGAAGAGAAAGAAAACGGAAGAGGAAAGAGGAGAAGAATAAGCGGAGAGAAGAGAAGGTGGTTATGATAGATTTGACGACGCCTGAAGCTATTTTGTCAGAGAGCCAGAAGTTGGAATATAAAGCTATTGTGGTGGATCCAGTTGTTGGTGGTGATCCCGACGCCAGCGCTACATCATTGGCAGTAGCAGCCGCAGGAGAGGAAATAAGAGCACACATCGAGCCAGCAATGGCGTCTAATTCTGTGCCGTTGGCGATCAAGGAAGAGGAGAATCATGAGGAGGTGAAGACGAAGGAGGAGAAAGCAGGGCCAGCAGAAGACTACCCTCCTCTTCTATCAGAGACACCAAACACGATAACAGAACATAAATTAACTAAGCACGGAAAAGGGGAAGTATCGGAGCGCAAGCACCCACCCACGGCACCCTCTCATACCGCGATAAAGACGGAGAAGGCGAAGACCAAAACGAAAGATGCGAACGGCCTTGCCTTCTCAGCAGACCCGTCGTCCTCTGCACGCAAACCATCAATGAAGCCGGAGACGGAAACCGAGCCGGAGGAGACGACGACGGAGAAAAGGAAGAAGAAGAAGCAGCGGAAGACGAGTCAAGAGCCAGAGACCAGGACGAAGCCAGAGATGAACCCGGTCGTGCCTTTGAATCTGGATACCCCGCGTCGGACAAACTTAGAGGAAGCGGAGACCGAGTCCGGGAGCAAACCCAAAGACTTTCCTGAGACGAACGCTCGCACAGGACCAACCACGATGAAGAAACTAGAGCCAGAGTTACCAGAGGAGACCAAACCACCACCACCAACAACGACAACTCCAACAGAGATGACGAAGCAAACGAGCCAGAAGAAGAATACCAAGACGATATCGAATTATCGGGTGGGATTAAGTCGAAGAGATAAAATCCCTTCGTTACTTTCGTGTTTAGTCAAGAAATGATAAATCCAAATATCATAAATCCCACTCCATGCAATTCTATTGGCATCCATTCGTTCATCCATTACATATATGTCATAGCCAACGTCTGCGGATCGAGCTATTGCATCACGTATTATATTTAACGTCTAGAGGTCTACCCAGGCTGGCTGGTATCACTCCATTTCAACTCAAGATGTAGGGTGGGCTATATGTGTTTCGTTCCATTCCATTGAACGAACTTGAAGCAGCCGGGTCAAGAAACTCATTCGAGTAACTCACTCGAGTAACTTAGTGTAAATCTCGACGATGAAATGAAGCAGATCACGATTCTCAGCGGGCGGACACTAGTTCTACACTAACGAAGGATACGTAGATGTGAGCAGGGAGCCGCTGTTTCCTCTACAGACCTCTAGGGAAGGGATCTTGCATGCATGGGCTAGTCAGTTTTGAAATCTGACTACGATTGCTTCGGTGTTTGATTTCAGCGAATGAGATCCCCTAACTTACTTAGTCCGTAACGTATTTGGGACATCTCTTTCCTAGGCACGCGACTGAAAATAAATAAATAGAACAGCTCAGCAGTTACCGCCAACCAAGAAAGGTCTACATTCATAAAAGATCATTATCAGTGCGATGAAGGTTAGGTCATTCGTTATAAGCGTGACGAAGATACCATCGTCATACCTTCGACGAAAGGTATCATCTTCATCAACCTTATGACAATGACCTTCGTCGTAAGGGTGATGAAGCGGTTACTGCTGAGCTATCCCATTTATTCTTTCACCCGCGTGCCTACCCACTCAATTCATGATCAGTGGCAATGGGATGAATAAACGTGGATGGTTAATAGTGACCGAGTGCCTGGTTGTTTTTAATTGTTACTGCCTTTTGGGAATGCTATCTGTTCGACGTAACTATCCTATACAAATAAGTATGTTGAATTACTTCATCCCTTTTGTTCCCTCTTTTGTTCCCTCTTTTTCTTCATCTTGTTTTATGTTCCATGAATAGGATGGAACCTTGCTCGTTTCTCGGGCCTCGTTCCATCACTGTCGTCCTTCATATTGTGTTGAAGTCGTTACGTTTACTTGAATTACTCGCCTTCCTTCGTTGCTCCGGATCCTGTTCCTGCTGCTGTGTTGCTGATGCTGCTTCTTCTGCTGTGTTGCTGGCGTCAACTGTGGAAGGTTATTGAGTGCCGTTGGTAGCAGCACCAATACCGTCACCAGTACCACCATTCGATTGCTGTACCAGCTTAGCATCTCCATTCCCACCACCTTCGGCATCACCATCGGTCAGCCCCTTCCGAATTGCGAGAACACTGTCAACGATGACGGCGTCGATGCCTTCTTTGACTTGTAACTAGATTATTCAAACACCCGAGTCAGCTATGTGGCTCCCAATCTACTGCAAGTTGATTGCAAGAGCATTTGCGATTGCAACATAAGATGGAATGGCATGTGACAAGACATGAAAAACAACTCACCTGGACGTTCTCGGGCACATTATTCTTCGTCCCATACGACACACAGACCAATCCCGATTCCTTCACCACCCGCACCAACCGAGGACACATAATCAGCGGTTCCACGGCGGTGACGATCCCCAATAAATTCCAGCGCGACGCGAACCGAATCGCTTCCTGTAAGCTACCGGCCCGAATATCCCCCGCGGCTTCCGTCCCGGCGTCGGTCAAGAACAATACCGGTATGGACGGCTGCTTGAAGGATAACAACAGACAGATGTCCGGGTTGAATGATGAGAATATGATGTTGCGGTTTTTGCCGAGACGATAGACGATTTCTAATACGCTATCCACAAAAGTGTTGGGTTCGACGGCGTAGGTGTCCATTCCTTGAGCCTCGCTTTCGAAGAGCATAGGGTATTCTATCATCATGTAAGAGACATGACTGATGCTGAGAGGGGAAGAAGAAACGAAAAGACATACTCATTTCAATGTTGAAGCCAATAGATTCAGGCAACTTTCTGAACATCTCTTCCAGCGTCGTAAACGGCGCCTGAATAAAATCCCCTCGACTGTTACCCTTGTAACCCTTCTCTTTCATTGCACGGGTGTGTTTCATTCGTTCGCGCATCTCGCCTACCGCTTCGAGATTGGTGCTGCTGGCGGAGTAGGAGCGTTGCTTGCGAGTGCTGAGAGCGCCTGATCCAGAACTCGTGCCGTCGCTACTGTACACCGGCGACGGGGGCCGTGATGGACGAGGTGTTTGCTGGTTGCTGATGTGAAGGAACTGGTACTGTTAGATAATCGAATGGGAGAGAAAGTTGGTGTGAACATGAACTGACTTGCTCGAGCGTCAACGTGTGCACCGGTGCGTCGATACCAGTTTCGCTCACGAGGAAGTCATGATAGATGACCGGAACATCATCCTTGGTCACTTGCACGTCTAATCCATATTAGATGGTGGGCAATACTAGGACACTGGTGGCATACCGAACTGCATCAGAGATTAGAACAGCTTCAATAAAAAGTTAGGATATTTTATAACGTACCTCCACGTAAGATGCTCCTAGATTCGCCGCCGCAATAAACGACTACCAAGGTCAGCAACCATTCGAGACAAACTGCACCAAAACTCACCTGAATCGTATTCTCTCCTAGCTGCAACGACTTCCTCGCCTGCACGTTCTTGCCGAGCCCTTCACAAGAGTCAGAAAACCCACCATCCCCACACTTCCACAGACAAGATCACCTCGATGCCCAATCAACGTCGTCGACGTCACCGTCTTCCAGTACGTCTGCTCCTCCGTGATGGACATGTTCGGATGCTCGAACGGCGTGATGATCAGGAAATTAAAATGGACGGCTCCAATGACATCCAACGTGCTGGCCGCCACTATCGGCACACTGAGGTCTCCTTGCAACGTGCATCGCTTGGACCCCACCGCAGGCTTGACGCTGGACAATAGCGCCACTGCTCGGCCAATCACTTGCTCCGTAGTTCCTGCATATGTGGGGACGATGTCGAATCGTAGCTGAACTTTGGATGCATCACGAGTCCGAAACGTCATCGGCTCCGCGCAAATGTGCTCCTGCACCGGAAGGTCGATGATGGACGGCTCGCCGCTGGCTTCCGTGGCCGAGACCACGACGGACAACGCAGTGTCGAGCTGGGTCGAATGCGCACGGGACAGCGGAATCTGGTCCAGCGTGACGGGCTCCACGGCCTTTCTCGTATCCATCGAGCCCAGGCTGACCAGCACCAACGACTCGCCGGCGAGATATCGGTGCCCGAATGTCTTGATCGATTCGGACCGTCGTGGCTGTCCGGTCTCCCCGTTTGAAATGGATGGCCTCCGGTCACCGAATGGAGATGTGGACAACGGAGAACTGGTCAGGGACACTGAACTGTCAGTCCCATTGGTGGACACGGGCAGGGAGGCGGGTAGGCGGCTCGCGATATCGAGGTGACCCCGTAAGACGGCATGCTCTTTGGCCGTCCAGCCCGACAGGTCCATTCGATCGAGCTGCGCCCCAGCATCGATCAGCAGCTCGACAATCCCCAAGTGGCCCTCGACACAGGCCATAAACAGCGGCGTCCAGGCAAACAGTTTCTCAGCCAGCTCGGTCTCCGCTCTCTGGATGTCGTTGCCCTCCAAGAGTGTCTGGGCGCACTCCTCATGCCCGAGTCGGGCCGCGACGTGTAGGGCTGCTTCGCCTTGCTCGTCTTGATCATTCACATCGAATCCAGCATCCATGAGCAGTCGAACCATTCTTGCGTCGTTTGCCTTTGTGACGAGTCGGAGCAAGTTCCTCGACGTCGGTGCGCTCCGCAGACGTGTCGCGTCGCCGTCATTGACGTCTTGTTGTTCCGAATCCAGGAATAGCTTGGTAATTCGATGGTGTCCAGCCAGTGCGGACAGATGCACTGGTGTCCAGCCTTCGAAGTCCTGCCAGAACCGGCCGTCAATGCCCTCGGCCACGTCGTACTGGTCCCACCGTTGCATGTGGTCGATCAGGAGTTGGCACACTTTGAACAGCCCGTACTCCGCCGCATAATGCAGCGGTAGTCGTCCGTACGAGTCTCGAGCAAGTAGCGCCTTTTGCTGATGAGGTCGTAGCTTCTCCAGCAGCTCTTTCAGCGTCCCAACCGAGGCGCCTGGAAGGCCATCGATATCTCCGTCTAGCTGTTCCTCCCATTTTCCTGAGAGTGGTGTGAAAGTGGGTGTCGTCGCGGGGGTGATGAGCTGATTCGGATTGGTACGCTCCATCTCCACATGAAATCCATTGCTCCGGCCGGTGACTGAGCCTGCACAGGCAACGACTAACCGATGGAGGCAATTCCGATTGTTGATCCCATCGTATGCTTCGAGGCTCTCCAGCTGGTCGAGCAGTAAATCCATGCACACTTGCGCCCGGGATGTGATTGCATGCTGCAACAGATCCAGTTCCAGCGGCTGTCCGCCCTCGGCTTTGTCATCTCTCGTCTGGTTTCTTGCATGAGTCAACAGCTCTGATAGTTGCTTGGCATCATCTTTTGCGATCGATTGGATCATAACCTCCATCTCTTCGCTCGCCTTATGCGAAGCTGACTCGACCATTTTACCCTTGGTGTGCTCCACGAACGGCGCGAAGTTGCTTCCCTTCACGCCCTCGACGTCGGCCAGATTCGAAAGCCAGGTATTGACCTCATCCAGCAGTCTTGAGAGCTCCTCGTTGGTCGCAAATTGCTTGGGATTGAGCTTCGTCCGGAGGTAGGCCGGTTGTGCTTGCGCGCTGGGCACCTTCTTGTCCAATTTCTTGGTGATCTTGATGAAACCACGTCGATTCAAGTCGCCGTACCACTGTAGCTTCCGCAATTGACCTCGAGCTTCGAGGAGTGCAATTCGCAGCTCTACCAGCTCCGCTGGGCCAGAGTTTTGCATCGATCCCGCTGAACCACCATACCGACCTTCCAGCAGCTTCAACCGGCGCGAGGATTCGGCCAGCTTTCTGGTGTAAAATACATCAACATCTTCCAAGTTCCGGTCCAGGGTGTAAAAGAAGACTTGATCGGAATAGGGTCAGCCAAAATACGCTCTTTGTGTCAACAAAGCGGTGTCAAGTTCACCAGCCAGATCCGGCTCTCCTCCATTCTTGACACCTTCCGCCGTCGATCGGATCAGCTTTTTCAGTCCTTTGTAATCGATATACGCCGACGACCACTCCGGCACCTGATTGCGAGGAAGACTATCGGGGGCTGCATTAGCGGCATACCGCCGAGCTGGTCCCTTGTGTATCTCACTTTCGTCCGAACTTCATTGTTACGGTCTTGTGTAACACGCTCGATCATGAAAGGGAGCAGCGGCGATGCCGGCGGCTTTCAGGGCGATGCCACCAGCAGGATGACCGATGGAAAATCTCAGACAGTGACTATCGTTCCGGCTCAATTCCGATGGCCATCCGCATCGCTGGGCGCAGCGAGGCCAACGGCCCACCAGTGCATGATGTCCCCATTGATGCGGAAGAGCGTCGTTGATCGTCGACCCTCAGCAGGAGTCAGCGAGCTGACGGTGGTGACCCTTAGAAACTAGGAAGTCCTATCGTTAAAAATTGAAGAGCTGAGGGAAGAAACCGCGAGTTGGGACGGTGCTTGCCCCGCCGTTGTATATGGCGGTGAAATGGACGGCGTGCATCCCCGAGGTCACTTCATTGGCCAGGGGCTGAAGGCTTGGCCCGGGAGATCTGCATCTGTCACCGCAGCGCCACATCAAGATAAAGCTTTTATCGATAACGTTTGGTGATGCTCCGAGGGGAAGTTACTGTAGGACAGATTAACAACACGTGATGAGTAGAACAGCACATTACAGTCTGTTCGAAAGCTTGCATCTGTCCCATTATATCCCGAAACGAACATCAAATTCGAGCTCGAAAGTGGAGGAAGTATGGGATAGCGCTAGCTTATGGGCCTCTACCTGATCCCGTGATCCCGTGACGGCTGCTAAGCCACACCGACAAGCAATGGCTGAGGATCTAGCCACACCAGATGGCCTATTTGAAGCAGAAGAGAGAAAGAGCTATGCATTCATATCAGCGTCAAGATATATGGTGATGGAGCTTATGAAATGTTGGATGGGCTTCTTACGTGCTGGATAAATAAGATCTGGTCGAATCAGTTGTGTATATATATGCTAATATCCTCGTTGATAGAGAAATGCGCCGTGAACTAGAACTATTCCTTAAGCTAGGTCACGCCTGAGAAAAGCTGTTAGCTAAGAAGATCAAGATTCTGATGAACTGACATAGGTTCGCTGGTCCAGTTATTGGCAAAGTATTGGCCGAGTTGCCACACAATGAGAGAACCTCCAGTAGGATGCTGTTAGAGCTGGTCAGAAGCTATGACGGCTCGCTAGAAGGTTAGTCATCCAATCATTCACAGCGTGGAGCTCTAGGCTATAAGTCGTAGTCACGAGGACCATCAACTGAAGTGGACCATCTTCTCATGATCATTTCTCTGATGCTCGAAGTAGATAACATCCGCCATGTTGGCTCTCGTTTTGACCGCAGACCTGACAGGGTACGACCGATATGTTCAAGTTTCCATCCTCTTCCTCCTGTCTAAACTTCCCTAACTGAGGGAACTTGAATGCCACAGGGTGACCGATCTCCGGCCGGATGACGCTGTGGATCGACCCTACTATTACACCTTTCAAGTGCAATGCACGTCCTGTCGGGAGACGCACCCAAACTGGGTGAACGTCAGTCGATACGTACGAGCTTTCCTCATTCTGATATCCTCAGTCTTCACTCCACGTGATCTACGAGCGTTACTGACAGGGAGTAGGAATCCCATGAGCTCTCCGGCAGCAGAGGCGAAGCCAATTTCGTCTGGCGGTGCAAGTCATGCAAGGTAAGCATTTTGTATTACCATTGGGTCTGGTGTTACAGACGTTGAACGGGATTGGTACGTCTAGAGGGAGTCATCTGCAACCATTAAGAACCCGCCGAGGCCGTATCAGCACCATTCGCCGCCCAAAGGGCAGAACGTGATTGAATTTGACTGTCGTGGTCTGGAATTTACGAATTTCAGAGCGGATGTGAGTGGAGTCATGAACAACGAAAATCTGTCCTTCGAATTAACAGCGTCAAGGGAGACTGGCTAGCTACGGGACTTGAATCAGGCTCGGCCTTCTCGGGCATCGACTTGCAGGAGGGAGAATGGTTCGATTACGATGAGAAGGCTGGAGAAGAAGTGAGCATCAAGGATGTAAAATGGGAGATCAGACGAGCGTAGGTCTCGCTGGTCGTCTTGTCTGATTGATCTCTACTTGGTCACCGGGTACGAGATTGCGGTTGGCTCTACCAGCTCGATTCAAGGTGCAATTGATGGCTCAGCATGTATTTCGGCCCTTGAATTGCGGGGTTGAGGTTCCAAAGGCGGGGGCGTTGCTACCGTTTGACGCGCCTAAAGCGCTTAAGCTCTGGTACTGAGCTGGAGAAACAATGTTCCGTTCACCGCCCAGGCGCTTAACTGGCGCAAACCCCAAAGTCGAATTGATCTTGAATCGCAGAGGTCCTTTTCCTCTCCCAGCGGTCAGATCTCATCCTACTCAACATGAGTGTATGTTTTTGTGTCTTTAATCCACATATTGACGGCTAGATGAGAGCTGATGGATTTATAGTTTGTTCCAATCAACCCTCGACCGCTTCTTCAATCCCTGTATGCCAGCTCAGCCACTTTCCATTCCCCGTTTCATCTGAACCTCTCACTTCAGAATATGCCTCGGAAGATGATCGATATCAGGTGATACGCTGACCACTTGGAAACACCTCTATAGGGTCAACAAGGAAATCGTCGTCCGACTCAAATGGGGCCAAACAGAATACAGAGGCCGGCTCGTGAGCGTGGACTCGTACATGAACATCCAATTGACCGGTGCCGAGGAGATCATCGATCAAAAGACTCCGGAGCGGTTAGGACAGGTTCTGATCAGGTTCGTGATCTGGTCTCACGTCGTCCTGGCTGTGTGGGCGGAGGCTAACAACGTGATTTGACCGATTCAGATGTAACAACGTGTTGTGGATTCAAGCGGCTCCAGGAAAGGATGAGGATACTAAGATGGAAGACTGAAGAGGGCGGAAAGCGTTGGGGGGGGATTCGGCGAGCTGTTCTGTCTAGACCGAGAATGCAAATGTGATCTTGCTGGTTGCTTGATCTCGGTTGGGAGTCGTTCACCATTCCTGCTCTGAATAAGGTCATCTTGCAGCCAAGATTCAGCATAGCTGTAAAAACTTGTGATTTGAATAATCCCTCCTTGTAATTGTTGCCGCAGAGTCATGACAGGGACCTACTTCAAGAGACACATCCAGCAAATAGATATGGCGGGTGACGATGAATGCATGAGTCACGTGATTACGCGACAGGGCTTGACTTATGTAAGCCACCTTTCGCGCTCAAATACCGCTTCTCCCGCGCGCGGACGACCGACATCACCGCAACCATCTCCAGACCCTCTCCAAGACACCACCATTCTCTGCATCCCAGCTTCCGCTGTCACCGACCAGTACCCTCCCACCACTACACATTCCCGGATTTACAACTCTATCAGACACTATCGACATGACAACACCTCGGCCATGGAAACCCTCATCCACATTCTCTCGCCTCGCGTCAAAGGCATCACAAAATAACAGCAGTCCGCCTTCCCAACAGTCTCCCGATTCAATCTTTCGGCATGTGTGCTCACGCTCACATGCCCCTCATTGGCTCCTGCTTCGCGAGTGGTGATCCCTCACTTGAGCCTCCTGGCACGGTCTTACTAAGGTGCTGGATCACTCCTTAACGAGCTGCAACGGCAACGTTGTAACCGGGAGCCTGAGGAGGATGGATTCGGAACTTAACCCTATGCTGCAGTTGGTTTCGTTGCCACCTCCGGTGGTACCAGTCTCGCGGTCTATACAGCTGTCGGTCTGCTGATTAGCTCCTCGCATCTCGGCTTTTCCATGGCGAGGGGTCCGAATCGGGGAGTGAAAAGTGGATTCGTCGTTCAGAGTCCTTGCGACCTTGTCTGGATCAGCCATGCGTCCGTTAGGTTTACAGTCTTCGATGAAGACGCGCGTCGGCAGTTCCAGCTGAACATTAAGCTTGATCAACTATGGGGTTGCTTGGACTGTGCGTTGCAATGGAAAGACGAGCGGGAGAGAGTGTGTGGGAGATGTCGGGCCACTTTTCATGAGATGGTCTTTGGGGTCTGCAACATCTTCGTCGATCTTGAATTCGTCGCGAGTTCTCTTGCAGAGATTACCGCCTGTCGCGGTTCGGACTTTGGTGGCCTTCTTTCCTCGGCCCGCCAGTGGGATGCGAGCACGTTCTGGTTCCTCGGAGGACGAGCCTTGCAAACAGATCGCTCAGCACGTGTCATCCGAGCTCTTGTTCAAGATGCCTCTTTAGCACCCACCTCCACTCGCCGGAAAGGTACTCGCTCGCGATGTACCACCTTCAGGGCGGCCAACAGCATCGGAGCGAGTATCTGCGAGGTCGTGGGCTGCCGACAAACAGGAATGACATGTGCTGGGTGGTCGGTCGACAGGGCATGCTGTGAAAGCAGCAGCTTTGTCTGACATCTCTGGCGGGACGTCTGCTCCGGACATTCTACTGGTGGACCGAGAAGGAGGTCATCAACCCGAATTTGCGGTAAGCGGCTTTGGCAGGGATCCTTGAGATCAGTCGAGCTCTTCACGGTCCAGGTCAACGAAGAAAGACACCCGTGCATCTCTCCTACCTCGAACAATCTCGATTCGAGAATGCGTCGAACATACTCTCCACCCCGGCGTCGATCCAAACGTCAATCAAGACGGAGCTCGCCAGGACAAGCCCATGTCGCAGCACCAGCTACCTGACATGGTCAGAAAATGAAGTCTCGATCAGCCGTGTTAATCACTCCCTTGAGTTATACACTCAAGCGCAGGGTGAGCGCCAACAACATTGTTCGTCAGTCTGACTGTCGAACTAACTGTTCCTCCAATCTGGAGATGGGAGCGGTTTTTGAGGATGTCTTTTGTCCGCTCCACCACTGCCCCCTTGACTGGTGTTGTTTCTCGAAGACTCTATGAAGTCCGAGAGGAAGATCAACAGTTCGAGGGAGGAAACAAAAACTAGTCTCTGAAGGCACTGCTTTTACAAACGGAGAGAATGAATTGGATGGCGGTGACCTGGCTCGCGAATCGAATGCCATACATCACCCAGCAATCGACAATCACGTTGACTTGGTGGCACCGGAACTGGGAGCTTGGTGATGGTGCTAGTTTCATTCGGATCTGGAACCAACAACAACAACAACAACGAAAATCCCGTCAACAACCCGGACTGGCGGATAGCCTGGGCATACGCACTCGTGCAGCCAAGAGATCGAAAAGCTAGAGACGGGACCTCTCTCGAGTGAGGATCAAAGCTTAGTGCTTGTCCGTCATTAGCTTCTTAATTTCCTAGCTGGATGAGTGTCCGTGTCTCGGGCATCCGCCTGTTCCAATCATCGTCAACACCATCATTCTCGACAACCGGGGTTCCAGATCCAATGAAATGTCTTGGAGAGGGTGCTGGAGATGGGCCAGGGTGGATGACTCAGTGATTCTCTGTTCCTGGCCCAAGTGGCTGTCTCTCGCCCCTGCTATTTATCATTCAAGGGGAAGAGGCAGCCACTTTTCTCAATTTTTTTTTTATAAGTCTACCCTATTCTTGGAACCGAATGGTGCTACACCTGGCTAATGTCTTTGTAGGTCAAATAGCGTTGTCTTATTGCTTACC
>QQTW01001946.1_pt1 | contig 14762 bp, 12 predicted proteins | sample 1904831 | NCBI WGS metagenome assembly QQTW01 (sample SAMN09435610, study PRJNA476489) | Subsurface metagenome, whole genome shotgun sequencing project. | reverse complement strand
GTTATACAGGTGACGAGTTGACCCTTGACCATGTTGTACCGCGATCGCGTAGTGGTGGAGACTCTTGGGAAAACATTGTCACGGCATGTGTTCGCTGCAATGTCAAAAAAGGCAGTCGAACACCCCAAGAAGCTAGTATGCCTCTACGTCATCTTCCTCGCAGGCCTTACAGCAGCCTTTATTTTGAGGTTAGCAAGCACCTCAAAACTGGGACGCATACAGAATGGCAGAAATACGTTATTGGTCTTTAACTTACATTTGCAGGTGTGAATTTATGTAAATTAATCTTGACCAATCATAACTATTTTGCATTAGGATTGCGGCGACAACTTTTTGAGTTTAGCAGAGAATATCGCCGCAATCAACATGGTTGCCAATATTTTTTTGGCTTTTGAAAGCGTCTCATTCAGTGTGTATCGCTTCCTACAGATAATGCATCGGTATCGATGGAACTTTAACGAGTTAAACTTAAGTCTTGGGATAGTTTTTTACTACTTTGTAGCATGTTGTCGGGATAATTGACGTGCTAGATTTGAATATTTTTGCGAAAATTGTAATGTCTGGCTAAATCAGCAGAATTATGGTCATCGTGTTTTGTTTGAGTAGCGAGGAGCCTTACTTTAATTAAAAAGTTCGCTATGCAATTAGATTCTCCCCTTTCAGAGCTTGAGATACCCTTGACAAAAGATTCATCTAAAGATTTATCTGATGTTGAACTTGACGTTTCACTCGTTAAATCTGTTAACGGGGCTATGAGTGATGCCAATATTTATTTAGGTCAACGCAGTAACCATTCGACGCAACAAAAACATGAAGAACTACGTGGTGTACTGTTAGAACGCCAACACGAACGTCACCTCGTACTTTTGCAAGATTTTCCCGACCCAGATGCACTTTCTTCGGCTTGGGCTTACCAGTTAATTGTCCAGCAATACGATATTAAATGCGATATTATTTACGGCGGTACGCTTAGTCATCAAGAAAATATAGCTTTAGTCAAGCTGACTGGTTTACCAGCACAGCGTTGGGGACTGCCAACACTAAAAAGTAAAGATTTATCTTCGTATCAGGGTTTTGTATTAATTGATAACCAAGGAACTACTTCGCAGCTACTATCGGTAGTGCAGAGCGCGAAAATTCCATTAGTTGCAGTCATCGACCATCACAGTTTGCAGGGCGAACTCAAACCCGATTTCATGGATATTCGTCCTTCGGTACGAGCAACCGCAACAATTTTTACACAGTATCTTCAGTCAGGCTTATTGACTTTAGACCACAGTATCAGCCAGCATGTCAAATGTGCTACAGCCTTAATGCATGGCTTGCGTTCCGATACCAATCGGTTGATGCAAGCCCAAGAAGAGGATTTTATGGCTGCTGCATATTTGAGCAAATTTTGTGATGCTCAATTATTGAACGCGGTACTGCAAGCGAATCGTTCTAAGCCAGTTATGGATGTGATTGAGCGATCGCTAAAAAATCGGATTGTTAAAAATAACTTTTCGATTGCTGGGGTTGGCTATCTACGTTACGATGACCGCGATGCCATCCCTCAAGCGGCAGACTTTTTAGCAACCGAAGAGAACGTCCACACTGCTGTAGTGTACGGTATCGTTCACGATGAAGACGAAGAACTCGAAGTGGTCATCGGTTCGTTGCGAACTACCAAACTAACTTTAGACCCTGACGAGTTTATCAAAGAAGCTTTTGGACAAGATAGCAGCGGACGTTTTTTTGGTGGGGGACGCACTAGTGCAGGTGGGTTTGAAATTCCAATGGGATTTTTATCGGGTGGCAACGAAAACTCTACCTACGCGAAGACAAAATGGGAAGTTTTCGATTCGCAAATTAAGCAGAAACTGCTGCGGTTGGTAAATCCTAGAGATAACCCGATTCAGTCGGAATGAGGGAATTAGGGAGTAGGGAGTAGGAAGTAGGGAGTAGGAGTTCTTGTGTTAAGAGTTCTTGTGTTAAGAGTTAATCTATCCCTTGTCCCCCTTGTCCCTCCTGTCTCTGGAGTTTGGAGATGGTAAAGTCAAATATATGTGGAGGTTGTAACTATGACCCAAGCCCAAGCCCAAGCACAAACCGAAGCAAAATTATATACCTTTGATTAATTTATCGAATGGTATCCAGAAAACTCAGAATTTCGGTACGAATTGCATGATGGAACTACATCAATTTGTTTCGTTTCGGTCTGCTATCGTGTAACGCCTCATAAATACTAGGGCACTTACGCCGAAAAAATGGTCCCTACTCCCTAAAAAAGTGGAACTATATCTAATTCGTCACGGTATCGCCGAAGAAAGGCGCGAAGATATTCAAGAAGAAGAACGCAAGTTGACTAAAGAAGGGCGACATAAAACTGAGAAAGTTGCCCAGCGTCTTGTTGAACTCTCACTAAAATTCGATTTGATTCTTACTAGTCCCTATTTACGTGCAAAGCAAACCGCAGAAATACTTATCAAAGCCGGACTGGGCGAAAAACTCGAAGAATCAAATCATCTTGCCCCCGATGGAAATATCTCAAATTGGGTTGCCGATTGGTTGCAACCGCGAAATTATTCCCCCGATACCAAGCTTGCAGTTGTGGGACACGAACCCGATTTGGGTAATTGGGCAGAGATTTTGCTCTGGGGCGAGGCGAAAGGCAGCTTAGTCCTAAAAAAAGCTGGTACGATCGGAATAAAATTAGCAGAAACAGGCTATCCTTTGGGTCGCAGTCAGATGTTTTGGTTGACACCACCCAAATACCTGCTCTAACAGATTTTCAACGTTACTAGCTTGCATATCTGTTAGAACGGATACAGTTATAGTGGTGAGTGTTTCTGGTAATTTAAGCCCCAGCAAATCATAAGAAAAGCAGATGGTGTTGCCATGATAGCGTGCGAATATAAGCCCGGTTTGGAAGGCATTCCTGCCGCCGAATCTAGTATTAGTTTTGTTAATGGGCAAAAAGGACTTCTTGAATATCGTGGCATTCAGATTGAGGAACTAGCAGAAAAAAGTACATTTTTGGAAACTGCATACCTCTTAATCTGGGGTGAACTTCCAACCAAGGAAGAACTCAAAGAGTTTGAACATGAAGTTCGCTACCACCGACGCATCAAGTACCGCATCCGTGACATGATGAAGTCATTTCCCGAAAGCGGTCACCCAATGGATGCCCTCCAAGCCTCTGCTGCTGCCTTAGGCTTATTTTATTCGCGCCGCGATTTACATAACCCCGTTTATATTCGGGATGCAGTAGTTCGACTTTTGGCGACAATTCCGACAATGGTGGCAGCATTCCAATTAATGCGAAAAGGTAACGATCCGGTTCGTCCCAATGATGACCTTGACTATTCTGCCAACTTCTTGTATATGCTCAGTGAGAAGGAACCCGACCCAATCGCGGCGCGGGTTTTTGATGTTTGTTTGATTCTTCACGCCGAGCATACAATGAATGCTTCCACTTTTAGCGCGAGAGTAACAGCTTCGACTTTGACTGACCCTTATGCTGTGGTAGCGAGTGCGGTAGGAACTTTGGGAGGTCCCTTGCATGGTGGGGCAAATGAAGAAGTTATCCAGATGTTGGAAGAAATTGGAACAGTCGAAAATGTACGTCCTTACATTGAAAATTGTATAGAACGCAAAGCAAAAATTATGGGCTTTGGGCATCGCGTCTACAAAGTCAAAGACCCGCGTGCCACAATTTTACAAAACTTAGCACAACAGCTGTTTGATAAGTTTGGGCACGATAAATTCTTTGATATTGCCCAGGAAATGGAAAGGGTGGTCGAAGAAAAACTGGCACATAAAGGAATTTACTCGAATGTTGACTTTTATTCGGGTTTGGTGTATAGGAAGATGGGTATTCCAACCGACTTATTTACGCCGATTTTTGCGATCGCACGTGTAGCAGGTTGGCTAGCGCATTGGAAAGAGCAGCTCGCAGAGAACCGAATTTTCCGTCCGACTCAAGTGTATAACGGTCTCCACGAAGCCCCTTATATACCAATGGAAGAACGGGGAATTTAGGGAGTAGGGAGTAGGGAGTACGGGGACAGGGGGGATAGGGGGGACAGGGGCGACAAGGGGGACAAGGGGGAGATTAACTCCTAACTCTTAACTCCTAACTCCTAACTCCTAACTCATAACTCTTAACTCCCTACTCCCTACTCCCTACTCCCCTACTCCCTAAATTCCCTCGATTTGCGAATTCTGATATATATCATAAGTAGAAATTCTCGTCGCTGGCAATGAGGCTAAAACCAACCAACGATATACTAAGCATGGGAAAAGAGAAAAGGAAAAGGGGATGGGAAAAAATAATATGCTCAACCTTGTGCCAAGACTTTCTACCTTTAGCCTTTAATTGGCCTAAAAAGAGTGTAAACGTCAATAACCCCACCTTATAGAAGGTGGGGCTTGTAAGCGGCAAGGCTTATGTGTTCGACTAGCCCAAGTAGCGCCATATTTAGGCACGAACTCTCGAATATTTCCCTAGTTCGAGTTATTTTCAAACCTTCTTGTTAGAGGTGTTGCGTTGGGGCAAGCCATCCTGAATATGGTGGGCGAAGGGACTTAAACTTTACTCGAAGGATTATATCTTTATGCGAGTGCCAGTAGTATCAAAAGAAAATATTCCGTTAATGCCGACTAAGCCAAGTCGTGCAAGACGCTGGATTAAAGAAGGTAAAGCGAAAGGTTTATTCAGCAAATTAGGTATTTATTATGTGCAACTAATTGGCGAACCGTCAGATACTAATACTCAATACATAACTATAGGGTTAGACCCCGGCAAAATGTTTTCGGGTGTAGCAGTGCAGTCAGCAAAATATACTTTGCAAATGCTGCATTTAGAATTACCATTCAAGACGGTAAAAAAGCGCATGGAACAACGCACTATGATGCGACGCAACAGAAGAGGTCGCCGCATTAATCGCAAACTTGCTTTTAATAAGCGTGCCCATCGCCAGGAGCGTTTTGACAATCGTAGCGGTAATAAGCTACCTCCAAGTATTCGAGCAAACAAAGATTTGGAGCTAAAAGTAGTTACGCTATTATATGAACTTTACCCGGTCGTTGTAATTATTGTGGAAACCGTAAAGGCACGCGGTAGCAAGGGATTTAGTCCGGTAATGGTTGGGCAAAAAGTGCAAATTGATAGACTTTCTCAACTTGTAGAAGTGAATATTAGGCAAGGTTGGGAAACGTCCCTCTTGCGTCAACATTTAGGTCTGCATAAAGAAAAATCTGATAAGTCTTTACAAATTCCGGAAACCCATGCAGTAGATGCTGTCACGTTAGCTTGCTCCGAATTTGTCCAGTATAAAAAATGGAACGATGCAAAAAATCATGGCGCATCTTGGATAGGAAAAGTAAGCGTTACGGCATCACAATTTACCGTAGTGCGTCGCCCTCCTATTAGTCGAAGGCAATTACATTTAATGGTTCCCGCGATCGGTGGGAAGCGTCGTAAATACGGTGGAACCACTACGCGACATGGTTTTAGAAAAGGTGATTATGTCGAAGCTACTCAAGGCAAAAAAACCTTTTTTGGTTGGGTAAGCGGAGATACTAAAACAAAAGTCTCGGTTAGTAACATTGAATGGGAAAGACTAGGACAATGTGTTGCCAAAAAAGTCCGGTTGGTGCAACGAAACACAGGTTTACTTGTGTCGTCAACTAGGAAATTGTTTAATCTAACGGCAAAGCGCAAAGCGCTGGCTTCGCCTATGAGCCATTAGATTAAACACACTATCCCTCCCCTCCTTACTTCGTTGAAGAAGGGGTATCTCGTGTAAAAAACATGAACTCAGGAATTGATCTGCAAGGAACTTTTATAGATTCCCTCATCGATTTGGGGCTTCCAGCTGGCACAGCCAAAGCAATTTGGATGCCCCTGCCGATGGGTTTGATGCTAATTGGCGCGACAGTAGGTGTACTAACCTGCGTTTGGCTGGAACGGAAAATTTCGGCAGCGGCGCAACAGCGGATTGGCCCTGAATTTATTGGTCCTTTGGGACTACTTGCGCCTGTCGCAGACGGTTTAAAGCTGGTTTTTAAAGAGGACATTATACCAGCTCAGGCTGACCCATTACTGTTTACCCTCGGTCCCATCATCGTTGTAATACCTGTATTTTTGTCCTACTTGATTGTGCCGTTTGGACAGCACTTGTTAATTACTGACGTTGGAATGGGAGTATTTTTGTGGATTGCCCTGTCAAGCGTCCAACCGATTGGGTTGTTGATGGCGGGCTACTCATCGAATAATAAATATGCTCTGTTGGGGGGATTGCGAGCTGCGGCACAATCGATTAGTTACGAAATTCCGCTAGCATTATCGGTGCTTGCGATCGTAATGATGTCCAACAGCCTCAGCACTGTCGATATTGTTAACCAACAATCGGGCTACGGCATCTTAGGGTGGAATGTTTGGCGACAACCAGCCGGTTTTATTATCTTTTGGATTGCAGCGCTTGCCGAATGCGAACGGATGCCCTTTGACTTACCCGAAGCTGAAGAAGAACTCGTTGCGGGTTATCAAACCGAGTATACAGGGATGAAATTCGCCCTATTCTATTTAAGTTCCTACGTCAACTTGGTACTCTCTGCCCTTTTGGTGTCAGTTTTATACCTTGGCGGTTGGGATTTTCCCGTCCCCATCAACCTCATTGCTAACTGGTTCGGTGTCAGCGAAGCCAGTCCCGTGTTGCAGATTATTGCTGCTTCCTTGGGTATCACTATGACATTACTCAAAGCTTACTTCTTAGTATTCTTGGCAATTTTGTTACGTTGGACAGTACCCCGTGTACGGATTGACCAATTGCTCGATTTAGGCTGGAAGTTCCTTTTACCAGTTTCTTTGGTGAATTTACTTCTGACCGCAGCCCTCAAATTAGCTTTTCCTGTAGCTTTTGGTGGATAGTTAGTTGTCAGTTGTCAGTTGTCAGTTGTCAGTTGTGATTAGTTATCAGCCTTTAGCATCCATACAAAGGACAACGGACAAAGGACAAAGGACAACGGACAACGGACAAAGGACAACGGACAACGGACAACGGACAACGGACAACTAACAACCGATATTAAAAATAGGTAAACACAAAAATGCTTAAATTCTTGAAACAAGTTGGTGATTACGCTAAGGAAGCCGTGCAAGCAGGTCGTTTCATCGGCGAGGGACTTTCTGTCACCTTCGACCATATGCGTCGTCGTCCTGTAACCGTTCAGTATCCTTACGAGAAATTGATACCTAGTGAACGCTTTCGCGGTCGGATTCACTTTGAATTTGATAAATGTATTGCTTGCGAAGTTTGCGTGCGTGTATGTCCAATTAACCTCCCTGTTGTAGATTGGGAATTTGACAAAGCCAGCAAAAAGAAAAAGCTCAATCACTACAGTATCGACTTTGGGGTTTGTATCTTCTGCGGTAACTGTGTGGAATACTGTCCGACAAATTGTTTGTCAATGACAGAAGAATACGAACTTTCTACTTACGACCGCCACGAGTTAAACTTCGATAACGTTGCCCTAGGTCGCTTGCCCTACAAAGTAACCGACGATCCAATGGTGACACCGTTACGAGAATTTGTATATTTACCCAAAGGCGTGATGGACCCCCACGATTTACCTGCGGATGCACCCCGTGCCGGTGCCCGTCCCCAAGATTTAGTGCAGCAGACAGAAGAATAAGTGATATTAGTTAGTTGTTAGTTGTCAGTAATAAATTACCAATGACCACTGACTAATAACTAATAACTACTAACCACTGACTACTGACCACTGACCACTAACTACTAACTACTGACCACTGACCATTTACTAAGGACAAAAAAGTGAATTTAGCCGAAGGAGTACAGGTTGTTTCGTTCGTCATCCTGGGGCTGATGATGATTGGAGCAGCGCTAGGTGTAGTGCTGTTTGAGAATATCGTCTATTCTGCCTTTTTACTAGGTGGCGTCTTTGCCAGTATCGCTGGCTTGTATTTGCTACTGAATGCTGATTTTGTTGCCTCAGCGCAATTACTAGTCTATGTTGGAGCGGTAAACGTATTGATTTTGTTCGCTATTATGTTGGTGAACAAACGTCAAGATTTTGTGTCTTATCCTACCGCTTGGGTACGCAAAGCAATAACGGCGGTAGTTAGCTTTGGGTTGTTTGCGTTATTGAGTACGATGGTTTTGGCAACTCCTTGGTCGTTATCAACTGGTGTACCTAGTGCTAATCCGATAATTTTGATTGGCGAACATTTCTTTAGTGACTATTTATTGCCGTTTGAAGTCGCTTCGGTTTTGTTATTGATGGCGATGGTTGGCGCAATTATTTTGGCACGTCGCGAGTATTTACCGGAAGTAAATCTTGCTTCGGATTTACCAAAAACAGTTTTAACTTTGCCCGAACGTCCTAGAGAATTGGTTTCTTCGGGAAGCGAGAATGAATAATAGTTAGGAGTTAGGAGTTAGGAGTTAGGAGTTAGGAGTTAGGAGGGGCGGGTTTACTAGTATCTTTAATTATCTAAAAAAATATCGGTGTTCGCCGAAGGCGTTCCCGCAGGGTACCCGCCCGTACAGGAGTTAGGAGTTAGGAGTTGCTACAAAAAAGATAAAAAAATTATAACTACTGACTAATGACTACTAACTACTGCTTAATAACTACTAACTACTGACTACTGACTTCTAACTCCTGACCACTGACCACTGACCACCAACAAAACAAAAATCCATGCATTTACAGTACTTTTTGATACTAGCTGCTTTACTGTTTTGCATCGGTATCTACGGTTTAATTACTAGCCGTAATGCCGTGCGAGTCTTAATGTCAATCGAATTGCTACTCAATGCTGTTAATTTGAATTTAATGGCGTTTTCTAACTACCTTGACCCAGTGGAAATTAAAGGTCAAGTATTTACTGTATTCGTAATTACTGTAGCGGCAGCAGAGGCGGCGGTTGGATTGGCAATTGTCTTGGCAATTTATCGAAACCGCGATACTGTCGATATGGAGCAGTTTAACCTCCTGAAATGGTAGTAATCGTGTGGAATTAAAGCAGGTAATTATTGCCTATAAGGCGCGAGATGCCCAAAGTAAACGCTGGGCAGAAACTTGCGCCAAACAACTCGAAGAACGCCATTGCCAAGTGTTGATGGGACCAAGCGGACCAAAAGATAACCCATACCCGGTATTTTTGGCTTCTGCTAATCAGGAAATCGACTTGGCATTGGTGCTTGGTGGAGATGGCACTGTATTGACTGGTGCCAGACATTTAGCCCCAGCTGGTATTCCCATTCTTGGTGTAAATGTGGGGGGTCATCTGGGGTTTTTAACTGAGTCGGTGGACGAATTTCAAGAAACCGAAAAAGTTTGGGAAAGGTTGTTAGAAGACCGTTATGCTATTCAGCGACGGATGATGTTGCAAGCTGCGGTGTTCGAGGGACATGGTTCTAATTTGGAACCTGTTACTGAACGTTATTTGAGTTTGAATGAGATGTGTGTCAAACCCGCTTCGGCTGACCGCATGATTACGTCGATTCTGGAAATTGAAATCGACGGTGAGGTAATTGACCAATATGTAGGGGATGGTTTGATTGTTGCTACCCCAACAGGTTCGACGGGTTACACCGTTTCTGCCAATGGTCCGATTATCCATGATGGGATGGAAGCGCTGACAGTTACTCCCATTTGTCCGATGAGTCTTTCGAGTCGTCCGATTGTTTTACCTCCCGGTTCGGTGGTGAGTATTTGGCCTCTGGGAGATTACGATTTGAGTACGAAGTTGTGGATGGATGGGGTACTGGCAACTTCGATTTGGCCCGGACACCGCGTTGATATTCGCATGGCAGATTGTCGGGCTAAGTTTATTGTGTTGCGCGAGAACAATTCGTACTATCAAACCCTGCGCGAAAAATTATTATGGGCAGGGACTAGGGTTCACTACAATATTACGAGTCATACGAATTGAAGAGAGGGAGTAGGGGCGGGTTTATTAAGATTTCTCATTACCCCCAATCGTATATTCGTGAACCCGCCCGTACAGTGTTGGGAGTGGGGGAATTTACTTTTTGATTAATCCAGGGCGATCGCATCTACTTCTACTTCTATTAGCATCGCTGGATTAATTAGCGATTTTACCTCTACCATTGTCGTAGTAGGTGGGTTATTTCCGAAAAATTCTTGATGTGCCCGTCCAAATTCCGACCACAGGGTAATATCTGTAACATACATCCGAGTTCGGACTACACAACTTACGTCCGCTTCCAAATCTTGCAACGCTTTTTGGATAATTTCAAAACAGCGTTTAGCCTGTGCGTAGGGGTTTCCGGGTGCAAAAACTTCTCCTGTTTCGTCAACTGGTGCAGTTCCAGAAATATAAATTTGGTGTCCGACTCGCATACCTCGGCAGTAACCTACTTGAGCTTCCCACGTTGCACCAGAAAATGTTCATTTGACCAACATAATAAATAATTTAATAATAATATTTAGTTGGCTTTCCAACGCCATAATTAAAAATAAAGACGAGAAATTTCGGCTATGCAGCATCTGAGAATTGTTCCTAATTGGTTGCGGCTATTTATTCTCGTTGTTTTGGTATTAGGCATATTTTTTCGCTTCACAAACCTCGACACTAAGGTATTTTGGCACGATGAAACTTACACGATGCTGCGAGTATCTGGTTATACTGGGTATGAAGTTAGACAAAAAGTTTTTAATGGCAGCATAATTTCAAAAGCAAGTTTAGCCAAGTATCAAAATATTAACGAAGAGAAAGACTTAAGCGATACGATTCAATCTTTAGCAATTGAAGACCCGCAGCATCCACCGTTGTATTACATTATTGCCCGATTTTGGGTGCAAATTTTTGGCAACTCTGTAACGGCAATTAGAAGCTTGTCTGCGGTTATTAGCTTGATGGTGTTTCCTTGTATGTATTGGCTGTGTTGGGAATTATTTAAGGTGCCTTTGGGGGTATCCGGGATTGCGATCGCATTAATTTCCTCATCTCCCGTACACTTCGCTTATGCTCAAGAAGCACGCGAATACATCCTCTGGATTGTGACAATTTTACTATCAAGCGCTGCACTGTTGCGAGCAATCCGACTCGAATCACAATCTAAATTTGTCCAATCTCCGGTTTTTAATTGGGGACTTTATGCAATTACTTTATCGCTAAGTCTCTATACATTTTTACTGACTGGGTTTATCACAATTGCTCATGTAATTTATGTGATGGCAATTGCCAAATTTCGCTGGAATAAAACAGTTGAAGCTTTTTTAACTGCAATATTAGTTAGCTTTCTATTCTTCAGTCCTTGGTTAGTTACTTTAATTAATAACTTATATCAATTTCAAAATACAACCGCTTGGACAGCTACACCCTTGGCTTTGGGAACTTTAATTCAAAAATGGCTCCTGCAAATTACTCGCATCTTTTTTGACTTGGATGCAAGTATTGAAAATACTTTTGGTTATTTAATTGGAGTATTTTTTTTGGGTTTAGTCGGCTATGCAATTTATTTTTTATGCGCGACAACCCATATTAAAGTTTGGCTATTCATTATATTATTAATTTTCATACCCGCACTACCGCTAGTACTACCAGATTTAATCTTTGGGGGGATGCGTTCGACTTCCGAACGCTATCTTTTACCTTCATACATAGGTATACAATTAGCTGTTGCCTACTTATTAGCTTATCAACTTAATAATGGTCTTTTTTCGCGGCGGAAAATTTGGCAAATAGTTACTGCTTTACTAATTTCATTCGGATTGATTTCAATAATAGTAAGTTCTCAAGCTGATACTTGGTGGAATAAAGTTCTTAGTTACAATAATCCGGAAGTTGCGAGAATGATTAATCAAGCTTCGCGTCCGCTTTTGATTAGCGATGATAGTGGAATTAATTATGGGAATGTAATTTCTTTAAGTTATTTGTTAGAGCCAAAAGTCAAATTACAGTTAGTTAAGGAAGGAACTGCTTTACCAAAAGTCAATAACCAATTTCCAAATATTTTTATACTTAATCCTAGTAATAAATTTCGGCAAGAAGTAGAAAGAAGATATAATTCTAAAGCGAATATTATTTATCGCGGCAAGTATTATTCGGTTTTAAAGTTGAGAAGCGGAGGCGCGGAGGCGCGGTTTTAAGATTTCTCTTACTTGTTGAGAATACTGTTACTTATATCTTGCACCCTCAAAGCCTTTAGTTATTAATATTACTAAGTTAACGAGCGATGATTCGACTTACTTTATTCCCGACAGGGATTTACAATCCCTATCTAATAGCAAAAATCCATTAAAATGGATTGGCGAACGCAAGTAATAAAGTATGTATTTTTTAGTATCGATTATAACTATATTCATTGTTTACCCGTAGAGGTACAACGCTGTACTTGGTCGCTGTTCAAAAAGATTCGATGAGTTGTTGTATCGCTTGGTTCCAGACTGCGTGACGGAAAAATTACTACGCAGTACCAGTCATCGTATTCAGACTGATTCCGGTTCAAATACATCATTGATTCAGTAAATAATCGATGGTAGAGAGCTTCATCTTTTTGAAATTGAACTTCTGCGAAAAAAATGATTCTGGGTGTTGCACCTTCTGGAGGTAAAAATACTCCATCGATACGAAAAGCGGTTTCTTTGACTTCGACCGATTCAAATCGATAGTTCTGCGCCTGTAAGGGACGGTCATCAATGAATTCAAAAAGTAGCGCCGGAAATCGCTTAAAGATTTGGTAATATATCGAGTCTCTTTTCACACTTTACACCCTTAATATTGCTGATTATTCATTGTTTATTTTATCATTTATTAGCATCTAGATAGCGTTATTTAATAACCATTATTAGAGATTTATTTATAATTTTTACTAATAATATTATCAATTAAAAAAGAATGCAGCGGACAAACTCGTAGGGGCACAGCACTGCTGTGCCCCTACAATAAAACACTTTTCAGACATCTTCTTAAAAATATAGTAATCCTATATCACAGGTAAAATCGTGGGTAATAGAAACCCGGTATCTTAAAGATACCGGGTTTCTGTTGTTTTCACTTCGAGATTTAGCAATGCTATACAGGTTGAGCAATATCGCCTATATTCTATGGAACTATAACACATCAAAAAATATCAAATTTAGTTTTTATGTGTAACGAAGACAAGCTTTAATGCATACTATTTTTAGGAAAAGATAAACCTATATAATGGCTTAAAATGCATAATTACTACACCATCAGGTAGAAGCGGCTACTTATTTTAGTATTAGACAATATTCAGAATATTGCCAAAATATTACTTTTATACTGCTTTGTACCTGAATAAAATATAGATTGCGATCGCCTAACTGCAAAATAGATATTCACTACTTAAGTAGGTGGGCTAAAATAAACAGAGCTATGTTCCGACAAAGAACAAAGAACGACCCCCACAACGGACGCTATATTTATACCGACCTACTTATACAAAACCAGCAATGTCGAATTCACAAGTAATAAGCGAGACCGATAGTCTCGACCTCAAACAATTGTTAAGAACTTTAGCAGAAGTCAAGAAAGGCAACCTTGCTGTCCGAATGCCGATTGACCAAACTGGGATTGCAGGGAAAATTGCTGACACTCTCAACGATGTCATTGAGATGAACGAACGCATGGCGACGGAGTTAGAGCGGGTTAGTACAGCTGTTGGTAAAGAAGGTAACATCGACGAACGCGCCGATTTGGGAAATGCCAAAGGTGCTTGGAAAAGCTCGTTTAATTCCGTCAATACTTTGATTTCTGACCTGACGCAACCGACGGCAGAAACTACCCGTGTAATTAGGGCGGTTGCGAATGGCGATTTGTCGCAAACTATACCAACAGAAATTAAAGGTAGACCGCTGCAAGGTGAGTTTCTTCAAACTGCCCGGATTGTAAATACGATGGTGGCTCAACTTAACTCCTTTGCGAGTGAAGTGACGCGGGTAGCGCGGGAAGTGGGAACTGAAGGTAAATTGGGCGTACAGGCAGAAGTTAGCGGCGTGGCGGGAACGTGGAAAAATTTAACCGACAATGTAAATTTAATGGGAGGCAACCTGACCGCACAGTTGCGGAATATAGCCGAGGTGACAACTGCGGTGGCAAATGGTGACTTGTCGAAGAAAATTACTGTTGATGTCAAAGGCGAAATTTTAGAGTTAAAAAACACCATCAATACGATGGTTGACCAGCTTAATTCCTTTGCTTCGGAAGTAACCCGCGTCGCACGAGACGTGGGAACCGAAGGTAAGTTAGGGGTACAGGCTAAAGTTCCCGGTGTGGCTGGAACTTGGAAGGACTTGACCGATAATGTTAACTTGATGGCAGGAAGTTTAACAGCACAGGTGCGAAACATTGCCGAAGTTACAACTGCGATCGCCAAAGGTGACCTTTCCAAAAAAATCACTGTAAATGTCAAAGGCGAAATTTTCCAACTCAAAAACACCATCAATATAATGGTGGATCAGCTTAATTCTTTCGCTTCCGAAGTAACCCGTGTGGCGCGGGAAGTGGGTGCAGAAGGAAAACTTGGCGGTCAGGCAAAGGTTGCCGGGGTTGATGGTACGTGGAAAGACTTAACTGATGGTGTAAATTTTATGGCGGGAAGTCTCACCGCACAGGTACGTAATATTGCCGATGTGACGACGGCGGTAGCAAATGGCGACTTGTCAAAGAAAATTACTGTTGATGTCAAAGGCGAAATTTTAGAGTTAAAAAATACCATCAACACGATGGTTGACCAGCTTAATTCCTTTGCTTCGGAAGTAAC
>QQTW01001945.1_pt1 | contig 14766 bp, 10 predicted proteins | sample 1904831 | NCBI WGS metagenome assembly QQTW01 (sample SAMN09435610, study PRJNA476489) | Subsurface metagenome, whole genome shotgun sequencing project. | reverse complement strand
GGCGTGCGAAAAGACGGGCGACTTCCAAAACCACGGCAACTCCGCTGGCATTGTCATCTGCACCCGGTGAGACTGAAACGGTGTCGTAGTGCGCTGCCACAAGGACTGCTCCAGCCTGTGGGTCAGTACCCTGTCGCTGAGCTAAGATGTTGACTCCGCCCTCAAACAGTTGCAGTTTGGGTGTCCAGCCCAATTTCTCGAGGGATTGAGTGAGATATGTTCGGGCGCGCTCGCGCTCAGCCTCTGTGTAGCGGTTAAAGTTCAACGCTTTGACGTGTCTGAACAGTCGCTTAGAGTCCACGTTTGGGCTAGGGGGGAGTCGGGCTGCTGCTGCATCGAAGTCGCTGTCAACTTGTGTTGTAGAGGCAGTCAAGGAAGGCGTTACCGATGAGTGGCGTTGGTGAAAAGACTCGCTGCTTGTCACTACCGCGACCACCAGTAACAACAGCGCTAACCAAAACCATTTCCTCATTTCAGCAATTCTTCCATCTGGTGTTGATTCCAAAGTGACCGGTAAAGACCGGGTTGTTGTAGCAGTGCTGCGTGAGTGCCAGACTGGACAATCTCACCCTGATCCATCACAAAAATGCGGTCAGCTGTGGCAGCAGCAGATAGCTGGTGAGAGATGAACACAACAGTTTTGCGCTTAGTTCCTTCTGAAAGGTTATTCAGGATTTGTGTTGCTGTCTGATTGTCCACACTTGAGAGGGAATCATCCAAAATCAGTACCGGCGCATCAACTAGTAGCGCTCTAGCAAGAGCAGTTCGCTGCCGCTGACCGCCTGAGAGGGTAATACCACGCTCGCCCACAACGGTTTTGTATTGCTGCGGAAAGTTGAGAATTTCTGGGTGAATCTGGGCAAGTTTTGCGGCGTATTCGACTTCTGACTGTTCATGCGTGGGGTCGCCGTAGCGGATATTGTTTTTGATGGTGGTACTAAAAAGGAAACTGTCTTGGGGAACGTAGGCGATCGCACTACGTAAATCCTGCAATTGCAGTTGGGTAATATCGTACCCATCTAAAAACAACTGCCCTGCCTCAATATTCAATAGACGCGGTAAAGCATTCGCCAGAGTTGTCTTCCCAGAACCAATCGGTCCCACGATCGCTACAGTTTCCCCCGGCTGAATCACAAAGTTGACATTCTTTAAAGCTGGGGTGGTGGACCCTGGATAGGTATAACTTAAGTGTTGAGCTTTTAGCTGACCCTTCACCTGCTCTAGTGGCAGACAAATCGAAGTGGACGAATCTTGGACTTTGGGTGTGACAGTCAGAATGGACTCGATGCGATCAATACTAACTTCACCACGTTGGTAAGCGGTAATTGTGAACCCCAATAGCGCTGTCGGAAAAACCAGACCTTCCACATAGAGGAGCAGAGCCACAAAATCGCCCACACTGATTGCTCCAGAGGCAATCTGACCCGTCCCCAACCATAGCAAGATCAATAAGCTGATAGAAGCGAGTCCTCCTATTAGTGGAAACAATATATTCCGCGTTTTCGCTAGCTTGAGATTTGCCTCTAATAGCTGCTGATTCTTCTGACGGAAGGCTCGGCGCTCATTCTGCTCTTGGGCATAGATTTTAATTAAGCCAATGCCGCTCATATCCTCTTGAATTAGCTCACTGATGTTGGAGAGTTCCTCCTGCACTTCTACCTGTTGGTCACGTAGGTTTTCCCCAAACATCTGCACCAAAATCAGCATGAACGGATAGACTGCGAGCGCAGCTACAGTCATTTGCACGCTAATCGATAGCATCACCGGTAACGTCAGGGCGTAAGCAAATATTGTATTAGCTATACTCAGCACCGCAAACCCTAGCAACCGCCGGATATTGTCCACGTCACTGGTAGCTCGGTTAATCAAATCTCCAGCAGTGTTGGCGGCAAAATAAAACGGCTCTAGTTTCAACAAGTGTTGAAAAATCTTTTGTTTCAGGTCAAATTCCACCTGACGCCCGACTCCGAATAATGCAATGCGAGACACCATACGGATTACCCACATGATCATGCTGAGTATAATGATCAGCACCACATAACGCAAGAGTTGATTGAAGCTGAACGCAACCTGAAGTTGGTCAAAAATGTTACGAATCTCTAATGGGATACGAACACGCAGCGCATTGACAATAAACAGAGCCAGTATGCCTAATGAAGTCTGACGCCAATGGGGACGTAAGTATGCACCGAGTTTTTGCAGCCGTGATTGAGACATTAAAGAAATTAAGCAACTTCTTGATCCTAGACCTATTAGAGCTGCTGTTGCCTTCTAGCTGTTGGAGGAAATCTTGGTTGCAATTTAGCCTTGGAGGTTCAAGAGAAAGTCACGTAGTTGCTTGCCGACTGCCTCGAGCGAGAAGCAGTCCTCTACTCGGCGTCGGGCACGCTTGCCCATCTCGCGTCCCCAAGCCTCATTGTCCAGGACACGACCGAGCGCCAGCGCTAGCGCCGCCGCGTCTGTGCGTGGTACCACTAGACCACCCGAGGCTTCACCGTTCTCTAGGATGTCAGCTACTCCGGGTGCATCAGCCGCCACTACCGGCAGACCACAAGCCATTGCCTCAATCGGCGCTACTGGAAAACCCTCATGTCGGGACGGGAGGGTATAAACGTTGGCAGCGGAGAGATAACGCCGAATGGCGACACGGTCGAGTACATACTCGTTCACCCACAGAACGCCCCGCAGCTGCATAGCTGCGATGCGCCGGCGCAATTCGTCTGCGTCGCTGCCCGTTCCTACTAGTAACAGCCGCAGAACTCGTTCCGTGCGCTCGCGGCAGACCTTTTCCCAGGCGTCCACCAGAACGTCCAGCCCCTTGCGGTGTATATCAATACGTCCGTGATACACCACTACCTGAGCATCGGTGGGGATGCCAAGCGCCGCCCGCGCCTCGCTGCGATCAATAGCTCTCCATATTGTTAAATCTATTGGGTTGAAAATTCGTGCCAGCTTGGTGAACGGCACTCCGTAGCGCGAATGCAGCCGCTGAGTCTCTGTTTGGGTAGCGACGATTAAGCCTGTGCAAGCCCGTAGCGTTAGCGGGCGTAGCGGACGCTCGAGACGGCTCATCTGCCAGTCTCCTCCCTGGAAAGTGCCGAACACTGGTAAACACATCAATTGCCCCAACAACACACAAGTGTCAAAGCGGGCATACTCATACTCCTGGCACAAAATAGCAACGCAGCCCTCCCGCCGCAGTTCATGGGCAAGTTCGCTTAGTGGTGTAGCCAGGTAAGGTGCTATGTCTTTAAGGATTGCTAGCAGGATGCGACGGACACCATGAATATCCCCAATTGCTTCCTTGAGAGTCCAGGCATAAGGATTGAGTATGCGACGCCGAGCAACGTGGTAGATTTTGGGAGCAGGCAACACACAGATCGTGGCACCTGTAGGCTGGTGCTTATAGCGCATCGGGCTAGTAACACGGGCCGAAATGCAGAACAATACCGTCCGCACTCCAGCCAGCCGCAGAGCATCGATATAACCGAACATCCAGCCGCCTGTCATCTCTTGGCAGAAAGCCTCGAACGAAACCCCAATCGTGTCCAAGAAGTCTTCGATTAGGTCACCCCAGTGCAACAAAGCGATCGTTGGTTGTAGCTGATTACTCACTTGTTCATTTCTCCACTTTCCAGCCCCTTTTGCCAAGCCGATGCGGTTTCTGTACCTATTGTCTGAGGCTTATGCAACGAGTAACTTAGCCATGTCAGCGGACTAAGCATAGTGCACAATAATTGACGCCGACGATGGGATAAGCGTGAGAAGGCAACATCGTGGCAAAGAACCGTGAGGGGATTGATAAAGGTGGCATACCGATGGCAGGGCAAGCCTATCAAAGCTTTGAGTTCATCTAGGGTGTAGCCACGTCGGACATGCCCCCATTCAGCCATGACCTCAGCCTCACTTGGGCAAATGGATTTCATGAATCCGTAGTAGGGAAAGCGCCAGTTTTCGTTGGGAGTGCTGATTAACAGAAAACCGCCCGGTCGCAGCACTCGCAGTGCCTCCAATACTGCCTTTTCATGATCTGGGATATGTTCTAGCACATCAAACATAGTTACAACATCAAAGGAATAATTGTTAAAGGGCAGAGCAGTTGCATTTCCACACACAAATCGAACCAGTTCTTGTTGATTACAGGGAGCTTGAGCGTATTGCGGATTGAGGTCTATGTTAGTGACTTGCGATCGCGGATATAACAAAGCAGTAAGACCACTCTGACCACCTCCTACTTCTAGAATGCGTTCAGAAGGTTTGTCAGGAGCAATATAATGGATAGCATGCATTTTTTCCCGGTAAAAGAATCCTTGGGTTAAGGCGTGGGGAAAAGGATTACTGGCAAGAAAATTGCGCTCGCGTGCTTTAGAAAAGCGTAGCTCTTGAAAAGAAAGTCTTTGCATTTTAAGCCGAAATAAATTATTTATTGTTAACACTATTTCGTAAGTAAAAATTAACCCCTGAAAAGCAGCCCAAAACCTCTGTTAATAGCGTTTTATCAAAAGATTTAAAGCCCTTAAAAAGCTTTGATATAAACCGCCTATTATAGTATTTAGGTAAAGTAACAAATAGGCGACGTAGGTTACCCCAATGCTTGTACCTTTCGAACTGAACCAAAAGCGCTGCCACATGCCCACGCATATACTGATACATCTGCTGTTTCAAGCTATCTATGTCGCTGCGATGGTAGTGGAAAACTACAGCAGTCGGTTCATAGCGACACAGCCAGCCTTCAGCAAGTAGTCGATACCACAATTCGGAATCTTCACTACAGCCAGAAGCCCCTGCCCCTAGACGTTCGTCGAAATCTCCTACTAGCTCAAAAGCCTTGCGGCAAAAAGCCATATTAGCACCAGCACCGATGTCCCAAACGGGCACACCCTGGTGCTTCCTCTGCTCAAAAAATTGAGTATCGAAGATTAGGGGACGATATTCTTGAGTAAACCCCCCTAGAATTTTCTCAAAGATCAATTGTGCTTCTGTTTCTAGTTCTGCTGGTATGACTAGCCCGGTCACAGCCATCACCTTCGGGTGATGAAAGCTTTGCTGCAATCGAGTAATCCAGTCAGGATGAACGAGTACATCATCATCCGTGAAGGCAACGATCTCACCTGTACTGTGGCAGATGCCCGTATTACGGGCCACGCTTAAACCAGGACGGGACTCTAACACATACTGGACTTCCGGCATATCGGCGACCAGTTGGCGGGTAGCGTCTGAGCTGGGAGCATTATCCACAACTAGGATCTCGTGCGGGGTTTGGGATAATTTTTGGAGCGATCGCAAACATTTTGCTAATTGCTCTGGTCGATTCCTTGTACAGATCACTACGGAAATAGAACCTGCTGTAGGATCTAACCAGCGTTCCCGGAGCCTCTCTAGCGGTCGCTCCAATGCCATCAGGGCATGAAAGTTGGGGGGATTATCCTGTGACAGATTGGCAGATACTGGAGGCAAACTCCCCTTGAAACCTTGTTCTAGGAGGTGGCAGCCAACTACTGGGGTAATTGTTTGCAGGACTAAGTTTACCAGTTGTGTTGCAGGCATTGGTAACATAGCAGCAGAAATCTCCTGATGGCCTAGGGGGATGCTGTGCCACCAAAACACCACAAGAAGTCCCTCATAGTCTGGAGCTAACAACAACGCGGGAATGCCTTCACTCAGCTCTAGGTGCAGAACTTTCCAGGGACTTTTCACAGTAATTACCTCAGAATTTGCTCAATTTGTTGTTGGGAGCGACTTAACGTACTACTTTTGCACATCCCAACAACGCTCGGCGTTCTTGAAAGTTCATGCAGAACATGCGACCTATTCCTGACCACCTACCTAGTACAAAACTCAAATTTATGGCACTTTCTGGAGCTGACCTGCGCCTAAATAAAACCTTTAAAGTATTAATAATTGCATCTACTGAAGGGCGAATAGTATCAAGAATAGACACCAACAGCCAAGTTATATATGACCCTGTCCAGAGCATTGAATCTCCGTAGAGCTGAGAGATACCAAGACCATAGTTAATGTTAATGAGATACTTTGTTGTGGTACGTCTTACTGGGATGATATGCATCAACTTACATTCTGGGTTATACCAAAGCTCATATTTGGCGGCGATGCGCAAAGCAAGTTCTACATCACCTCCAGATATGAGCTTCTTACCCACTCGATCGGTCATAAACTGCTTATTCATCCAACCGACATCCAATAGTGCAGTCCTCCTAATAACTAACCCAGCACCTACTAAACAAGACATTTGCTTTGGAAGCATTCCGTGGTCCTGTTGAGCAAATGAGTAACCATAGTTCAACACAAAAACTGGAGGTGGTGTTTCCCAATCTAAAATGACTTTACCTCCAAATGCTCCGCCTTCAGGATGTGCCACTGCAAACTTGGCTGCTTGAGCTATCCAATCTTCGTGTAGCAGGCAATCATCATCAACAAAAGCAATCCAATCTCCAGTTGTGTTCTGGACACCGCAGAGGCGTGCATAGCTCAAACCTTGCTTGTGTTCTGAGACTATCTGTAAACCTGATATTTTGCCGGATTGAATATGTCTTTTTACGACTGCTACGGTTTCATCTGTACAGTTATTATCTACCACCAAAACCTGCCAATTAACTTCAGGTGAAACTTCCTGCTTTGAAATTGCTATTAGTGTTCGGTCTAGTAGTGCAGCATTATTATAAGTACAGATCACTAAATCAATGGATGGATGATTATTCATATACGAAGTTTATTTTCAATAAAATTGAGACATCCTCATCTTCATGTAAATTGCCTGCGAATTAGCTCAATTCGCCTTAATGAGCGGGGATATTCTCCTAAAAGTCCGACAATACCACCGTACAGTTCTGACAGAAGCATCCGTACAGGAAGAGGATGTCGCCCTAAAAGACGCTCCTTGAGTTGGCGCAACTGGTACTTGAACCACCAAAAGACAAGACGCCGCAGCTGGGAACGTTGTGGTGGGTCAACCTGATAGGACTTGACTACAAAAGCCATGAAGCCTAAACCCCAAGTCCAATACTGGCGACGTAGTTTTTCATATTCCCGACGATGCTGATGAAAAACTAGATATTGAGGTTCGTATACCAGTGGATAGCCTGCCCGGATGACTCGATAAAAAACATCCAGGTCCCCGCCACCTGGGAGAGGAGCGCCTGTATCGAGCGCCTCATCAAAGCCACCGATTTTGAGTAAAATCTCTCGGCGAAAAGCCATATTGCATCCGGCTCCGAAGACTCCAGCTCCACAGGGGTGCAGGGGATTGCCGGGTAGAGTTTGACCATAGCGAATTTTCTCAAAGCCGCGACGGAAGCCTCCGCCTTGTTCAAACAGAATTTGGGCTTCTGTAACTAACTCGTAAGGCAGCACCAGTCCTGTGAAAGCAGCAGCATCGGGATTTTCTGACCATGTTTCTATAAGGCCATCAAGCCAGTTACTGTCTACGACGACATCATCATCCAGGAAGGCGAGGAGATCGCCCGTTGCTTCCTTTAGGGCTCGATTGCGGGCAAAGTCCAAACCGGGTTTGGGTTCTCGAACGTAGTGCACGCTTGGCAGGGAGGTGACTAGTGCTTTAGTCTGTTCATTAGAAGGAGCATTATCGACTACCAAAACTTCAAAGCGGCGAGAACCTTGTGAGTCAGGCTTCTGAAGCTTTAGTAAAGACTTTAGGCATCGAGCTAGATTCTCAGGGCGGTCTTTGGTACAGATAGCAACCGTCAACGATGGGAACGAGAGTTGATTAGCAGTAAGAATCAGTTCCTGCCTTAGACTCTCCTGGAGGAGGTGATAACCCACTTCCTTGGCGATCAATTGGGCTAGATCTTCAGGCGCGATCGCGCTTTTTGCTGGTAGTGCCTGCATCAAAAAGCCGATAGGTTTATCTTTGTGTCTCAGGATTAGGGCAATGCCTGTATCACTCTCAGAAACCAAGAGACTGGGTAGAGGTTGCGTAACTTCGATTTCAGTGATGGTATAGGGCATACAAGTCTCACTTGGTTTTCTCAGTTTTGGGCATTGCGGTATTGCAGCTGATAAAGCTTGGCAAAGAGGCCGTTGAGTTTTAGTAGATTGTGAAGATTACCCTGTTCCATGACCCGTCCCTCCTCCAGCACAATAATCTGATCGGCCTGTTCAATAGTCGATAGGCGATGGGCGATGACAATCACCGTGCGATTTTGACTAATAGTGTCGAGGGCCTCCTGAATCAGGTGTTCTGAAATACTATCGAGAGCATTAGTTGCCTCATCAAGAATGAGAATCTCTGGGTTGCGGACAATAGCGCGAGCCAAAGCAATACGCTGCCTCTGTCCTCCGGAAAGCCGAATTCCACGATCTCCCACCTTCGTGTCATAGGCTTGAGGTAGTTGACTAATGAATTCATGGGCATTGGCAAGTCTTGCCGCTGCTATAATTTCGTCTTCTCTAGCATCTAATCGACCATAGGCGATGTTCTCCCTGATTGTTGTACTAAAAACATGCACATCCTGACTCACAATGGCAATTCGACTGCGCCAGTCAATTAGATTCAACTGTCGCAAGGGGGAACTATCCACATAAATTTCCCCTTCTGTCACGTCATAAAAACGGCATATTAGACCAATGAGTGTGGATTTGCCCGCTCCTGAAGGGCCGACTAGGGCAGTGGTTTTGCCTTGTGGGATACAAATTGAAATACTCTCAAGTGCAGGTTTTTCTAGGGGGTTGTAGCGAAAGGTAACCAATTCGAAAGAAATTGCTTGCTGTAGACCCTGAAAGGGAATTCGACCAGAGCGGATATACACTTTATCGGAGCGGTCTAGAAGGGCCATGACGTCCTCTACAGAACTTGTCAAAGCAACAAGACCGACACGGGCACTATCTAACTGCTTAACTTGCGGCTGTAAGCGATAGAGAATAAAAATAAAGGTCAGCAAGGTTGGTAGGCCAGCCCTGTTTTGAACAAGCGCAATAACCAAAATGCATACTAGTAGAGCCGCAGAGAGAACTTCAGAGAGGGGATTCACGGCTGCGGAAAGCATATCGAGTTTCAGAAAAGTAGTACTTACCCGCTTAGATGCCCGTTCAAAACGCTCCTGCTCATAGGATTCGCGACCAAAGGCCCGAATTACCTTCATCCCCACCAACCCCTCCCACATTCGGTTGCCAAGGGTAGAATTAACCTGCACCGCTTGTTGCCCTAGGTTCTTTACCTCGCGTGTCACTAACTGGATGCTCATCGAAATCAGGACCATGAAGACAGCAACCAACAGAGTCAGTTGCCAAGAGAGCAGCAGTAGCAAAACGACAAAAACACAAATTGTACAGACATTGATTATGAGGCCTACCAAGACCCCTATAGCTCGGCTGGTCTGCCAAGTCTCGGTAGCCAATGTGTTTATCAACTTGCCTGATTCATTACTTTCTAAAAAACTGTAGCTTACGCTTAAAATTTGCTTAAAAATACCGGAACGCAAACGATGGCTAATACGTGAGTTCAACCAAGAGAACAAAATCGCATTGCTATAAGAAAGGCAGTTCTTCAGAAAAATGCTCCCCAAGATACACAAGGCAATAATTAAGATACGATTGTTAGGGGAAACATCACCAAATAGTCGGTTCAGAGAACCTATCAGCTCATTTCCGCTAGCAGCTTGAGAGTTTGTCTGATTTAAACTTTGAAGAAGAGGAATAAATAAGCTAATTCCCAACCCTTCTGAAAGAGAGGATAAGAAACCCAAGGTGACAATTCCTGGAATCGCCCAAGGGTAGAGTTTGAAAAGTGGCAATAGCGTTCCGATTACCTTTGCCTCTTTCATTAAGTTACTTTTAGATAAAAACGAAATAAATTTACCAAGATTACTTGGCATTACGCTTGAAAGGGACGTCTAACTTACTTTGTGTCTGTAACCATCTTTGTGACAGGATAGTGTTATACTGTTTCCGCGGGAATATATGGTGTTTTTTTACTTGCATTTTATTTAAGTCAGAAATTTCATATACTTGCTGAAACCTAAGCTTTTGGATAAACTCTAACCAAGAACGATGATCTGGCCAAACTAAAGAAGTAATTGGCTTGGTCACAATTTTTAAAAGGCTCTTGATAAGTAGCGTATAAAACTTAGGACGTAAAAGAGGTAAAAAATCTAAACGCGAAGCCCCATACAAATAATAAATTGTACTTATATGATCGCCACACTGTTCACTTCTCAGTGCTAGATACCAATTAAAATTACTCCTAGCCCATCGATAGATAGTAGTAGGTATTTCTGGATGCCGTTGCTGAGTACTTGTTAAAAGTAAATCGCAAGATTTTTTCATTGATACGTGATTAAAAGACATACCGCCAAGAACTTGACGGTAACCAATTAACAACTCTGGCACAACTCGAAACTGATAGTATTCAGCAATACGTAAATAGAGATCCCAGTCCTCACACCCTTGAGCATTTTGTTCTTTTAACTGGCAGTTGTAGTCGCCAACCGTATTAATACAGTCACGACGAATTAAAGGTGTACTAGCATTTCCTAAAAGATTGCCATAGAGTAAAGGGATGTAAACCTCTCCTTCTACGTTGGATATTTGGCAGGTTCTAGTTAGGGAACCTTTTTCATCAATATATACTGACCAGGCATATACCAATCCTACGCATAGATTGGATTCTAACATAAGATGCATTTGCTTCTCCAGTTTTTGAGGAAACCAAATATCATCAGCATCAACAGGTGCAATATATTCACCACAAGACTTTTTAATTGCTAAATTGCGAGCAGCAGCAACCCCAGTATTTTGCTGCTGCAATAGAATGACACGAGGATCTGTTTGAGCAATAGACTCAACAATTTTAGCAGTTCGATCCTGTGAACCGTCATCCACAACCAAAACTTCGATATTTTTATATGTTTGAGAAAGCACAGACTCCAGAGTGTAACTAATAAAATCTTCAGCATTATAGGCAGGTATAATAACTGAAACTAGAGGTAAATGAGAACTCATATTTGAGGTGATCTAAGTTTTTTTTTCCGCTTTAGCAAAAACTCATAAAGTTAAACAAGATTTGTAAGAGTAAATTATTACTAAAAACAAATTTTGTACTTATTAATTGCATAGCCTCTTAAAAAGAGAGAGCTAGTAACGCTCTTTTGCTACTATCAAGGCGAATTCAGATTATTCTTCATCTAGATTATATAACCTGAACCAGTAGTTGCGCAATCTGCTGGTTGATATTTGTCAAGTTAAAACGTTGATTAGCCTGAATCTTTGCTTGGTGAGCGATAGCTGCAGCATGCTCTGGCTGGTTACAACAGTTGGTGATAACTTCTGCAAGTTGCTGTGGATCACTAGGTGGAACTAGCCAACCAGTCACGTCTGGCTCCACCAATTCGACTACACCTCCAGCCGCAGTTGCAACTACGGGCCGTCCACACAGCATCGCTTCCACAATAACTCGCCCGAAAGGTTCTGGGGAAGTTGAGGTATGGGCAATTAGGTCACAGGCACTCATCAGCTGCACAACATCCGAACGAAATCCTAAAAACCTCACCCGCTTTTCAAGTCCCAGGGCTGCAACTCGTTCGTGTAAATACTGGACGTAATCCTGCTCACCGAACAGCGCATCACCAACTAAAATTGCTGTCACATTCTCAGGACAATAGACAAGCGCTTCAAGCAAAACATGCTGACCTTTCCAAGGTGATAGACGGCTAAAATGGCCGACTAAAAATCGCCCATTGAGTCCAAACTGTTGTCTCAACTGGTTAAGGTTAGAATCATTACTACGGTAAAACTCAGGTTCAAAACCGTTGTACACAACCTCCGTTATGTCTGGGCGTCCTCCTGCTTCCACGAAGGCTGCTTGACTTGCTTGAGAATTAGCGATCACTAGTGATGCAAAGCGATTAGCTAAAGTCACAGCTAGGAGACGGTTGGTTCGGCTAAAGTGTTCTGTAGATAAAATATCATGCAAATGATAGACCAAAGGACGACGGCTGATAAAGCTAGCCACTGCAGCAACGACTAGCGCTTTTTGCGTGTTGGCGTAAATTATATCGTATTTACGGCTAAGTCGAACTACTTTAGTAATTAGAGGTAGCAGTAAACTCACGCTGGTTACTCCCTGAAGCAAGCTGCTTTCTTTGCCAACTCGTATCGGCTGGGTAGCTAGAACTTGAACTGAGATATGCTCCTGCTCTAATAAATGTCTGAAAGGACCATCTGCAAATAAGCCTACCAGACAACTGTCTCGATAAGGTTTTACAATATCTATTAAACACAGTTCTGCCCCACCCAGCTTGCCACTCTGGTCTAGAAATAGAATTTTCATTAGCATGTTCCTCGAGTCAGTTGCGCTATGCGAGAGTGGGAATTTTTTTTTAACTTATGATCGTACAGTACACAAGTTTCTGCTCTTAAGTTTTCAAACATGTCGAAGTATAAGTTGTCAAAGCTCAACCATTTAAGCTTTTTGGCAGCCGTCAGCTCAGTTTTGACTTTAAGTTCTACAATCTGCTCTGCTGGAACACTATCTACGTCGTATACAGATCCAGCGCAGTTTACGAGTATCCCGTTTGGCTCTCATTCGCATTGGCTACAGCCGTGGCGCGCCTACATGGAGACAGTCCCGGCTACCAGATTTTTGAACGGCACTGGCATCCACTGGAATGTCAGCAACTCAGCCAACCCAGAACTGGTGGCTGCTATGCTAGCCAAACATGGCATTCGTCGAGCCCGAATTGAAGTTGGTTGGAATACAATCAATTCGGATGACGAAACCAAACTAAACAATGCGTCTCAACTACGGGCCCAACTTTTGGCCTTCAAAAAATACGGGATACGTCCGCTGATTTTGCTGAACGCGCACCAAGGTGCGCCGGGCCCGATTGAGGTTTTCAATCGGACCCTAGCAGCAGATGCCAGTGTGGGCGCTACTCAAGTTAAATTGAACGATGTCAGTGGACTCAAAGTTGGCTACAGTGGTCTCTCTAACTTGACCGACTACTGGGCGGCAGAGGCGCTAGTGACGAAAATCTCTGGCAACACCATTACCCTTTCTAAACCTCTGCCCAAGAATATCAAAGCAGGGACGCTTGTGGACATGGCAACTCTCAAATATCGCCCCTTCTCCGTGCCTGGCAGCGCTGATTACAAAGCGACGGTCGCCGGCTGGAATAAATATGTAGGTACGGTAGCCAAGTTTGCGGCTGGAGTTTTAGGTACCACACAAAGCTCTAACAAAGGCTTTGATATGGAGATTTGGAATGAACTGACGTTCGGAACCCATTTTCTCTATATCAACGACTATTATGCTCAAAGACCCTACGACTATGACGAGAACAGTATTTGGGGTATGGACAACTTGGTGAAAGAGACGTCAGCCTATGTGCAAGCTCACTCAGCAGATTTCCAGGGTGTGCAGCTAGGTAATGGCTTCGCCAACACAGTTCCTTGGACCGCGTCTTCCCAACAGCCAGCGCGGATTACGGCGATTGGTAAACATCCTTATCATGAGCGAAAATATTACCCGCAAGATGAACAAAACAACGCTCAACAAATCAATACTCTCGGTCAAGTAGACAAATCGAGTTTTATCCCAACCTATTCAGCGTTATTTCCAGAGTTTTTGGCCACAGGCATCCAAACCGAGACTCTTGTCCGTGACATGGGACCAATTACATCAGATATTTACGGCACCAAACATGGGCGTAACGCCAGAGTGGTCAACAATGTAGTTGCGCCAACTCCTGTCTGGATCACCGAGGTCAACATTAACCCGAACGAGGACAACCCCAACATCACTGTGGCTCGTGCCCTTGCCATCAAGGCAAAAACAACTGCCCGTTATCTCTGTTTCTATCTGAACAAAGGAGCTACGCGAGTTTACTTATTTGCTGCAGAGGGAGGAGATAAAGCGTGGGGCATTGTTAAAGATAACTTCCTCGACTATACACAGTCAATAAGCAGCGTCTACCCAACTGACGATACATCCTACACTTCCCCTGCACTGACAGGACTAGGTCGTATTGTTACCAAAATGAGTGAGCAAGTTGACCGCAACCTGACCAGCACTCGAAAGTTACAAGTTGTTTCAATTAGTGATACACACAATCACTACCAGTTCGCAGGTGACGGTAGTGCTGCTCATCCCAACCTGTACAACCGAGACGTGTTTGCCTTCCTGCCCTTTCAAGTCAACGCGCGGCGGTTTGTCATTCCCTACTATGTGATGACACGCGATGTGATGAAAGACCTGACACCGGAGCAATTCACGGTGCAAATCAAAGGAGTCAAAGGTATCGGTGCGTCTGTCAGTGCCTACGACCCGCTCAAGAATAAAACTGTCCCCGTTATAGTTAATCAGAAAGGGTCAGACAACCTCTCGCTCACACTGACTGCTACAGATTACCCCTACCTGCTGACTGTTCAAGAAGCTCAGTAAAAAGTTTTGCTGTATCTTTCAGTCACATTGCACAGCTCAGCTTGCCACTAAGCATCTAAGTATAAAATTTTGATTTAGTTCTTAGGCTAATAGAACTTGTCGAACCTGCGTGGCAATTTTCTGCCAACCGAAGTGTGTAAAGGCGTACTCACGACAAGCTGTTCTAGAAGGCATTGGTACTTCTCCAATTAGTATATCTTCTAATCGCTTGGCAATCGCTGTCTCTTCTGGAGAGTCGGTAATCAAATCAGGTGAGAACGGCTCTAAAACTTCCGGCATGCCACCAACAGGAGTACACAAAGCTGGAGTTCCACAGGCTAGCCTTGATAATTGAATCTTTTTAAAGCTGG
>QQTW01001944.1_pt1 | contig 14778 bp, 12 predicted proteins | sample 1904831 | NCBI WGS metagenome assembly QQTW01 (sample SAMN09435610, study PRJNA476489) | Subsurface metagenome, whole genome shotgun sequencing project. | reverse complement strand
AGGGGGAGCAGGGGGAGCAGGGGGAGCAGGGGGAGCAGGGGGAGCAGGGGGAGCAGGGGGAGCAGGGGGAGCAGGGGAGATGGGGAGATCACCCCAAAGCGACGAGAGGGAACTGTTTGTAGACATTCAAAAGCAACTCCCTGGCTTTTCTCTAGAAACGTTCTTCATAACCACTGAGGACACTCTCGGACTGTTAGGCGCTTCTGGTGCGGGTAAAAGTATGCTCCTGCGTTGCATTGCGGGGCTGGAAACCCCCGAATCGGGTCGTATTGTCTTGAATGGGCGGGTGTTATTCGATTCAAAAAAGGGCATTGACCTGCCTGCACGCGATCGCCGCATTGGTTTTCTGTTTCAAAACTACGCCCTCTTCCCGCACCTGAATGTAGCGCAAAACATTGCCTTTGGTCTGCAACAGATGCCCAAACCACAACGAGATCGACTGGTGTTTGAACAACTTGCCAGAGTGCAGCTGCAAGGGCTGGGAACCCGCTATCCACACCAGCTGTCCGGTGGTCAGCAGCAACGGGTTGCCCTAGCGAGAGCTTTAGCCATTCACCCAGAAGTTCTCTTGCTCGATGAACCATTTTCAGCCCTCGACACCCACCTGCGTAGCCAGATGGAAAAACAGCTGATTGAAACCCTTTCCACTTACCAAGGCGTCACGCTTTTCGTCACTCACAATTTGGAGGAAGCCTACCGCGTCTGCAAAAATCTTTTGGTTCTCTCAGAAGGCAAAACAGCTGCCTACGGTTCTAAAGAAAACATCTTCGAGCGTCCCGCTACGTTCATCGTCGCCCAGTTGACCGGGTGCAAGAACTTCTCCCGCTCTCAGGCAGTTTCACCCCAGTTGGTGGAGGCTACTGACTGGGGCTGCACCCTCCGCGTGATTGAACCTATCCCCAGCCAGTTAGCCTATGTAGGGATTCGCGCCCATCAGCTGATTTTCCCAAACGACCTAAACAAAGAAAATACCTTCCCCTGCTGGGCGGTTCAGACGAGCGAGACGCCCCACCGAATGACACTGTATCTAAAGCTTCACAATCCTCCTACTAACCCCAGTGACTACCACCTGCAAGCGGAGGTGTTCAAAGAAAAATGGTCTGTCCTTAAAGACCGCCCCTTCCCATGGCACGTTTGTTTAGAGCCGCTACGGCTCATTTTGATGGGGGACTAATCAATCAGCCCCTGTGACCAGCTTCACACTTAATGGCAGCTATGCAGAGTATGGCACCGTTTGTCAATGTTTCGGGAGCTTTACAGAATCTAGCGCAGGATTGCTTCAAAATTTCCCACGCTCTGCGGCTAATCGATTCGGGAGCAAAAACAGGTCTCAAGGAAATTCAGCTGCCTCCTGTGCAGCCCGGAGCGTCGATTAGGCCTGGATACAACCCGGTGATGGCAGCAAATGACAGCGATGGTTTGTTTTCAAATGATGGGTTATGATAGTGCGATCGCGCGTGGCAGCTCAAGCAGGTCAACTGGAGTTGAATGTAATGATGCCGTTGATTGCCTATAACCTGATTCAGGGTATTGAAATTCTGGGCAATACGCTGGCGGCTTTGACCGAACGGTATATTAAAGGCATTACCGCGCTCCCGCATCGCTGTCTTGCCTATGCAGAAGGAAGTCTGGCTTTGATCGCAGATCTAGATCTCTATATCGGCTATCTCAATGCAGGTGCTGCCTTTAAAAGAGTTCCTGGAATCTGCCAAGTCTCTGTGGGAGATTGTGCTGGAGCGCGGGCGGTGGAGTTCTGAGGAGTTAACTAAAGTACTATATCTAATAATAGAAAATGAGCGCCATGCCCACGCTTACTCCTGACAGCTTACAGTCGGAGGAGAGGTAAAATTGCCAATTCCAGTTAATTTATCAATAGTATCACTGGCTTAACAAATTTTTGACTTAATCATCAGAGGTTTATCATGGCATTAAATAATCAAGATAGTATGATAGAATTAACATTTCATTATGTTAATGGTCAAACCGAATCGTTTAACATGGTGCATCGAGCGGACGGAGCTATGACTGCGCAGGATTTCCACCAGAAAATCATGCGAATTTTAGAGAAACCTTGGTGTGTTATGCATCTGCAGCAGCAAACGATTTGTATCAAGACTGCCCATCTTTTGAAAGTGGAGGTGAAGCCCTCTGTACCCCAACTTCAAGGTGAAGGCGTGTTCTCCGATGTCCGACGGGTGACTGCACTCGCTCGCAGCACCCAGAGGTAAGGGCAAAACAGAAAAAATTTAGCTTTAAAAGCCAGTTCTCCTCACCGGTGCCCGTCCCGAGCAGATTTGAACCGGTGAGGAGATATTATTGCTCTACGGCTTATATACCGGTTATAGAGAGGCTTAACTTATATAACACTCGCCATACCTACATTACATCAATGCTGAATGAAAGTATAAACGCGATAGACATATCAAAGCAAGTAGGTAATGACCCAGAAGTGATTTTAAAACCCTACGCTAGTGCTACTCGGTATTTAATCCTTCCATAAGTCTAAAACATATGGCAATAATATTAATGCAAAAGTAAAGTAGCGATCGCAACTTATAAAACTGTTAATAAACTCGGCGGCTAGCTAATTAGACTATGGAATTTACTTGGTATTTCCGACTCGAACATCTTATTAATTAGCGCCTCTGCTACCCAAAATTTGAAGTGCTGAAAAGCTGTTTTCAAAAGGCAATAGTTTTATAATACAAAAGCCACTCCCAGTAGTGGAGGGGTACAATCTCTCTAAGGGCTTCTATCGCTTCGATAGACAACAACCTAATGCTGCCATTTACTGAAACGATAAAGTCAATTTCTAACTCATAACCAGCTTCTAATAAATATTGTTGAATTTGCTGTCTATTTTTTGCATCAATTGCTTCATTTTCCTCGTTTGTATTGAGAATATCGAGTTTGTTCACCCAAAGCAACGCGTCGGTACTGTTTTCAAAATTGCTAACGTAGATTAATGCTTGTTCAAGAATTCCTAGGGTTTCTTTAGGGCTACTATTTTCAATAAATCCCAATAATCCTACTCGAAACGCAGATTCGTCTCTGTTTGCAATAGCTTCAATCAACTCATATAAAAATTTTTTAAAGTTTGTATCTTTTGGTTTCTTCTCTGGATTTTTTTCTCGTTTACAGATTATTCTATGTTCAGTTTTACTTGCCTTATGTGGGTCTTTTACACGTACAATAGATTCTGCTGTTAAATTTATTTTTTGTTCAGGCTGTGGTATTGTTGAATTTGATTTTAAGCATTGCTCATGTATTTCGCATTTTTCTAAATTTGCATGACTTTTTATATCAATTTCTTCAGCCCAGATGGGGAGATTGTTCCCTAATTTTTTTCCATAGATTTTCAATTGTTGGATAGATTGAGCTTCAAGTGTAATTATTATTTTACCAATAAATAAAGCAAGAGCCTGCTGATTTAGGACTTGAGATGATTCCAGCAATATTTTTAAGTAACCATCCTTTAAGTCAGTTTTTGCTGTGATGCCTTCGGGTTGTAGAAGATTGTTTATAAAAGTCGTAAGCGCTTCTACATTACCTTGTTTAGCCAGCTTAAAAATCTTTAGCTCATTCATAGATATTAATACGGGTGTAGTAAGGGGTGATACAAGAGTACTCACCTTTACAGCCACTCACAACCGTGAAATTACGAAAAACAGCCTGACTAAATGTGAAGCTAGTACTAGCAGACTATTGGAGAAACTAACAAAACACCGGGTTTATTCGTAGTCGAGTGCTGCTGATACCCTCTCACGTTCTACCGCAACTGTAAATACCTCTAGACAAAAACGGTAATTACAAATTTATTAATAAAAGTTTCAGCGATTATACTTAGGCATTGCTCTAACTGTAAAGCTACTTAGTGAACACTGCTGCTAAGAGGTTAATAGAGTAGGAAGAGGCAACACGAGAGCACGTAATGCGAAGAATGGCATTCTTTGTGACAAAAGCTTATGCCAAGAAACACCCCGATACGACTGTAGCAAGGACAATTAGCAAACGTGGACAGCGTCGGTGTAGGTATAAATGAACAATTAAGCTCGGTAACTTCCACCGGGTGAGTTGCTGCAATAAGCTCTAGTATTCTCTCCTAAAACAAATTATCCTGCCCGGTAATCTTTTTATTTATCGAGAGGAATATTAGTTGTGTTGGCAGTAGTGTCTTAGAGTAGTACCGCAAAGAGCGCTAGCTCCACAGCAGCCGTTAGAGTAGGCCTAGTCTCTAAAATGGTCGTATATCATAAACTTAGTCTGAACTACCCTAGAGACTCGATAAGTTAGGGCTACGAGTATCGTTGATACTTAGTGCATTTACCACATTTCTTACATATCCAAGCTGAAATAATTATTATTTATAAGTTAAATAAATTACAATCAAAAATCCTTATAAAATTTACTGGAATTTGGGAATTTAAGGCTCAAGTAGGTCTCAAACACGGTAGCAGACGACTGAAAGCCTTGATAAAAGGTTATTTTGACACTCTCGGCAAAGAGTGTACCACTCGCCCAGAGTTGGTGTACTGCATAGCCCAGATGGTAAAATCTGCCTGTAGTCAGCCTTTTGTGGGAAATAGCCCCACTTTTGGTAGTGCCCACCAGAATGTTGTAGCCAATGGCGAGAGCCTGGAAAAGGCAGCAATATAATCTGTCATACATCCTCAGATTCATCCGTGGGGAGGTTCAGGGGGAGCTTGAAGAAGTGTATCCTTGATTAGCTATTATTTTGGAGAAACATTGTGGACTTATCCCGCATTCCAGCCCAACCCAAACCGGGTTTAATTAACGTCCTGATTGAAATCACAGCCGGTAGTAAAAACAAGTACGAATACGACAAGGATCTGCAAGCCTTTGCCTTAGACCGGGTGCTTTATTCCTCGGTACAATATCCCTACGACTACGGTTTTGTACCTAACACCTTGGCTGACGATGGCGATCCACTAGATGGCATGGTGTTGATAGATGAACCAACCTTTCCAGGGTGCATCATTGCAGCGCGACCGATTGGAATGTTAGAAATGATTGACGGAGGCGATCGCGATGAGAAAATTCTCTGTGTTCCGGACAAAGACCCCCGCTACAGCAAGGTAAGATCCCTCCAAGACTTAGCACCGCACCGATTAGACGAAATTGCCGAATTTTTCCGGACTTACAAAAATTTGGAGAAAAAGATCACAGAAATTCGCGGCTGGCAAGATGTTGATCGGGTCATGCCCTTAGTAGAAAAGTGCATCAAAGCCGGTAGCGAAAAAGGTCGGGATTCTGACTCAGAAACTACCTAAGCAAGCGCTGGTATGAATTGTTACAGTTTGTTATAGAGCACAATGCAGCGCACGCTCCTTTTAACTAAAATTCACAGTTGTACCCTCACGGCGGCTAATCTGAATTACGTGGGTAGTATCAGTATTGATCGAACCCTGTTGGAGGCCGCCGGGATCTTACCTTACGAGCAGGTGCAAGTTGTCAATGTTACCAATGGGGAGCGGTTGATTACTTATGCGATCGCCGCGACCGCCAACTCCGGGGCGATCGAGTTAAATGGCGCGGCAGCGCGGTTGGGAATGACTGGCGATCGCTTAATTATCATGACCTACGGACAATTCACCCCGGAAGAACTCAAAACCTATTGTCCCACCGTTGTCCTAGTAGACGACAAAAACCAGGTTGTGGAAGTGCGGCGCTATGATGACCTACTCTTTCTTTCAGTCCCTCTTTCAGTCCCTTAGAGGGATTCATACAGAACCGCCCCCCACTATCGATATAGTACCGCATTCGCGCACGGGGGACGTATTCGCGCTCCTGACTGATTAATTCTGTAGGAATTTATCCGCACAAAGCGGCGGCGTGGTGGCGGATGTGATCTTCGATCAAAGTGGCGATGAAGTAATAACTGTGGTTGTAGCCCTCGTGGAACCGCAAGGTCAGGGGCTGACCAGCTGTCGCGCACGCCTGCTCAAACACATTGGGGATCAGCTGCTCGGCTAGAAACTGATCGGCAGTACCCTGGTCGATCAGAATCGGACGGTTATATCCAGCTTCCCCTACCAAAACGCTTGCATCGTAGGCACGCCAGTTTTCCTTGTCAGAGCCAAGGTAGTGGGTGAACGCCTTCTGCCCCCACGGGCAACGCATTGGTGCCGCGATTGGTGCAAAAGCCGAAACTGACTTGTAGCGATCAGGGTTTCTTAATGCACAAACAAGTGCCCCATGACCGCCCATAGAATGGCCAAAGATGCCCTGTCGTGGTTGTACATGGAAATGCTCAGCAATCAGAGCAGGCAACTCCTGGACAACATAGCTGTACATCTGGTAGTGCGATCGCCAGGGAGCAACAGTGGCATCCACGTAAAAGCTAGCGCCAGTGCCAAAGTCCCAGTTGTCATCCTCACCCTCAATCCCAGTATTACGAGGGCTGGTATCCGGTGCTACAAGTATCAATCCGTACTCTGCGGCAAATCGCTGCGCCCCTGCTTTGATCATAAAAGTTTCTTCGGTGCAGGTTAAGCCAGAGAGGAAGTAGAGAACTGGAACCGGCTCTGATGTTGCTTGGGGTGGCTGGTAGACGGCGAATCGCATTTCACCGTTACAAGTTTCAGAGTGATGGCTGTAAGAGCCAACTGTACCGCCAAAGCAGCGATTCTCACTGACGAGGTTCAGGGAAACAGACATGTTAGTCAAAAAGCCCCACAAAAGAGTAGCTAAAACGTCACCACACTACGGATCGACTCACCCTTGTGCATCAAATCAAAGGCATCATTAATTTGCTCTAGGGGCATTACATGGGTAATCAAGTCATCGATATTGATCTTGCCTTCCATGTACCAATCAACAATCTTCGGCACATCTGTGCGCCCTCTAGCTCCACCGAAAGCCGAACCTTTCCAAACACGCCCGGTGACAAGCTGGAAAGGACGGGTACTGATTTCCTGACCAGCACCAGCAACACCGATAATCACACTGACGCCCCAACCTTTGTGGCAGCACTCCAGGGCTTGACGCATGAGATTGACGTTGCCGATGCATTCAAAGCTGTAATCAGCACCGCCCTTGGTTAAATCAACAAGGTAGGGGACTAAATCGCCCTCGACTTCCTTAGGATTGACGAAGTGAGTCATGCCGAATTTTTCAGCTAGTTCTCGCTTGGAGGGGTTGATATCCACCCCTACAATCATATTGGCACCCACCATCCGGGCACCCTGAATGACATTCAAACCAATGCCACCCAAGCCGAAAACCACAACGTTAGCACCTGGTTCCACCTTAGCCGTGTGAATTACTGCGCCAATGCCCGTTGTCACGCCGCAGCCAATGTAGCAAACCTTGTCGAAGGGAGCATCTTCGCGGATCTTCGCCACTGCGATTTCGGGCAGTACTGTGTAGTTAGCAAAGGTTGAGGTTCCCATGTAGTGATGGAGCATCGTCCCATCGACGGAGAACCGACTAGTGCCATCGGGCATTACACCGCGCCCCTGGGTTGAGCGGATTGCTTGACAGAGATTGGTCTTGCGGCTCAGGCAGTATTCGCACTGACGGCATTCTGGAGTGTAGAGCGGAATGACGTGATCGCCCTGTTTCAAGCTAGTTACGCCGGAGCCTACCTCTACTACAACGCCTGCACCCTCGTGTCCCAGAATCGCCGGAAATAGACCTTCTGGATCAGCACCGGAGAGGGTATAGGCGTCGGTATGGCAGACCCCGCTTGCCTTGATCTCGACGAGCACCTCCCCAGCCTTTGGTCCCTCAAGCTGAACCGTTTCAATCGTCAACGGCTTGCCCGCTTCAAACGCCACTGCTGCTTTAACATTCATAACTATCTCAATCTTTACAACATAACTTCTTTGAGCAGGCGACCATCTTCCATATTGATTGTTCGATCAGCAATATCTAAAATTCGATTGTCGTGAGTCACCATCAAGATGGCACATCCTTGTTCCTTAGCCAGTCCGTGCATTAACTTTACAACATCTCGCCCTGACTTACTGTCTAAGGCAGCGGTAGGTTCATCAGCTAAGACCAATTTAGGGTGACTCACTAAAGCACGGGCAATGGCTACTCGTTGCTTTTGCCCTCCTGAGAGGTCAGCCGGGTAGTAATTCATTCTGTTACCCAATTTAACAGCCTCGAGCATAGCTTCTGATTTGGTGCGAGCTTCCCGATCAGAAATATTTTTATGTAGTTCAAGCGACATTTGTACATTCTGTCGGGCTGTTAAGAATTCTAGCAAGTTATGAGCTTGAAAAATATATCCAATGTGGCGACGTACTTGCACTAATCTGTTATTACTGACCCCATGCAGCTCCCTGCCTAGAACTGTGAGACTTCCCTCTTGGACAGAGCGCAAACCGCCAATTAAAGTCAGTAAAGTGGTTTTCCCTGATCCCGATGGCCCAGTCATAATGACAATTTCTCCACTTTTAATTTCCAGATTAATATCAAATAAAATTTGGCTCTGTAATGACCTTTTTCCCAAGCGGTGATTGAGATTAGCGATTGCAATAATAATTTCTTTAAGCATCGTTTAACCGAGAGCAATAAAGCATACTAAAAAATGTCAGATGGGTCTGCCGAGCGCAGTTTGCCCTGAGCAATAGTGCCAGAAATTAAGCACATTAAAACCGCTGATATTAATACTATTGCTGCTTTATTAAGATTCATAATGATTGGCAGGTAAGTATTATTTTTTGCTACATTATACAAAACACTAGAGATAGCTAAACCCGGTAGGTAACCTAAACATGATAATATTAAAGCTTGTTGAAAGACAACACCCAATAAGTAGTTATTTTTAAATCCTATCGCTTTTAGGGTTGCATACTCAACCAACTGATTAGAAATATTAGTATAAAGTATTTGATAAACGATGGCTGTACCGATAATAAACCCCATGCTCACACTCATGTTAAACACAAAGCCAATGGGCGTTCTTGAGGCCCAATAGTCTTTTTCAAAGGCTACAAATTCTTGACGGGTAAGAATGAGGATGTCTTTGGGTAAGTTGATTGACAAATTCGCAATAACTTTTTGAGGCTCAGCACTAGGCTTGAGGGTAATTAACCCCACATTTATCTCCCCTGCCTGACGATCTTGGAATATCTGTAGGATAGTTGAGTAATTTACAACTAAATTACCATCAACTCCAAAAGAAGGTCCCAGTTTAAATAAGCCGCCAACTTCAACTCTGTAGCCAACTGGTTGATTTTCAGTAAATATTTCAATGCTTACAGTTTTTCCTTGATTAAATTCTTCAGCAATAGGTCCAAACTCAGGCCGAGAAGCCTGGTCAAAGAGAACCATATTAGAAAGTTTTAGTATATTTATATTTTGATTAACATCGGGTAGGTTTAAAACTGGTGTTGCTGGGTCAAAGCCAAGAATGTATATTGGGTACTTTTGGCCAGTTTTGGGGTTTTTTAACCGAGCAAATTGAAGATATAAAGGCGTGACTGACTCTACACCATCAAAGCCTAGAGCCTGGTATAAACGAGAGCGGGGGAAGCTTTGCTGGGAGGTCAAAGCTTTATATTGGGAACTGATTAAAAACAAATCTCCTCGTAGATTTGTATGCACGTGTGTAGCACTTGTATAGAGAGCATCTTGGAAACCTAGTTGCATAAACATAAGAACGACGACAAAAACAATACCAGCTAAAGCCACCATAAAGCGAACTCTTTGCTGGGTTAGCTGTAGCCAAGCCAGGGGAATACTAAAAATCATCGTTCAAGCCTCTTATCATGTGGATTGTAAGGAAGTTAAGAATGCCATCGCTTGGAGGTTATACATGAATTGCCACCTGCACCTGTAAGTTGGTTAAGCCTGCAACTCGCAGATTATCTGCTACGTTATTGATCCGAATTTTTACCTCAACCACTTTGTGATCCGTGTCCGCAGTTGGATTGGCATTCAAAATGTCTTGCTTGCTAACTTGCAAACCAACATTGATTACTGTTCCCTGTAATTTCCCGGAAAAAGCTTTGCTAGTAACGGTAGCCCGTTGACCTATACGCACTTTTTCAATATCAGTTTCATAGATTTCCGCTACTGCGTACATCTGGTCTGTTTGACCCAGCTCGGCAATTCCCAGGTTGTTGACGATTTCTCCAGGTCGGGTATGAATTTTCAAAATATGGCTGTCTACGGGGGCTCGCACGGAGGCTAAAGCGAGGTCAGCAGCAGCGCGTTTAACTGTAGCGATCGCACCATCGACCTCTGCAGTAGCGACTTCCACATCTACAGGACGAACCTCAGCAATCGCTGTCAGGGTGGCTTTAGCCTGGCTGATCTGCTCTCTCACGGTTTCCACTGCTAGACGCTTACTGTCAAAAAGGGAGGCTGAAATCGCACCATCTTTGTATAACTCCTGATAGCGTCTGAACTCGGAATGGGCATTGCGCAACTCAGCCGAAAGCCTAGCAATCGTTGCTTTTTGAGCGGCAATTTCCCCCGCTTGCGCCCCGGCTCTTACCTTTGCTAGACGAGCTTGGACAATTTTGACTTGTTGCCCCGCCTGGTTTAAGACAGCTAGGCGGGTTTGATGAGTGTCAAGAATCGCTACCACTTGCCCCGTACGAACCTTGTCTCCTTCGTTTACCAGGAGTTGCGTAACTCGGGCACCCTCAAGGGAAGTGGGGGCAGACAGATGAATAACTTCTCCTCGAGGCTCTAGACGCCCCAAGCCAGTAATAGCACTGATGGCAGGAGTACTCGTTTGGGTAGCTGCAGCCGGACTTTGAGCGGTAGACCGAAATCGTGAAAGGCCGTAAACATATGCTGCCCCAGTGGATAAAGCCATAGCAACTGCCAAAAATATGAGCCACTGACCTACAGGTTTTATGCGTGGCTGCCTTTCCTTCTGCACCATAATCATTTCTTCCAAATTGCTGTATTTCAGGGGATAGCGCAGGTATCACCACGCACAGCAGAATAATTTCTACTTTAAGATGACCGTGTTTGAAAATATGGGGATTGACGCCAGCATCAGATCTTCGCTTTGAAGATACGATACTTCTTACTCTAATACCCAGCCAAATATGAAGTATTAGCCGCTGACTATAATCTGGCAGCTTTTTTTGATGGATTAGTGGTCAAAGAAATTAGAAGCTCTTTGGGAGATCATAACCAATTTTTTTTGTCTGTAAACTTTTCTGGAATAATATCAAATTTGGGGAATTGTCCATAACTCCCACTGCCAACTTTGACCACCACCTAATAGGGTCAGCCCTCGGAACAAATCTTGCTGCAAAGGAAGCCACAAGCGAAACGCCAGGTTGTAACTTTGGGGAGAAGACATCAACTCCAGATAGATGCTCTCTGGGTTTTCTACTTGTTTACTCGTATGCCAACCGGCTTAATATAGGTGTTTGGAAAAATCTTCTCGAAATCTTCTCGATTTATGCTCGATATTTTTACTCATGACACTTAAGTTCATAAACAAGACCGTTTAGGAGCGTGCCTCCCTAATTTAAGTTTGCTTTCCAGAGTAGTTAGGTTGCCTTAATGTTCGCGGTTATCTGGAAGTTATCTGTTAGGAAATAATGACTTAGCTGTATAAGTGCCGCAAATTTAATAAAATAGATAGTTAGCATCGTAGTGCAACAGGCAGTGGGCAGTCTCGTTTCTCACTATTGCATCAAAATAGTACCTGAATTATTACCATCTACGCTTCAAAGGACTACAATTTACCCACTTTAACGCGCAATGATCGCATAATCTTTCTTACAAAAATAATCTGTTTGCAATCAATTGACCAGGGAGTAGCGAATGATTGAGAGTTTCGATTATTCAACCGAAACTGAGTGCAAATTAGCGACTTTGGTAGACCTGCTGGGCTACAGAGCGCACAATCAGTCTGAGTCTACGGCTTATACCTTTTTGCAGGACGACGGGGAAACAGAAGCAGGTAGGCTGACGTATAAAGAATTGGATCTTAAGGCACGGGCGATCGCGGCTAGGCTTCAGAATCTGGATGCCACTGTTTCCCGTGCCTTGCTGCTCTATCCACCAGGTTTGGAGTTTATTGCTGCCTTCTTTGGGTGTTTGTATGCAGGGGTTGTGGCTGTCCCCGCTTATCCACCCCGGCGTAATCAGAACATGTCTAGGTTGCAGGTGATCGTAGCAGATGCCCATGCGACGGTAGCGCTCACCACTACATCCCTATTGGGCAACATAGAGGGTTGCTTTGCGCAAAATCGAGAATTGGCCGAGTTGCGCTGGCTAGCCACGGATAACATTGCCAGCGACCTAGCGGAGGCATGGCGGGAACCGTTCGTGAAGAGCGATACCCTGGCTTTTCTCCAGTACACTTCCGGCTCTACGGGTACACCGAAGGGCGTCATGCTGAGCCACGGCAACCTTTTGCACAATTCAGCCTTGATCCATAAGTGTTTCGCTGATACGCCTAACAGTCAGGGTGTAAGCTGGCTGCCGCCTTACCATGATATGGGATTAATTGGGGGGGTGCTACAGCCTCTATATGTAGGTGCCCCGATGATTTTGATGTCAGCAGTGGCGTTTATGCAAAAGCCTTGCCGCTGGCTACAGGCTATTTCCCGCTTCAAAGCTACTACTAGCGGTGGGCCTAATTTTGCTTATGACCTTTGTATTCGTAAGATTACACCTGAACAACGGGCGAGTCTTGACCTGAGTAGCTGGGAGGTGGCTTTCACTGGAGCTGAGCCCGTACGTGCGGAGACGCTGGAGCGGTTTGCAGCTACTTTTGAACCCTGTGGCTTCCGAAGGGAGGCATTTCACCCCTGTTACGGGATGGCTGAAACGACCCTGATTGTTTCCGGAGGTTTGAAAACAGCTCCACCCATTATTAGCCAGGTTGATGGGGCAGCACTTGAGCAAAACCAGGTACTTAAAGCTGCCAGTAATCGGGAGGGCACCCGGGCAATTGTCAGCGTTGGTAGGAGTTGGTTAGACCAGAAAATCCTTATCGTTGACCCTGAATCCTTAACCACTTGTCCAGACAGCAAAGTGGGAGAGATTTGGGTGTCAGGTCCGAGCGTAGCTCAGGGCTATTGGAATCGCGCTGAGGAGACAAAACAGACTTTCCATGCCTATCCGGCAGATATAGGTAACGAAGCGGGACGAAGTTCGGAGCCGTTTCTGCGCACGGGAGACTTAGGATTTTTGCAGGATGGCGAGCTGTTTGTCACGGGGCGCATCAAAGATGTGATTATCATCCGGGGACAAAACCATTATCCCCAGGACATTGAATTGACGGTAGAAAAGAGTCATCCAGCACTGCGACCTGGTTGTGGGGCGGCGTTTTCGGTGGAGGTAAAAGACTCAGAGCGACTGGTAGTTGTTCAGGAAGTGGAGCGGAGTTACCTGCGGAAGCTGGATGTTCAGGAGTTGGTAGGGAATATCCGTCAGGCTGTGACGGCGCAGCACGATCTACAGATTTATGCCACGGTACTGGTTAAGACGGGCAGTATCCCCAAGACTTCGAGTGGTAAGATTCAGCGCCATGCCTGTCGGTCTGGGTTTCTAACTGGAAGTTTGAATGTCGTGGAGGATTGGAGTGAGAATCCTCAGGGCAAATCTAAGTTTATGCATCTGCAGGCTGAAGTCGAATCCATGTTACAGAAATTATCACCTGGCAAACAGCTATGAACGAAAATTACTATACCAAAAACCCTGCAAATAAATGACCACGATGAGGCAGGGCAAAACAAGTTTTTTCAAAACTGCCCTGGCCCTGATTTCTGACACTTCCCTACGTTTACTGTCTCGCTGCTACTGCGCCAGCCAGTGGAGTAAGAAGTATCTATTTTCCTGATTTTTTTAGTGGAAAGGGTGTAAGTGGGAGGAGAGACGGTGAAAAAAATTCTGGTGATCGAAGAGCAACCATATATCCGAAACCTTTTTCTAGAATGTCTTAAAGCTAAAGATTTATACATCATCAGTGCTGAAAACGGTCGAGTTGGCGTCCAGCAGGCACAGGAACAGTTACCCGATTTGATAATTTGCGAAATTGTTTTACCGGAACTTAATGGTTACCGCGTCCTGACTAGGCTGCGCGGGAATCCTCTCACAGCGATTATCCCCTTCATTTGCGTCGCTGCCAAGTGGAATCCGACTGACCTCCGCATAGGCATGGATCTGGGAGCGAATGACTATCTCACAAAGCCCTGTACGTTAGAGCAGTTACTTCGTGCGATCGCCACCCAATTGAAACAACAGACCCTCCCCCGACAGTGTTACGCTGCACAGTCCCAGCCAGTCCCAGAACCACCATCCGCTGACACTGCAACTTTCGCTTTTGCCCCTCAATTGGTCTTGCAGTCAGACCCCCCGTTGAATGACGTCTTCAGCTTCATCGAGGCTAATTATCACCGACCGATTGCCCTCAGCGACGTAGCCCAGGAAGTTGGTTATTCCCCGGCTTACTTAACTAACCTGACCCGACGCCACACAGGACAAACCGTGCAACGCTGGATTATCGAGCGCCGAATGGCAGCAGCACGTTCCTTGCTCCTGGAGACCGACCAGATAGTGGAGCGGATTGCTGCTAAGGTGGGCTATCAGCATGCGGTTCATTTCTTCCGCCAATTTCGCAAACTTCACGGCACAACTCCCCAAGCCTGGAGAAGCGCACATCGCAACTAGCTCAACAAGGCTAATTATTACCGACCGATTGCCCAAAGGCGACGTAGCCCAGGTAGTTGGTTACTCCCCGGCTTACTTAACAAAACTGACGCGACGCCACACAAGACAACCCGAAAGATTTGTTAGCCATATCAACAAATAGTTCATTAACTTTGT
>QQTW01001943.1_pt1 | contig 14779 bp, 13 predicted proteins | sample 1904831 | NCBI WGS metagenome assembly QQTW01 (sample SAMN09435610, study PRJNA476489) | Subsurface metagenome, whole genome shotgun sequencing project. | reverse complement strand
GATTGATAGCATCCTTTAGAGCACTTTGATCATGATCCAGTTTGCTCGATGCCGTCGCCAACAGAGATGCTTTGCCTTTCGCAGTTGCTGGCCTGCTGTCGTCCTTGGGAGCCTCGATGTCAGGCCACAGGCGATGAACAATCTTGATCTCAGCCTCCGCACCGATTTCAAGGCAGCTATTCAGCTCATCAATGTAGGTCTGGGTCCAAGGCTTCATGTATTCGTAGCCCTCTTCGAGCTGGTTTGCTATATCCGATGGCACAGGAAGCATAGTCTCCTTATAGAACCAAGTTCCCCTAACTACAGATGAAATGTCGTGAACGGGATCCCAGTAGATCGGACCCATCTTCAGAGCCGGCATCTCAACGAGGTGTAGCCGCAAAGCGCCCACAGCCACCGTAGTCTGCTGGTCTTCTTTTCGCCGTCTAGATGTACGTCGCTCATGCATAACAGTTCTCGACTTGTAGATGGGCGACCCAAAGTCTGAACCCGATTCCGCCTTGGCTGTCCTTCCTCCTCCGGAATGACTATCTTGTGGCGCTTCTGGGACATCCGAAAACTCGTCTCCTTCACTACTGGAAGCGGCACCATCTGCCTGAGCTTCGACCGTAGTGGTCTTGCGAAGACGTGATCGAGACCGCATGCGGCTCGCAGCTCGGAGGAAAGGTGTGCCCGTAGTATCTCGCTCCGAGGGACTTGAGCCGTATGGCGCATCGGTCGAAGGGCGCTTGAAATGCCGTGACAGCCTTCGTGTAGGAGAGCGTGGGTCAGTTCCTCCGTCCTTCCCTGCTTTGTCGTGCTTGTGGAAGGGAGTTCGATGCTGCTTCGGTATTCCTGCCTCAAGCTCGTCTTGGCCGATCTCATTGGGTGTGACAGGCAAAGTCGAGTCGAACGGGACGTGATCCGGGTGGTCGCACAAAACCAGGTGTGGGTCGTTGGGGGAGTGCTGGTGGCCAGCTACACCTTTGGGAGTATCCAGCAACTCTTCCATGACTTCACCGTCGGTTTCAGGATGGACAGCATCCGTAGCCCTCGAGCTCCTGTCTTTCTTGGACCTTGACCGTAGTCTCTTTGAACCTCCACTCTCGCTCTTGACCTTCTGCTGCAGTTGCCATGCCTCCTCAAGAGCTTTGTTATCTGGAACCGAAAATGGCCGTGGGGGAAGTCTGGCGGCGGACGTAGAAGGCTTGCTGGAAGGCGGTGGGACGGGCGAGAGAGGGTCATCTATCGGCAAGCAAACCAGAGAATCGGGCGGCTGGAATCTTAGAAGACCCGAAGCAGGGCATCGAGAAGAAGTACGCGAGGTGTAGTGTCATTTATGCCAACACCAAAGATGCCCAGATCCTGCAGCCTAACCAGCTACCATCAGCTACTCGAGGTCGAAAGGTGCTAAGTGCTATCCGGAAAGGTCGCACCATCGGTGACGCTGTCGTGCGTGGCTTCGATTACAAGGTATGGGAAAAGCTGCATCCCCCGCCGAAGAAGCAAGAAGTCGCATCCGAAGCAGGACAGGAAAGTATAATGAGCGCAAAAGCCACGGTCTCCCGCGCTCCATCAATCTCTCAAGATAGACGCAAGTCATGCCTTGCGTGTATGTCAGCTGACGAGCGGCCACGACCAACGGATCTCGTGCTTGTGATCCATGGCATTGGACAAAAGCTTTCCGAAAGGGTAGAGAGTTTCCACTTCACGCATTCCATCAACTCATTCCGACGCCAAGTCAATATCGAGCTCGAGTCCCCCAAGGTGAAGCCTTGGATTCGGCAAGATATGGGAGGTATCATGGTGCTACCCATTAATTGGCGTGCCAATTTGAAGTTCGAGGAGGGTGGCCCACGGCCGAACCCCAACCAGAAGGAGGGTGCATCCTCGAAGAACGAGTATACCCTGAAGGACATCACGGCCGAATCAATTCCCACAGTACGAAATCTGATTAGCGATGTCATGCTCGACATCCCCTACTACCTATCTCACCACAAAACAAGGATGATCGAAGCCGTCATCAGGGAGGCCAACCGTATCTATCGCCTGTGGTGTAGGAATAATCCAGGGTTCGAGCAATATGGTCGAGTCCATGTTATTGCTCACTCGCTTGGTAGTGTTATGGCGCTCGACATCCTCAGCAACCAGCCAACGCATTTGCCGAAGCTTGACCTGACAAGCGGCCGACCCCGGAATGATATGTTCGAATTCGATACGAAAAGTCTTTTCTTCTGCGGTAGCCCCGCTGGTTTCTTCCTGCTCCTAAACAAGGCGTCTCTCCTGCCTCGTCGAGGTAGGAACAAAGCCGAAGCCGAAGGAGAGGACGCTAGCCCTGATGTCGCTGGGGAAGCTGGCACTTACGGATGTCTCGCAGTTGACAATCTCTACAATGTCTCAAGTTACAACGACCCAATCGCCTATCGCCTGAATGCGTGTGTGGACGTCGACTATGCCTACTCACTACAGCCGGCTCGCGTCCCCATTTCTAGAGATACCTGGGGCCAATTTTTCGCATCTCCGTTCCGGAGTAAAGCGATCGCTCCTACAGTTGGACTTCTGCCAAATACTCTCCACATGCCCTCAAGGCCTGGGGTGAAAAGGCTACCGACAACGGTGGAAATGGAAACACACGACTTCACGCATGAGGAATTGGCGGAAAAGCGAATGCTCTTACTCAATGACAACGGGCAAATCGACTACACGCTCCGTTCCACGGGCGGAGCATTGGAAATTCAATACCTCAACATGCTTAGCGCACACAGCAGCTATTGGATCTCGCCGGACTTTGTCAGTTTCCTGGTCATAGAGATCGGCCGGAAGCAGGGAAGGGAATCCGTTGTACCGGCGATCAGAGCAAGGAAGAAGTTCTGGGGAAAAGATAAGCAAGGTGGTGGGTTCCTAAGCTGAGGGTGCATTGCGCGGTTGGCGTCCGTGGATGAGATTGCGTTGTTTTAAGTTCGGCCTATATCCCTAGATACCCCCTAGAAGCGCTTCTTATCCTTAGCACATCGCTTCCTTGAGTTCTTGTGGGATGAGTTTCCCCCTGCTGATTTGTGACCAAAGCCCAGAAAAGTGTTGACTGGGCAACGAACAATTGCGTCATGCTAACCGCTTTAAGCGACCATTCTGCTGCTCAAGCATACACCTACAAATTCGATATTGCGCCAAACCCTTGTTTCGTATATTACACCATTATCGTTATTCATTCTAGCAAGTATGCCTCCTGGACGTCGTGGCAGACCGCCTGGATCGTCCAACGGCAGCAAATCCCGCCCTACCCCCCAGTCAACACTCGCATTCGGCGGCCGAAGCAACAAAATCACCAAACCCTCCGCCCCGCCCCCTTCGTCCAAGAAAGCCTCGAAGCCGAACGAGCGACAAACGAAAGACATATCACAAGTGGTTGAGGAGGAGACACCCACAGCCCAGGAAGATGAGGCGAAGGACGAGGTGGTAAACGAGGATCAATCACTGGCCGAAGGCAGGGAGACCGCGTTCGCGATCCGAGAGCGGGAAGTGCGCAAGGAGAAAGAGGCCGTGGATCCGGCGGAGGAGAAGGCGAGGCAAATTTCCGACGCGGCGGTGAAGCGGTACTGGCGGGCGAAGGAGGAGGAAAGGAAAGCGCCTCGAGGTATACCACCATGCTCGCTCTCCCCTCTTTTCCTTCCTCTCTCACCACCCTCCTTCATCGTACCGCCTTCATCTCCGTCTTTGGCAGGTACCAGCTAAGCTAACTCAAATGGGGGCAGTGCACCAGCAGCAACTCTCCCTCCACGAAAAGATCCTCCGCCACTTCGACCTGTCGTCGCAGTACGGCCCGTGCGTCGGCATCCCAAGGATGAGGAGGTGGAAGCGGGCCGAAGGGCTGGGGCTGAAGCCGCCGATTGAGGTGCTGGCGGTGCTGGTGAAGGAGCAGGAGGGCGGGGTGGGGAAGGAGCGCGCGTTCATGGATGGGTTATTAGGGGGGAGTGCGGTTTATGCTTGAGGAGGAGGATTGGGGCTTACGAGCTCAAAAGGTGAGAGTGAGCAGGCGTTTCTTGAAGGATAGGAGTGAAGAGAGCGGGGATTTCTTGGATGGTGTCGACCGGGGCTCTGCGAGGCTCACTTCGGAGATACTAGAGCTTCATGTTCTCGGGATGTACTATGGATGTACTGCTTGAGCTAACGAGCTCTGGACGACTTTCAAATTTCTGCTCTTCTATCGGTGGTTTTTTATTAGCGATACTGCAATCCCATCAACCCGGAAAAATCTCCGTCTCACAGATGCCGAGCAACCGAAATACAAAGCACCGCCGAGTATAGCACTGACAGCATGCCACTTCTGTTGTGACCACAGAACCCATCCCCACCGCTGCTCATCCAAAATGTGGTGGATTCAGCTTAAGGGACTTGGATGAACAGGTTCGTAATGTCCATTACACGTGCGCCGGATGTATTCGTCACGGTGAGTCGTGCGCCGGTCGGAGACAGTGATGTCGCGTTTGAGAGAGTAATTTTTGACTCATGAGATGTCGTCGTGGATCTATACCACGCAGTAGTCCTGGCAAACGTTCTCGGCGAATTGTGAGTCCTCGTAGATTTTGCGTCACAGTGATGCGGACTTGTGCGCTGCTTTTGTAGCCTTGTGAGCCGCTGTAGACCAGTCTGTCTTCGGGGTCTTATGGGAGCTTATAGCCGTGCGAGATGCTATACTAGGATATTCAAGGCTCTTTGTTCCGCTTCTGGTGCTGCTGTCGGACCTGTATCCTGCCAGCGAGCGTCGCACATCGTGTCTGATATGCTAGAGAAGATTGGTAGCCTTACAAAGCTCTTCCTCAATCCGCTCCAACTTCGATCCGCTGCTGGCGTCCATGCTGTTGACACTTCGGAAGCGAGATGAGTAGGGGAAGGCCTTGAGCTGAGGCATAACGGAAGCTGGTTGACCGGTATCGCGAGCAGATGAGAGAGTGAAGCACCAGTTGAGGGAGCAGCTGTGATTTAGGAGAAGAGAACAAGCGAGGGACCGCTCCTGCTCGCGGAGAAGCATTGGAGACAGACATTGAAGCCCATGATGTATCCTGAAATTCGTAAGCTTTTCGTCCTCTCCTCCTTGACGCCCATCGAATGGCGCACGTGTACCAGGGAGACAGTACTATCGTCGAAATGGTGATATCCTGCAGCTGTTTGGAGGACTACAGCGTAGAAAAGTAGGAACCATTACATAGTGGCGTGGCATTCAGCTCAGGTGGAATAGAATGACTGTCACAGCTTACTCTCGTCCCTGTCGCTGTTGGTGAGAGTATCTACCATTCGAGTCACTAAGACTTGGATACCTCGATGGATGAAAAGATAAGACATTCGCAGAGCAGCAAGATGAAGACTAGGTTATGAGAAAGGAATGATTTTGCCATCTGGACCTGGCGAGGTTTAACGCACCCAGATAATGGTATCACTATTGAATTCGCCGGTGCATTCCTGTCTGACTGCTTGCAAAAAATACCTGACTGAGACAGAAAGATGTACCACTAGGTTCCGTCTAATGAAAGCACAATAGGAAGTGACGCTTGACGCAGAAACCAGTCCCCGCTGTTTTCTTACATGCTAACCTCCACTCTGCCTTCATTGCCGGGCTTCCCTTGCCCAAGGCTGGGCAGCAAGTAGGTGATATCATCCCAAGGGTGCCTATACAGGCCGGTCCTCAAACGCTTCTGGTCAAGATAATGTGCAATCAAACCAATGCTTCGGCCTAAGACGAACAATCCGTTCAGGACACCCATGCTTAGGTAATCCTCAGCTTCTTCCGAGCTGAAAGCGCCACAGTTGCGGAGTAGGTCAACAAAGCAGACGGCAACGCAGCCATCAACATTAAGGATCAGGTTGTCCTTCTTGGAGGTCGTGACGGTCTCAACAGCAATGGCGTAATCGAGCATTTCGCACTTTGGGAAGTTGGATTTAACGAAGTCCTTGACAAGTTCGACACGTAGATCCGGGTTATTGCGGGACTTGACACGATGGCCGATACCAGGGACTGCGAGTGAATCAGTTACAGGGAACCACAAAGACATGACCTGACGTCACTTACTGAGCTTGTTCTCCTTTCGCATGAGGTCGACGAAGTCACGCGGGCTTAGACCTTTGTCGAAGGCCTTGGTGAACTCTTCGGCAGCACCGTCCAGAGCACCACCAAATCTGGAACCGATAGTGAGCAGACCAGAGACCAATGCGCTGATAAGATCTTTGCCTGCACGAGTGGTGACAATGGTGTTCATAGCTCCCGAGACGGCTGGACCGTGATCGGCAGTCAACATTAGCACCATTTCGAGGAAGCGGGAGGCGTATTTAGGCAGACGGCGGCGGAACCACAGCAATGACATGACGCCGCCGATACCAATATCCTCCTTGAAGACATCGGAGATAGGCATTCCAGCGTAGATCAGTTCTTGCCCACGGTCGTCGGAAATGGTAGAGATAAAGGCGGCCGGTTTCCGGACGAGGCCAAGTTCTTGAGCCCACGAGTAATCGATCGGAATCTTCGGTGGGACTGGCTCCGGCTGGGGCTGAATTTCTCCTTTCTTGACAAGGTCCTGGTAAACCTTGCCGAGGAGTGCAGGTAATTCTTCAAAGGTATCAGGAACGTGAATGCCTACTTCCTTCATAGCTGCGTTTTTTGTGGCTGCCGTCTCAAGGGTGGAGTTAGCCATAGAGCCAGCGTGGCCGAACTGAACCTCGGTCTTGAACATGCTTGCACAGGTACCGATTGCCCAAGCGACGACAGGTTTGGTTATGGTGCCATTCTTGATCGCTTCGACAACCTTATATTCCTCGACGCCTCCCACTTCTCCAAGGAGGAGAAGGAGTTTGCACTCTGGGTCTGCCTGATATCGGAGCATGTGATCAATGAAGGTGGTACCAGGGTATCTGTCTCCGCCGATAGCCACACCCTCGTAGACACCGTTGGTTTGGTTGCACACAATGTTGTTCAGCTCATTGGACATACCACCGGATTTGGAGACGTAACCAACGGATCCTTTCCGGTAAAGCTTGGAAGCTACGATGTTGTCCATCATGCCACCAGTGTTACCGATCTTGTAGGAGCCTGGCTTGATGCCTCCCACAGTGGCCGGACCGATGATGGTGATTCCCTTCTTCTTTGCAACATGCAGGATCTCACGAGCGCGTCGCTCGGGAACACCTTCGGCAATGATGGCGATTGATTTAATCTGGGGGTAGTTCATAAGTTCCATAGTGGAGCTGTAGACACTTCGCGAAGACGCAAAGTTTACAACGGTGTCCACATCATCGTGCTTGGCTATGGCTTTCTCCACGTCTTGGTAGACGGGAAGAAGTGTTTCGCTGGTGCCCCAATACCTGCAGGCTGTTAGTATCGGAGGTCCGAGAGGATAAAGTAGAGCTGTTTGGACTGGCTTACATTTTACTGACGAATTGACCACCAAAGGTATAGATGATACCAGCTACTGAAGGGGTTTTCCGCTTGCAGATGAAGTCGAAGTCCAGCATTCCCTGGACAGCTCGGGGCTGTAGACCACTTTTCGCAGGTTAGAGCGTTTGATGCAGCCGATGGGTTGTCTAAGAGAGAGCTTACTAGACGAAACATCGTGTCTTGTCGTGGAAGAGAGTGTGTTCTGCGCGAGGGCTCAATGGCCGACTGGGAGCACCGAAACGGCGGATGTTGTCATTGGCAGTGGATGTAGGGGGTTTGGTAGTGCCAACATCTTTGGCAGTATCGCCATTGACCGTCTTGTTCATTGAGACCGTGGGCGCCACTGTGGGAGGGCCGTTGGGCACAGTCGTCGCCGAAGGAGCCATGGTGTTGCTGATGTTGGTGAGGGCGGTGGGGAGCAGATTGGAGAAAGGTCTAAGCAGAGGAAGGCGACGGTTAGCCTTGTAAGACACCACACACGTTTGATAGGAAGGCCACGGATCAGAACAGTATGTGGAGAAGATTCGGTGCGCTTCGAAAGCAGCACGGCTCCGATGCTTCGATCCGCTGCTCGGTGACCGGAGGGTGGTAGACTTACTCCGTGGATTAGTAGCAGTGTGCTTGATCGGCAGAAGACCTTTGTATCAGACCTCGAGAAGAAGCTCTCGGTGATGTAGACTGGTGTGGCAGAAAAAAAAGTCCGTATAAAAGCTGACGCCGAGAATCTTGCTGCTGGACAACAAGCTTAATTGTGCCTTCCCTGTCGTTCTCGAGAAAGGATGTTGGGAGACGAGCTTCTGGCGCTGCTCGGCCCGACGACTACCAGAAAACTCCGCTGCTGTTGAGGGTCTCTGGGGAAGACTAGGGCCGCATTGGGTTAGATCTATACAACCAATTAAGCTGTCTTCGGGCACTCAATTGTCCTCAAACTGATTGCTTGAATATACCGATAGCAAAACTGTAGTGACCAAAGATTCTATTGCATTGAGCTCTCTAATTTACTGACTATCGCGACTTCAATATATGCTCAACGAGTTCAGAGCATAGAGTAACCATGGATCAACTTACCATTGACAGGGCTGCATCAGTTCGGCACTAGCCGCATCCAGGTGGCCGGGCGGCTTTCGGCGTACCTTTTTCCTTAGTGCTGGACCCAGCATCAGGAATCTGGCGGACAAGCTCCCAACACCCCGAGCACCTACCTTCTTCTGAGAAATTCCTCCGCTGTTTCCCCCTGCGACTGAGATTATTCAATTGTACTCGTCAACCACCTCTGCACCAGGGCGTTGTCAGCAGTTCTAGCTCTGCCACTTATTTTCTGTGAGTGCTTCATGCCGAACCCGTCATATATGAGCCCCGTTGCTGACCGTGACCTTCAACAGACGTCTTTCTAGTTCACCATGTCCGCCAAATCCATTTTCGAAGCTGATGGCAAGGCCATTCTCAATTACCACTTAACCCGAGCCCCCGTCATCAAACCATCGCCTTTACCCGCAAGCTCAACACATAATCCACCACCCAGACTGGCTGTACTCCACTTTCCTGAAGATGCCACCGTCAAATCAGTGCTCGACCAGGCGGAAGTCACATATCCTTGGTTATTGAAGGACGGTGCCAAGTTCGTCGCTAAGCCAGATCAATTGATCAAGCGTCGAGGAAAGAGCGGCCTCTTGGCCTTGAACAAGACCTGGCCCGAAGCACGCGCCTGGGTCGAGTCCAAAGCCAACAAGAGTCAGCAAGTGGAAACCGTCCAAGGTGTTTTGAATCACTTCCTCGTCGAGCCCTTCGTACCTCATCCTGATGGCACTGAGTACTACATCAACATCAACTCTGTCCGAGACGTGAGTGCGACTTGTTCCATTGGGTAACCTTGAACGTGCAGCTGGCTTGCGATGCCTCCGCATGCGAGCTCTGCCGCGTTCCTGATTCCATGCTGATTGTTCTTCAGGGCGATAACATTCTCTTTACACACGAGGGTGGAGTTGATGTGGGCGACGTTGATACCAAGGCCAAGAAGATCATGATCCCTGTCGACCTGAGCGAATATCCATCAAACGCCGAGCTCGCCCGCGTGCTTCTTCCAGATGTCCCCAAAGGAATTCATAACGTCTTGATTGACTTCATCACGCGCCTGTATGCCGTCTACGTCGATTGTCAATTTACCTATCTCGAAATCAATCCTCTAGTCGTCATTCCTAACGAAGATGCCACTTCAGCTGAAGTCCACTTCCTTGATCTTGCAGCTAAGCTTGATCAGACAGCGGATTTCGAATGTGGATCAAAATGGGCTGTCGCTCGAGGACCTGCTGCTCTGGGTTTGCCGCAGACTAAGGCAGCCGATGGCAAGGTCAGCATCGATGCTGGTCCTCCAATGGAGTTCCCGGCGCCCTTCGGTCGTCAACTCAGTAAAGAAGAGGAGTACATCGCCGAGCTGGATGCAAAGACTGGTGCGTCGCTCAAGCTCACCGTCTTAAACTCCACGGGTCGCATTTGGACTCTGGTCGCTGGTGGTGGTGCCTCGGTGGTCTATGCCGATGCCATTGCCTCCTCCGGGTTCGCGAACGAGCTTGCCAATTACGGAGAATACTCGGGCGCCCCAACCGAGACGCAGACTTACTACTACGCTCGTACGGTTCTCGATCTCATGCTGCGGGCGCCCATTAGGGAGGAAGGCAAAGTTCTCTTCATTGGTGGGGGTATTGCTAATTTCACAAATGTAAGTGGTGTCCAGACCCGTCAGCGTAGAGGGCGGAGCTAACTCACTCAACAGGTTGCGTCAACGTTCAAGGGTGTCATCCGTGCCCTGAGGGAATTTGCCACCACGCTCAATGAACACAAAGTCCAGATCTGGGTTCGCCGAGCTGGACCCAATTACCAGGAAGGTCTCAAGAACATCAAAGCAGTCGGCCAAGAGCTTAAGCTCGACATGCATGTGTACGGTCCCGAGATGCATGTTAGCGGTATCGTTCCACTTGCTCTAGTACCCGGCAAAGACAAGGGCGCCCCAGCGGAGTTTCAATCTTGATTGAACCAGCGAATGAATAGATGTCTGGAGGGCTGCTCTGGTGTTTTGCTTGGTCGATCGGTAGATTCTCTGGCACCTTATTGCTGAAGCATCCTCATGTTTTCAAGCGTTTCTCGGGCCAGCATGTATTACGTTGCACTCGGTAGAACAGATTGGCAAGTAATGAATTGCCGGATTAAACTCGCTGTTTAACTAAGAAAAGATCGGCTGCATGTTCTTTCTGATCGACCGATGCCTGCCAGATCAGAAATCCTGGCTGTCGATTATAGATTTCATGAATTTAAAGGCGTTCCGGAGATGAACCTCGAGAAACTTATCTAATGGTACTCATCGACTCTCGCATTAACAAGATTCTCCTCTTTTCCTCTTTCGGTTCCTTCCCGCTTCAAACTCTGGCTATCCTTCCTCTCCGCAAGCTTTCCTGATACAGACTGCACCCCTTCCAACATCCCTTCTTTCAGCGCTATAACCCTCTCGTCCTGCATCCGAACGGGAAGAACGATGCTCTTGTATCTTACACGCCACGTCAGTGACTCAGTGCCCGGTTGCCCAACCGTAGGCGCGAAGTCGATGGTCGGTAGCGCTAGGACATTGTCGTCCTCGTCGACGATTGCCGGTATGGTACTTCGGGCTTGCGGCGGTCCACAGTATCTCAGTCCCCGCTTCAAGCGCCACCAGCTTTCCTTGTCATTGTTGGCTTCTATAGTCCTTCTGAGCCGAAGTGCTCGGTCTGCACTGAACGGGCGGATTACCAAAGGCTTGTCTGTCTGGTTGAAGACTTGAATCCAATACCTATTGTCCCAGAGCTGCCATTCTGGCTTGCGAGAGAGGTCGTCGTGAGATAGTCCCTCATTCGCTGACTCTTTGGTGAGGTACCCTAGTCTTGAATGTCTAGTGCTACTTGATCGTTCCTTAGTCCTTACCTGCGTGACGGCTGCGGCGGCAGGCACAGCACATGAAGGTTCCGGCAGTTGTTTGGCATACGGCGCGCGCGACAAGCACCATATATACTCGGGATCCAGCATAGGAGGCTGAGCTCCAGGCAAGGGAAGTTCCTCGCTCGGCATTTTAACGCGTTCAACAAGCACGCCGCCCGCTGTCAATTTTAACGGCGATGGCTCGACCCATTGCGCGCTCGCTGTGACCGCCGAAAAGACGTCAGCGTATGGGTGCTTCTGGGAAAGCCCAAACATGGCATCGGTTGCGGCCTCTAGCGTTTGAAGCGAGATGACATCTTTAGGAGACACAACGTTGAGAAGAAGACGGACTAGGCGAGCTCCTATGAACTCTATTTCGACACGCTGTTGATGTTCAGAAAGCCGACATACGTCTGGTGAGCTGAGGGCTGTAGAGAGAGGCAGGCGGACTTCAAGATGCCCGGAATGGGCGTTGAAAGTGATGACGTCGCATGCTTGGAAAAGAGCTTCCGCTTCTTCGTCACGGCGCTGGTGTTTGCGGCGGATAGTGTTTGCTGCGATCTTTAAGGCTGAGGGCTGATCGTCCAAACCGCTGTCAATAGCTTGCGGAAGGAGGCGTCGTTTCATGAGGTGGCGGACGGTATTTCGAACCGTCAAAGTCGGATCCGTGTTAGTAGGATCGGTCACCCATGGGACCCCAGCTCTGTGAAGTGTGGCCTCCAACTCTTGCTTCGTATACTCCATCAAGGGTCGGTAGATCCTAACACCACCGTATTCGAAGCCTCCTTTCCGGTACTCTTTCATTGGCGATAGCGGTTCCTGCCGGTCCCTAACATCTTGTGCCTTTGCTGTCTGGTGTTCTTCATCCCAGGGCCTTTCATAGTCGCGACCTCCACTACGAGACGCTCCGTAGACACTTTGACAATGCGGTATGGGTACGGCGTTTGAGAAACCACGGAGCCCCTCACCTCGATAGGCCTCGATTAACCGCATGATTACTGTCTCATCCTCTTCTGCGAATTTTGCTCTGCTAGCTTCTCGCGTCTTCGTTCGCGGAGGCGCTTGGACGTCCTGAACTGCTGCTGAATCTTTACCGCAGCCTCTACTCTAATGAGCCCTTCTTCTCTCTCGATTTGGTCTGCTGTCTTTTCGTACTTCCGCAGCACCACGGGGACCGAACAGCCGTAGAGAATGCAGATTGAGTCTCCTTCTTGGGCGTTATGGTGCACCAGGCCAGGTCTTGTGGGCTTGCCAGGCTCCTCAAGCGTGTGCATGAGCTTCCTGTTCCAGATTACCTCCTGAACCCGCCGTAGGAACTGGGCTACAATCGAGCAGCGGCCATGGTTAATCAGGTCATGCGTATCGAGCTCTGTCCCCTTCATACCTTTATCAGTTGAAACCCTCAGGGCTGTTGGGTAAAACGAAAGAGGATTTCTGCCATCTGGTCCCCTGTTAGCCACAAGCGTCCGCCACAGGTCTTCTGGTGGATCTAATCTGAGATTCGTCCAACCACCAGCATCGAGCCATTTTCTCGGGAGGTTGCCAGATTGAGAGCGTTCCTGAAGCTCCCCAACGCGGTGAAGGACAAAGCCTTTCACGAACATGTCGTAGTGCTTGGGACGCTTCAAAAATTTCAAGGTTTTGATGCGCAACTTGGTCGTCCCAGCCGCGGCATAACTCCGATGCCCTAGGGGTAGTCCCACCAGTGGATTGGCGTTTATGCGGTTGATCTTCTCTCCCAACACCGCGTTTTGTACTTCGAACGCTGCATCTTCGACCCCTCGAATCCACGATGGCAGCTTCTGGGGCCTGGCATTGCCGTTGTCAGGTTCCTCGTGGGGGGCGCGAGGAGCCCAAGGTCTGCAGATTATGTCCAGCGCTCTCGCTCCTTCTGCCTGCCATATGGAGAACTGCACGAAGTCTTTACATGTGTCAACATAGTCTTGGCCGTATTCAACGCGAAAAGGCCGGGAGCTGAGGTCGCTGCCAAGCTTCTTTGCTCCCCGTTGGGCGATGGTGTCCTCTTCCCGCCTGTTTTGTTTCGGTGCGGCTGCTGGCAATGTGTTCTTCGCAATTGCGAGCAGAGAATACACGGCGTCGTGCGGCTTCGTGGTCTTGAATATTGACAGCCTAGATACGAGGTATTCAAGGCTAAGAAGGTCGTCCTTCTTGCCATTGGGCAGCCGACGGAAGAGAAAATTGGAGGTATCGATGAGTAAAGTTGCGCTCAAATAAGCGACGTTCTCGAAGAAGTTAGGAACATGGTCCGTAATCTCCGACTTCTTCATAATCTCCGAGAGTCGGTGAGTCGCCGTTTCGACCTCGACGAATAGAGACACGGCGTCTGAGAATGTCTTCCAGCTGATGGACTTAGGCCCGCAGTACACCAGACCCTCTCTAGCTAAGGCGACCTCCTGCACAATCCATCGTCTTGAGAACCACGGTCTCATGATCAAAGAGAAGAGCGCTTTCCAACGTGCTCCGGTGTCTCGCCCATCGCTCTGTTTTGGTTTGCACAACTCATCGAATTTCCAGATGTCAGTCATGATCGCCTCCATGAAGTCGATGGCCATATCGCTGTCTTCGCTGGCATCTCCGAGCCATACACAGGCGCGATCTGCTTGCCCGTAGATGGTAGGCATCATTGGTATCTGATGGTTCTTCTCGTGGTTATCATTCTGGTTAATGCAAAGCGCGTCGATCCACAACATCCGCGATGTTTCCTTTTGTCGAAGAACCTTGAGGGCCTGAAACAAGTTGGTAGAGATTTTGAAAGGATAAGCTTTGTCATCCCGGTCGATGCGGATGGTCTTGTAAGAGTCGTCTGTTGGCCATGTCCAAGATAGGGCCTCGTAATTGCGCGTCTGATCCGGAGGGACCTCAAACAAGTCGCAAATAATGCTGCTCTCCGGGTCTTCGGCGTGCCTCAATTTAAGCAATCGCAACGATTTATCATTAAGTAGCGGTTTGTGCTCGTATGGCGGAGGCGGCCGCTCGGCTTGGCGAATCATCTTCGGATCTCGAAGATTCTACGCAAATGTTTTGCTCGTGTAGCAGCGCTAAGGTGTGAGAAAGGTCAGGGCTTGATGAGGAGAGGGAATCGACTGCTCGGCGGCCTCAATGGCTAAGATTATTGCAGGGCTCGACGAGCGATGCCAGTCCCAGTATCCAAGACCAAAGATAAAGAAGCCGTACCCACATCGCAAATCACGCAGGTCGACGTGCTTATATGTGTCTTCTTGGATCCAGTAACGTGCAGGTCATGGTGTAGGGTGGCACCGTTCCTGGAATCAGGCCACATCAATGCTGTTCTTCAACCCCTTTCCAGCGCCGCATGGAGACAGCATGATTATTCCTTCTAAGATTCCGCAATTACCCCAAGCAGCCGAGAGCGAACATCCGGCAGATCAAGACATACAGCGACCAATCCTGCAA
>QQTW01001942.1_pt1 | contig 14781 bp, 18 predicted proteins | sample 1904831 | NCBI WGS metagenome assembly QQTW01 (sample SAMN09435610, study PRJNA476489) | Subsurface metagenome, whole genome shotgun sequencing project. | reverse complement strand
TCAAGGGCAATGGCCATTTCCTCTTCCAAGAGAAGAACAACCTCCAGAGCGCGGCCGTGGCGCACAAATGGATTCTGTCCAAGGCCAACAACGGACGTACTTCCTACGACTCCACGTCATAAACCAGTCTAAGAATGCATGCTCTCGGCGTCAGTGTCTGTATAGAGTCTATGAGTCACGAAGCACCCTCCTTAGATGAGAGACTAAATACTTAGACCTTCTTTTCGCTCCTTATACATATTGGCGGTTGCAGTATTGAGGCATCAGCCTCGTCAGCCAAAAGCTTGAAATAGTTGGAGCATTTTCTCAAGAACATAGCAATGAATGACGATAACACCGCGCGTACGGGAATGAACAATGCTTAGAGTGATGAGATATAAGAAGAGTAAAACGAGATTGAAGTCAAACATGAGTCTAACCGGACTGAATGGAAGCAAATCGAGCTAGAACTGATCCGTACGATTTCTGACCGGTGAAGTGGTGAGACAATGCGTTGAACATAGTCTTGAAGGACCTGAAAACAATGTCTTCTTGTTACAACCGCGGAGAAAAAATCTGACGAGATCTTGCAGAGACTCTCCAAATCTACCAGTTGTGTTGGGATAACAGCCTTCAGTATCCTCGCCAGAGCAGAGTCACCCTACAATGATCGTCTCCCAGAAGGTAATCAGTAGACAAGAGACTACCCACAACTATCCGACTTTCCGACAAGATCTCGAGGCTCTCGCAACAAAGAGCACAGTGGTCGTAAGTGATATGGACCGATGCTTCGCCGGTCAGTGCCAGGTACGGCACTTTTGCGACGTTGGGCAGCTTCCTCGCCGGCTCGGCTTGCGCGACGCAAGAACGGTTGCCAGGCGTATCCGGGCCAACTGTGACTGTCTGGATATCAGTCGCAGCAGCTGCGGGCGGGTCGTATTTGACCGGGCCGACGGTAAACCCCCATGGGCGGGCTGAGCTCCTTCCCACGAAGGGCACTGTCGCGTTTCCGATCAAGGACTGAAAGGGGATGTTCCCTGGCTCAACGTTCACGCTGCCCTTAACAAGCTCCGGACACTGATCACTGAGGACGATTGCGAACTGCGCTCCGAACGAGTGGCTAACGAGGAAGGAGGGTCCGATGCGGCTCAGTAAGTCGCAGCCGGCAATCCGCATGGTCTCTTCCATCTTAACTTGGTTACTTGTGAGTGGACCGAATGTGGATATGAAGGCTTCAGCGACAGGATCACCCCTCACACCAGTCTAGATATCGTCGTCAGTATGAATTCTGAAACGCCTTGCCGGCAGGGATTACTAACGCCCGGCCATTGGGTATGGAGTTTAGCCTGTGGATAGTCGTCTCTCCGTTCTGGAGCCGAGAACGCACCCTCGATGATCTCTGCTGTACCACCGACCCGACCGGGATAGCTTGCCAAATCCTGCTGACTGCTTCTACCTACGGATGGTAGGTCGACGATATAAACCGCATAACCTTGCTCAAGGAACCATGATGCCCATCCCTCTCGATTGTCGGGCGTTTGTAGCCAGGTCTGAGGCCAAAGTCAGCACTATGAAGGATGCATAACAAAGAAGTCATCCTTGGGGATTGGGGACCTTACCACACCAGAAATACCACCACCATGCAAGAAGACCAAGGGATGGGGCTTGTTGATACCCGCAGAAGGCACCAACTTCTCCACATATACCTGGTCGACAAAGATATTTCCCCCAAATGAATTAGGAATGTAACGACCACCGACATAGAAGACGTCCCGCCGGTACTGAGCCTCCTTGGAGCCGCACCCCGGTCGAATGGCATTCACGCCAACGCAGTCGCCGGATACAGGAACAGCTGCATTGACAGCAAGGGGCAGCAGTAAGGCCAGAAAAGAAGCGCACCGAACCATCTTAGTGTTTTGTGCTATGAGTAAGGCTTTAAACTTATAAACCTGGAAACGGATGCTGAGGTAACTGGGTCAAATCGAGATCGGTTTGAAGATCAAATGTAAGGGCACCACATGCTGGTACCTTGGTAACCGTTCGACATCGTCCCCGGGCCATTGAGCGTATTAAGCCACTGAGGGACATTCTGGGCACGGCGATCTATGGGTCAGCTGGTTCCAATGCTCTAGTCAAGCATTTCTCCCAAATATCCCCACTCAATAGTGCCTACATGCAGGGCGATACCGCAGCTCGCTGATTGGGTGGCGGCAGTACCAACAAGCCACCTCCGCAAGCTACAAACACGGAGAAGTCCTGGTGGCTCAAAACCGCGAGGGCTGATTCGAGCGCGTCCGAACGTGTTGTAAGAAGTATCTTCAAATCGAATCGTCTAAGAGCTCTAACGTAAAACATCTACACACGCATCAGTAGTAAAGGACCGGGCTTCAGGACTCGCAGTCCATTATATCCCACTTACCTGGGGAAAGCGAAGGGACGGCTGCCAAGCGTGAAGCTACTCTGTGTTGCAGCTTTATGCCATAGCGTCGGCGGAATCACAATAACCCAGTTCGATCGCTTCTTCCATTAGCTAGTTCCAAGAAATCGACTTGCACCGGGGCAAACTCTGGGGAAACCAACCTTTCAGACGTGACGGATCTAAAATGTCCCGCCATGGTGAGACTCGAAAAAGATGCGAGGCCAGTGTTGGCTCCTATGGAGAAGGCTTGAAACTAGAGAGGCACGAATCCGTTTTTCATTGCAGTGCCGTGATTTTCTCTCTTCCGGTTAGATTGGTGGCTTTAGTAAAGTACGAGTATTGTTCAAGTTCATGACGGTATAAAGCATGAATACTCTCCGACCTCACGTTTCTGCTTCAGAAGGGTCAGCTGGATCCATCTACAATTTCTTTCCTCCTTGGGTCATCTTCAAACCCCCTCTTGCACCGGAGCTCTGCCAGCGCCCTCGGCCTTATCCAGCATGGATCTTCCAAGCAGTGGACCATCCGCCTTCCTCGGGCAACCCCCAAACACTCAGGATGACTGGTACATCGCCAGGGCCCTGCTGAGAACCATCGGCATGGTTAACGCGAATCCGAGCAAAGGATACATCGTCAAACCCGTCCGTCCTCCTCCGGGCCAGTACCGCTTCGAAACCAACTCCCCCCAAATCATTGCGGGCTCTATCATTTCCATTCTATTTATGGTCTTGATCACAGGAACCCGACTGACGCTCCGTGCCACAAAATCTAACATGAAATGGGGCTGGGATGACTGGCTAATCGTACCTGGAGTGGTAGGTGACTTTATTTCTATACATCTGGGTACGAGCGAGGTTTAGTGCCCTAACTTCCTTGAAGACTTTCGCCGTGGCGTGGCCGATTATGCAGATCGTCATGGTGGCCAGAGCAGGGAGCGGCAAACACATCTATGACTTGACCTATGAAGATTATAACAACTTCAGAACGGTACGAAAATTCCAAAAAAAACCAGTTGGGGAACAGTTGAGGAGCTAATCTATTGCAATAAGTTCGCCGGCTTCGCCAGAGTGAACTTTTTCTTCACGGTCGGGATCGTCAAGATGTCGATCGTTATGTTCAACATGCGCCTCACCGCCTTCACATCCCGCAAATGGAAGATCGCCAATTGGACCTTCTTCGCCGTCCTCGTGGTCTACACCCTCAGTGCAGTTTTCATGAATATATTCCAATGCAAGCCACCTCGAGCCACTTTTGACCTGGTAACCTCCGGCAAGTCCGACAAACCGGTCAAGTGTCTCACTAATAGCTACACTGGCACCATCCTCAGCATCGTCCACGTTGTCATGGACTTTTGCCTGCTCACAGTGCCGCTCATTGTTCTCTGGAAAGTGCAGATGCATTGGAGGCTGAAGCTCTGGGTGTATGTTGTCTTCATTCTTGGTGCCATGTCCTGCATCGGGAGCGTGTTGCGACAACTGGCTCAAGCAAGACTCGGCTTTGACGCCACCTGTACGTATTTTCCATCCACTCACCATCCTCTTTCCCAACACATCTGCGCGTCTGCTTTACCCGGAACCTTCCTCCCAGCCCCCACTGACAGAAGGCATAGATAACATTGTACCCCTTTTCACCTGGACCCTCGTCGACCTAACTTGCGGCGTATCCGCGGCCTCGCTCCCCGTACTCTTCGCCCTGCTCCCGAGGGCCTGGGTCAAGTCGACGTCAGCCTCCTCGTACGGAGCAACTAATTTCCGCCGGCGCTTCGGCGTCACCAGCATTGCCAAATCCAAAAACTCCACACTGAGCCACGAGACGGCGCCGCCCATGCAGGCTAAGAGCAGTTTGGATGGAATCCTGCGCCAGGACGATGTCGAGCTGCAGTACACTTCGCCAAATGCGAAGACGTATGACAACAATGCTGTGCCTTCACCTGACTCTGCTGTTCTGCGCGGCGATGCTGAGCAACTTCCTGTGCGCACTTTTGGTGCTGGGCGGCAGTCGAAGCAGTATGCTAAGATGTGAATGAAAAACGTGGTTGGAGGGTGAGTTGGATGGCGCTAGGAATGGGCAGGGGTGAGGTAGTGGGTTTAACATTGCTTTTGCTTGGGTGGTATGAGTGACTTTTCTGGAACTAAAAGTGAGCGAAGGATTGAGATGCAGGAGATTCCCCATCAGGCTTCCAGGCGGGAGGTTGCTTGTCTACGTCTGTTACTTGGAGATTTGGAGCGGCTTTGCAGATCTTCCGTATATAAGCTAAGATATAATAAAACGTCGATGTCTGCCCTGTGGATATATGTGCAAATAGCACGGACCCCTAAACTCGAAGGAGGTCATGACGCTCGCTTGGCTCACTCACTTTTTGCCTGTTCTTGTAGCCCGTGAACTCATCTCAGGGCCATTCCCGAATTTAGGACCGTCGAGACAAAAGGATCAGATTACGTTTATATTACGAGCTACTTCCGAGTGACTAGAGCAAACAAGCGGCAAAGCCGCACCATTCAGACCCCATGGAGACGTGCCGCTATTGCAATATGCCATTTCCGTCCTACTCTTCTCCCGGCCGACTCGCGCAAATTCGCTCATCTATTCAATATCTTCCTGGCAACCGTAGAGGACTATTGAACCATTACCAGAGTTCCAGACAGAAAGGGCCGACCCTGCGTCACAAGTCTCCACGCCACAGCCGAAAAGCAGCAAAATAGGGCTAGACCCTACATGTACCCCAGCGTTGATTAGTTACTGCTACAAGGAATCAAGCAGATGCCGCATCGCATTTCCAAGCCCTACGAAACCTTCCTGCGCCACCTTCCGGCCAGCGAGTTCGTTTGCAAAGTCAAGCTTGAGGTCCAGCTTCCAATCTTCGGCGTGGCAAGTCAAGCCGTACAACATGCCCGCTATGAATGTGTCGCCTGCGCCGATGCTACTGTTTAGAGTCAGGCAGGACCGGACAGCTATGGAGTAGTTCATCGCATATACTCAACGACCTCGGTATTGTCTTGGATGTAGGCAGGAACGTGGCCGTAGTCAAGGCTGGGTAGTGCCAGAGTCGACGCACCGCCGTCGCCCCAGGTGCAACATAGCAGAGACCTAAGAAAACTGGAATCAACACTGTAAAGAAATTACAGAATATAGGCGACCCGCAACCTACGCTTTGCTCGTCAGAGACGCTTGAGCACGCAGAAACTCTTCGGGGCCTCCGTAGCCGTTGCCCTACAGCAGACACGCAGCTCAGTCCCTGAACGACGGGAAAACGTATACAAAGACAGGGTTATCTCGCCTGCGCCCAGCCCTTAGAGTAGAAAACCACATTGGCTTCACCTGCTAACTCTTGCAGGCCCGCACGGCCGGGTTTCTCGACTTCCACGCTGATGTTGACGGCAGGAGAGCGCTGACGAAGGTGCTTTATGCATGCCAGGGTGACGTCTGGTATGCGGCCCTGCCGACCGTGAGTAGTAGAACATCGAAAGTCGCAGCGAGAGACGGGCTTCGAAATGATACCAGCCCGCATCGTCGGCCAATCCGTCGGCCATAGCAACGAACTCCGAAACCGTCATTTCAGGTAATTCATTGTAGTTGACGATCGTCCTGCTACCCGTCGAGCGGCTCTTGATGATGTAGCTAGATGCGGGTTCGGTGAAGTCTTCGCGGTAGATGCATTGTGTCAGGTCGATTGCGGGATCGAATGAGGACTTGATTGTTCGACTTCCTGGTGATGAACTTGATGGGAGGACGGCGGATAGGCAGAGGGATACGAGGACATGTTTGCTGAGGGTTAGTAGTTGCTGGAGCACCTCGAGCGTGTTAGGACAATTGCCGCCGCGCCGTCGGACGAGGTGGGATGCTCGGAGCTTTGAGTCTTCGGCCGGGTAGGACTCGACGCTGTGGGTTGGCTGTTAGGGTGCGGTAGGGTACCAGGTGAGCCCTCCTCACGTTAGGATTGTGTCAAGGTAGCAGGCGCCGACCGCGACCAGGTGCTTCATCACCAGTTCTATCTTGACGCTCTTGTTCGAATATTCATGATCTTTTCGATTATATCAACGGGCTATTTGCCATTCAATCTGGCAAGCACAAGTCTTACGCAGGCGTTGCTGGTATTCGCTTTTCGTTGAGACTCAGGAGATGAGCAAGCGAGCTGCGAGCTTCCCTCGAGACGAGGATTTCAATCACATGGTAAGCTCCGGCATATCTTGCTATAACCATAAGTATCTACAGCTTACTCTTCTCACCGATACACTTCATCAACGCCCGACCATTACTCAAAACCACCTTTCCACCCTCTACCCTCACAATAAACCTCACCTCTTCCCAGCCGTCTGTCATCTCGCCCGTCCTCCACATCTCCGTGATCAGCTTGTCTCCCGGCTTAACTGGCGCAGCAAACCTAGCCTGGAACTCCTTCATGTTCGCAGGATCACTGCCTCCCAGCTGCTTCAACAGGCCGTGCGCGGCACTGTTCCAGCTGAATAAACCGTGCATGATGGCTCCTCCGAAACCCATCTTCCGACCTGGTTCCGGGGTCGCGTGGAGTGGGTTGTAGTCGCCGTTCAGTCTGTCATGGCATCAGTGATGTGCCTAAACTAGAACTTAGAGACCGTTAACGTACCGGTAGAGATGGGCAGACTCCTTGGTTGTCTGCAGCGTATGCACAGCATCAGGCTTCTTCCCCTCCGGAGGCGGGAAGTTCACCGTAGCCGGCCCTATCCTCACATCTTCAGTCCCAAAGATCCACAATTCCGCACGTATAGAGAGACCCACCCTTCGGCCCACCCCAATTGCCCTGTCCAACGAAGAATCCACTCCCGACCGCTCGGGCATAAACATCGCCTCCCTTCTCCACCAACACCTGTTCGGTCTCCACCACAGTCCCGGGCTTCCCCTTATCATATACACCCAGCACCTTCGACCTGATCTCAAACGTTTTTCCCGCGCTCGTCGGAGGTAGAGGTTTCAGGAATGTTATCGACCTTTGCCCGTCTACAACACGGCGAGTGTCGAGCTTGGGCACGCCGGGGATGGGAGTCGCGCCGGAGCGGGCGTAGAAATCTAAGACTTCTTGCTCGGTCCCCTTGAATGCTGGTGGAAATGGTCAATGAGTGAAGCGGTGCCGGCATGGGAGCTGAGCGGTGCTTTATGCTTACGGAGGATGATGGGGTAGGTGGGAAAGACTTGGAAGTTTGGATGAAGCTCCTGTTGCCAAGTCAGAGAAGCATTGGTTGTAGCAGTAGCAGAACTTACGTATAGAAAGTGTAGCTCGTCTGCTGTGGCTCCGATGCTGTTTGCGAAGAGCAGGACATCCCGCTTCAACCAGGAGACTTCCTGCGATGGATACTCGAAACCAACTCCGGGTCCGGCCATACTGACGAGCTATGAAGAGATATCAAGGAATAATACAAGTACAATGATACTAAATTACTGAAGCGATCGAAGTCTGAGCAATGGAGCAAAGTGGTCAAGCCCGCAGGTCCCTCGTAATGTGGGGTATTTGATCAGAAGAGCTCGGGCCACTGTAGCTTTAAATGCCGAGGTTTGTTCTGTAGACGCAGTTATCGAAGTCAGCAGAAAGTAGCCTGATTGGCCCGTGATGCCATCCATCAGCTCTACCGTATGAAAGTGCTCAGCTAACGCTAACCTTTCATGACTCACAATGTTGCGAATCGATTCACAAGTACGGTAATAGGGAGCACTGGTCCGACAGTCCAACCTGCTCACTGAACGCCGGTAAAACGAGACCAGCCGACCTCTCCGACAACAATATTCACAAGGACACCCTTCTCAACTCATCCTCCAAACAGCCCGCCGCTAAACAAACACACCATGTCCTCCTCACAAACCCAACACCCATCATCCTCCTCCTCCTCCTCCGACCAAGGCCCAATCTACTTCTACCACCACACCACCGACTCCCCTCACCCGTACCTCAGTCAATGGTATCCTTCCCCCTTCACAGCCCCCGACCCTTCCTCCCGGTCTCAGACCGTCGCCTTCAGCACCGCCGAACAATACATGATGTACCGCAAAGCAATTCTCTTCGCCGACACCGAAGCTGCCGCCCAGATCCTGGAAACGGACTCGCCGGCACGGGTCAAGAAGTTGGGGAGGGAAGTGCGGGGGTTTGAGCGGAGCGTTTGGGATAAGGAGAAATTTGGCATTGTGGTGGAGGGGAATTGGTGCAAGTTTGTGAATCCCGTTGAGGGAAAAGGAGATGGGGGTAAGGAAGGGGAAGGGGAAGAGGAGGGGAAGGGGTTGAGTTTGAGGGAGAAATTGGTTGCGACGGGGGAGAGGCAGCTTGTTGAGGTTAGTCCCTTTGGTTAGGCCTAAGATGAAAAGGAGTTGCTGATTGGTTGGGCTGAGGAGTAGGCTTCACCTCGAGATCGGATCTGGGGCATTGGATATTCGGCTGCGGACGCGGAGGCGAATAGGGCGGATTGGGGGGAGAATCTTATGGGGAAGGCGATAATGGAAGTGCGGCGGAGGTTAACGGAGGAAGAAAGACAGAAGATGAAGATTTGATGGATTGGTTGAGTACGTTGATTTCGCTGTATAATTGAGTCCAGTGACACCCTACGGCGTTTCGTGACGGCTTCGACGGCTTCGACGGCTTCAGTTCCGGGCCTGAGACAACGGACGGCGCCACGGATATTGTCAGGCTTGCTGGGGCTTGGTGTATTTCAATTAGAAAATGGCTTGGTCCGCGAGCGTTGCGTGGATAGATCATCATCGCAGCTTCTTTAAGAGCCGGAAATGTGGATATCATGTACACATCAGCCCTCGGCCGTGCCATATGTCTATCGATCATCATCGCCATGCAATGCCATGCCGCTGAAATTGGTCCCGAAATATGCCTCGATACCCATGAGTGCAAAATTGCGCAAAGATCCGCTGCCGATCAGCACCTAGGCTATGTCAGTCGCGGTAATCAGAAACATAGAGCACCAAGAAACGTCTCACATCTTATATTCGCAGACACCCTCAGCCCTGCGACTTTGCTCATCCGTCTCCAACCGGTACGAAATCTTGACGTCCAGATCTCGTTTGTTCTTCGCATTCGGCTTGTTCTCAAGAACACCCTTGAGTTGCTCGCCTTCCTCGACTGTCAGAACGTCGCGCAAGTAAAATACTGTCTGCTTCCAATGCGTGTACTTGGTATGTGGGCCGGTAGAAAAGCGTATGGGTTTGTGACATGCCGTGAAGTCAATATCAAACCAAGCAATGAGAGCGTGGATGAAGTCGTTTCGTCGGACGTCGAGAGTGAAGGTGGAGGTGAAAGCTAGATCGGCAGGCTTGACGGTGTATAGATCGATAGTAAGTACAGCGGTGGGGTCGGTCACCACTGCTTTCATCTCAACTGTGTCGACTAGTGGTTCGGTCAAGGCGCTTTCCTTCAGAGGAGTATAGTCGAAGCCGTAGACGTTGTCCCAGACTAAAGTGGATTAGCTACCCATTGAACAGTCGGTCGTGCTTGCAACCATACAGCCTATCTTCTCATCCTTATATTCTCCATCCTCAATACCAGCCATGAAAATGGTAGCCTTGTCAGGAAAAATCAAGCCACCTCTTGTAAGGTACTTGTCCCTCGCGTAGAGTACAGTGTCTAGCATGCTCTCGTACAGCAGAAAGTATCCCATCCACTCTGAAATTATGATATCGACCTCCGGAAACGGGAGGTTGACTTCTTCCATCTTGCCTTGTAAGAGTGTGATCTTGTCCGCCATCCCGTTGACTTTGACAATCTCCCGAGCCTTTTCTATTATCGTTGACATGTCGACACCAATGACGTGCTTTGCACCAGCCCTGACTGCGAACCTGCGGTCACATCTTATGTGAGCACAAATGTAGCCCCATGTCCGAGAAGTCAAATGGCGGAAGGAATCTGAGGGATGCAAACATGCTAAGGATGGCTGTACCGCATCCGACGTCCAGTACAACCTTGTCCTTGAATATATGTCTATTTTGGTATATGGCGTCTCTATATGACTTTGTTCGGACTTCATCTTTCTACACTTCGGGTCAGAGAAGACCCAACGTCTGAAAGACTCTCATCGGGTTGAACTCACCAACATCTCCTCGTGAATACCTGAAGCGTAAGCAGCCGTCAGTATATGTTCCGGACACAAAAGCAGGCCCGGTATAAAATACCATGGTGGTTGTAGCTGATTTAATGGGTAAGCTGTGTGACTTCTTCCATCTTTACTTATCACCAAGCGTACCTGTTAAAGTAATGCACCTCGGAGTGCTCCATGCCAGCCAGACTCCCAGCCATTGTATAGATGCCAAAAATACGTGTCTGTGGATCTCTCGAAGTTTTGCCGTCTTTTCTACAGAGCAGAGAATCACAATGATTTACGTGGGAGGAGTTCAAGGCTGCGGCGCATAAAGTAGTATTCTCAAGGCTACGAGCTTCACTTTTTCGCAGCGGCGCTAACAGAACCGCTTGGACCCTGACGCTAGTATGCGAAGAAGCTTGTTCTAGGTTTCTCGGTGGAAATACAGTCTTTCTAAGTAACGACTATATAACGTATTAAGTCTGATAACCGTTCACCGAGGGCCTGTGGCTCAGTGGCAGAGCATCCGCTTTGCATCGATCAGTTATTTGATCTCTAATTGCGGAAGGTCTGGAGTTCGATCCTCCACTGGTCCAAAATAGCTTTTTAACCCGAATTTTGATCTTTCGATCACCATTGAGAGCAAACTTTTGCCCTTTCTGTGGACATAGAACGTTATGTAAATGTTTCTTTATGCTCACTGGAAATAAGTTTTGCGTTGCGTGGAAAGAGCATCGATTTTCGAAATATTTTTGTGAGTAAGCGGAGATAATAACCACCGAAATGCCAGGCAACAGAAATAGCGGCAGAGCAAGGAGTAGCCCAGAGCTTTTGCTGCAGGTGCGAAATCATCTTAAGTCAGCACCTCGAATCTTGTGCGTCTGAGCTCCTTGCTGAAAGTGCCTTGAGGTGCCTAAGGATTATGCAAATCAATATGGGTGACACTTCTTGCTCTGCCGCTATTTCTGTCGCTTGGCTTGGCTTGAAGAACCGATCATTTTACCAATAGACCTTCTAAGTACTCACAGATTTCAGAAAGTAAAGCCACCAGACATATAAAAAAGTTACTGATCTCCGTCATATCGAACAATATCGAAACCATCTCAACCGATCTCAGATTCCAAAAGTTACGATCCAAAATGTCTCCACGTACTGACTCATATCTTTCCATGTGCCTTGAGCAAGCCTCCAAATCTCCCCTTCATTACCGCCACGGGTGTGTTATCGTTCGCGGTGGTAAAGTAATTGGCCAGGGCTATAACCATTACCGTCCTGGCTTCAATGGTGGTGCCCTCAAGACCGGTCGTCTGCCGTCTGCCACCAACGGCTATGCAATGACGGAGTTGAAGCAGAGAAAGAAGTTGAAGAATAAGCCGGACTTACGTTCAAAGAATACCTTGATTTGTGAAAGCACGGCAACCTTTACACCTTTCGAGGATTCTGCAGTCGGTGGCGGAGGGCATCTGGCTAATGTCCCGCTGTCGATGCACTCGGAGATGATGGCTATTTACTCCGCATTGTCTCTCTCCGGTAGCTTGTCGTCTCAAGGCTCGGCTCGTTCGGCGAAGTATTTAGAAAAACCGTGCTTTAAACTACCGGGTCGTGATAAACGAAGGCTACGACTACAAAGCCTCAAAACGTACGTCGAGACAGTCTGTGCTTCATCAGATCAGCAGGTACCAGCCCTCAAACGCGGTGGTACCAGAGTCGGTAAAGAGGGTCAGCGAGGTAGCAAGGCTTTCGTTCAAGGGCAGCGCTTTGAAGCCTCTTCACCTCAACACGGTGGACGAGGAGGAGGCCAACAACAAGAACAACAAGGAGGAGGAGAAAAAGAAGAACAAGGAGGCGAAGGCCTTACCAGCATCGAACAGTGCTGCGAAATACCGAACACCGAATCTGGATGCGTCTCATCACGGGCATCAGCATCAGATTCGTCATCACGTTCACGGACAGGGCACACATTCACAACAACATGAGTCTAGTCTACTTCAGGAGGACAGAGTATTGAATAAACCCTTGGCGGACGCATCCACGAGCCAAAGTAATGGCAACAACGAACGTAAATGTGCTCCCAAGCGTACAGCAAGTACTCCATGACACAGCCAAGTATAAACCTTGCTAATAGTCTTTTAGACCAAGCCCAGGCATATTCATGTCAGTGAACATTCGACGAGACCACAGACCGTGCTCTTGCCTCAGAGTCACGCGGGCTCTCAGTCAAGCAATCTCTCCCAGAGAATCCAAGATTCACGTCTCAAAGGAGCCGATCTTTACGTAGCACGCCTCTGCTGGAAGCAAGCTCCGATCTCACCCGGAGCGATAGTAGATGATCAGTCTCTCGCGACCACCACAGATGACGGACTCGCAGAGAGATCTCCGAGCTTACTCACAACCGCAACGCCGACTGGCTCCCTCCACGAGGAGCTTAGGAAACCTATATCACCCACAACGGCTGTTACTGCAAAGTCAGATTTTCACTCCGCATCAGGCTGCGTCCCCTCCGTCAGCTCCTCCCGTCCCTGTTACCGTTGCATTTCATACATGCACTCAGCTGGCATCAAGCGAGTCTTCTGGACGAACAGCAAAGGTCAGTGGGAAGGAAGCAAAGTGAGAGACCTTGTGGATGCTTTAGAACAGTCTTCCTCTTTGTCGGACTTGGGTAATGACGATAGGTGTGGCGGTGGTGTCGGTGGCAGCGGAGGGCCGGCTGGAAATGGGGTGTTTGTGACAAAGCATGAGGTATTGATGCTAAGGAGGTTAATGGGAAATTGATCAGTTTTGCTAGGGCTTTTGATGGTGGGCCTGCACATACACTTGCGGGACCGAATACTAACACAGACCGGCAGGAATATGTCTTTGTCTTGTAGTTTAACTTAGATCAGAGGTAAAGCTGTTGAATATTGCAGTCCCGGCGCTGTCCAAGTATTATACGCTGTCTATTAGCATTAGCTAATATCGCCAGTGAAGAGAGGAGATCAAGTTAGCAGTTTTTAGTCCGCTTCTAAGAGGGCTGGAAGTGAATGACCAGAGTACCCGTGCTTAAAACAGCTTTTCTCCACCGCAATAGACTTCCAACTTACATCCACATCCACAATGATGGTGGACGACCACCACCAACAGCAACAGCGCCACAATGCCCCAAATAGCAGCTACTATGGGGCTCGCACTGGTCTATACCTAGCCCTAAACTACCGGTAAGTAGTCCCTATGGGAAGAAACCTCGAGACTAAACTCACTGAAGAGTTCAGATAGGTATGCGGTCGTGCAAAGAGGACTCGATCCGACAAGATGATACAGAAGCACTGTGCGAAGGGCACCCGAGCCTTCTGATGGTCACTCGGCTTTCACAAGAAGCCGACACTCCTCCGTCCTTGCTGCCTGCGTTGTATCAAAGCGCTTGCCAAGAAGCCTAGCATTGGCTGTACGCGTCCTAACAAATACCAAGCCTGTTCAAGGTGCCGTCGAGGGAATGTCAAATGCGGTCCTGTAAACCATTTTCTCCAGCTTTTGTCATCGTAAAACTCAGAGATAACTGACTATTCAATAGGTTCCAGCGCGGTTTGCACGGCTTGCGACGCGCGTGCAGGAGCTGGCGGACAATGTGACGAATGCGGAGGCGGCGGATGCGGACGGTTTGGTGGCTGCAAAGACAGCTCTCGAGGAAGCTTCTGCTTCTTTTAGAAAGAAAGTAGAGGCCTATACGAATGCAAAGGCTCGGGAGGAAAAGGCGAATCCGCTTGGAAGGCTAACGGATGCCATAGACCGTCTTGTCGAGGTCCAGAAGCTTCAGCTCGACGTGATGCTATTCCAGGTAAGCAATACTGGGTTTACTATGGCTATAGCTAACGATTTTGTCTAGGCTCGTCTGCCGGAGCGTGAGCAAACGCCGGAGTCGGACGAAGATGCAACATTCTTCCAAGCTATAAAGCTATTCTCTCAGACATCTCAGACATGGTACCACCTTCAAGAGAGTATCTGGAGCACTTTGACCTCAAATATCAGTTCAATCCGAATACTTCGAACATCTCAGTCAAGTGAGGTTCCCTAACTTCCAAGAAGTATACCAGGATCTCCGCTTCAGTTTGGAATGTTCTTCTGATCACCGTCAGACATCTCAGTGAGTGCAGCCTATGTACTGCTATGGAGCGTTTCAGAATCGTACTTCTCGATCCTTCGTCTTGCCCTGCTCACCACCAAATGTCTCCCTCATAAGCAAGCGTGGCTCAAAGACGTCTCAAGGTAATGTTCTAAGCTGACACTTCAAATGGATACTGGGCGGTTCCTCTCTACCGACCGCACGCCTACAAGACGGCGTTCAGCGCATATTGCAGCCAGTTTTGC
>QQTW01001941.1_pt1 | contig 14781 bp, 18 predicted proteins | sample 1904831 | NCBI WGS metagenome assembly QQTW01 (sample SAMN09435610, study PRJNA476489) | Subsurface metagenome, whole genome shotgun sequencing project. | reverse complement strand
CCCGAGCTGGCCATGAGCCAACCGGTCGATCATCCGGGCACTCCCACATCATTCACCTCCACCGCTCCGTCTCTGCCGTGTCCGATCCGGTCGGGCGAACTGGTCAAGCCCGGCACGGTTGCCTCGCAGATCAGAAAGTGGGATCAGCGGGTCCACCATCAGGTTGCGCATCCAAGATATCATGTGTCGTCGTTGTGGTCCAATGGCCTACAGCCTCGGGTGAAACAGTTACCACCGAGCAGCCAGATTTACGGTAACCCTTTGGCTGCATCGTCTACTCCGGTTCTTCCGACCACTCAACCGTTTTCACCGCACGATCCATTCTTCGAGGCGGGCACGCGCAGCAGCTTCGGCAAGCGTCACGGTGGAGGATGGGCACCACCGGCAGGAAGACGGATCAGTGCTCGAAACAGGGACGAGCTGGCCGGGGACGTCGCGGCGGCTGTCAAGACGGTCGACGCTCAGAATTCTCCTCGAGGACGGCCTCGGGCACTATCGTCGACCGTTCGACACGTTCGGATGCCATCCAGCAACGGACAGACAACCCCGAGCATCCCAGACGAGCAGCCTTCCCATGTCAGCGATATTGCAGAAGAAACAGAGTCTCAGTTGGGCGTGGGACAACAGACGGGGAATGAAGCGATAGCCGGAGTTCGTCCAAGCCGTGCTTTGACGCCCGCTCAGTACTTGAGCCCTCCAAATGCCCAGCCAGGAACCGCCCGCGAACGATCGCCTTCAACTGGACGAAGTCAACCAGTCGAGCAAGCTCCTTCACCACCCGTGAGCGCACAACCGTTTTCAGACCCGGCCGCCAACAGCAAGCGCTCCGCCAAGACAGCAAATCACTCGCGAGGCCAACATTCACTCTCGAAGCTCGACACCGGCAAGAAGACGAGCAGTCAGGCCCGACGGGTGTCCGACTCAAACTCTGCCCGCCGTTCCGAAACCCAACATGGACAACCACAGGCAATGGAACCAGAAGCTATTGATCAGGGACAACGAACAATCCGAAGGGAGACTTCCAAACCTGCCAAGCCGACAAGTTCCCGCTCGACCAGCAAGAGACCCGAGAGCCGGTCTCAGCAAATCATGGGAGGGCCTCTGTTCTGGAGTCCCGATTCATATGGCAGTCAGAGGTCCGCCTACCACGACCGAGATGCCATGCAATCCCTGGACGATCGACTGCTCGCTCAGGGCGAGCATGAATGGAGACGCTTCTCATACGCCAGCGACCTCGATGAACATCCGTCGCCAGGAAGGATCAACGCGCAACCACCTCGCACGCAGACGCCCTCACAAGCCAGTCTCCGTGCCTTACTTCATCCGCGAGACTCAACGGAGACGCTGAAGGGGGGAGGACAACAAAGCTCGCCGAATCTGCGGAAACAAGCCTCGAGTGGACTCCTCTCGCTCATCCCGCGCTTCTTTAGTCGAACGGAGCCGTCACCATCACCGTCGCCAGAGGCCTCCCCGGAACCGCCGCAGCTACAATCACCTTTTCGGCCCGATCCCGTTGGACAACGTCCCTCGCAGCGTCCGCAAAGCCACACTGGACAAGGGGGAGAGATCACGCCGGTGCCAACACCCGTGACTCCCTCCGCGAGAGTCAGCGACAATGATAGCCAAGATGTTCATCCGCCGACAATATCAAGCGGGGATCAAGAGTCACGTTCCATCCGACCTAAGCTCCAGAAGAGCGTCGATAACTCAGCACACGCTACCCGGGAAAGCAAAAGTAAAGGTCAGAGCGAGGATCACCAGACATCATCACGAATCGAAGTCCAACCAGCAAAGCATGTCTCACGGGTCAGCGATAGCGGGAGTCCCTCCCGACGAACATCTCGAGCTACCTCCCGCCATCCTTCAACGACGACGCATCGTGTATCCATCATCGACAGTCAGGGTGGTCAGTCAACTGGAGGAGGCGATCCAGCAAAAACGAAACATATTCATATCATGGTCAGTCGAGACGAGTGGATCGATGTCCAGATGAGCATTCGCGTGCAACCACGTAGTACGAATGGAAATGGAAATGGAACTGGAAATGGGAGTCAAAGAACGCATGGTTCGTCGAGGGGGACATCTGTTAGCGTGCACCCGATTGGGGGGGATACATCGCAGGAGTAATAAGTTTGTTTGTTTGTTAAAATATGTTAGAGTATGAGTAGCTCGTTTCGTACATACTTACCCAACCTCGAATTTTATGAGCCAGGGAGGCCTAGGTGGATTAAGTTAAGTGCCGTCGGAGTCATGTGTTCTGCTCGTGGTTTCACGCGTGGGAGATTGACTAGCTTGGAGTATACTATAGAGTACAGACATGATTAATGGTATGCAATACTTTATTCCGTGCGGTGGTCTAAAGCAAGCAAGGGAGGGTTATTCGTTGTGTAATGAATGAATGAGTTCTGTTTCTTTAGAGCTATCTGCGAGGCTAGCATCACCGTATAACAAAGGTGAAGAAAGGAGGCTATACTGTGATGATCAAGGTGATGACGGTGGAGGTAAGCTTGATGGAGAGAGGCTAGATCACTATTATAGCGTTAAATCAAGAACAGCTATATCCTCAATCCGAGGCCACATGCATCTTATGCCTTCTCTCACTATCTTCCTCATCCTCATCAACCTCCAACAGGCATTCATGCCTCCTCAAGCTTCGTTCTTCTTCCTTGTTACAATACTTAGCATTATGTACGTCTAGGGAATATGATTATAGTAGGTAGTCTTGATACATACCTCTCTCATGTTGTTTCGTTGTTTGTTGAGACTCCAATATCTGGGAGCTTTTGCTGATGCGACCAATACGGAGAAGATGGACATGGTGAGATCCATTCTATAAAACTTTGGTTTTAGGATAAAAGTTCGAGCATAAATCGCAGGATTTTTTTGGGATCCTAGTCTACCTGGCGAAACAGATGTCATCGAGTTTAAGAGGTCTTTCTGGTGAAGTACTGACACCAGATGCTGTGGCATGAAATATATGATGTCCTCCACATCCTTGGGTTTCTTGACTTTGTAGATAAATTTGCTAGTGGCGTTCAGATAATCCTGAGAGAGGTTTTGACAAGCTTAGTAAAATGAGATCGTAGTCAAACCCATGGCGTTGCAGTCGATATTGCCAGCGTCTCCAGGGATTTCTTCCATTGAGTTAGTTGGCGTGTTCTTGATCAGCTTCATCATTTTCCTTTCCTGATTATCGCCCTCTTCACTATTGTGCTCCTTATCTCCTCTTCGTCGTCTTCCTCATCATACTTCATATCCCGGCCCCAGGTATCTTCTCCATTCATGTCATCGTCCAACCCATAATTGGGAAGATTGAAAAAGGTCCCACCAGCGATATCAAGAACCGAGGAGGTAGCAATGAAAATCGCACGATAATGTTTTGTTTTTGTTTTTGTATTCTTTGGAAAATATCATCACCACACATCCTGCGGCCTCACTCTGTACTCCTCTCCCTTTTCTCTAACATGTTTCCGTTCCTTATCCCTCTTTAAAGGCTTCCTCATATCAAAAGCATCTTCGCCCTCATTTTTCTTATCACCAAAAGGATCATCCGAGTAATATCCCACCACGCGTCGAAACACAGAATATCCCATCCCTTTATACATTCCAATTGCGAGAATGTTGCTCTTCCGAACATATAGATCGACGAACCATGCTTGATATTCGTCTCCGGCGTTTTCGAGGGATCTGGTTAGTTGCCTTGCTAGTCCTAAACGACGAGCGGTGGGTGAGACGGTCAGAGCGGTGATGTGGGCGTGCCAGGGAAGGGCGTGGGGGGAGGTCCGGTAGGGTGGAGGGGTGGATTCGAGTTTGCCCATTACTTTATGCATCAATCATTCATTTGGTTCATTGTCAGTTACGGACTGTCATTTTATATCTTTAATTGATTTTATTATGAGCGACAACAAGTTAAGAGCGTTGGTCGCTGAGGGTTGGAAATGGATGATATTAGGGAGTATGGAAGCATGAAGGGCGTCAAAGCGTGAAAGACATGGGCATTGAGGAGAAAAGCTAGAATCTAAAAGGAAGACAGACTATAGGCGTTAATCTCCCCATGCGGCCCCTCAATCGCATTAAATAACGATGGCCAGCGCGCGAGGTAGGTGAGGTAGAAAGTGATGTCATAGTTCTCGGTCAGGTTGTCGAGGTTGGTAAGGTTGAAACGGAGGAGGTCGAGTGGTTCAAAAGGGCGGAGGGCAGACATTGTGTTCTAGTATGGCTGTTACTCTGTACGAGTGCCGTATGTGCAGCTGGATTGGTAAACGTGTGGTGGTGGGGTGCTGTCGTAGTGGGGCGGAAATTAGATTGCCGCGCGGGTATCGCGGCTGGATCTTGGACCGTGCTAAACTAAAATATCCACTGACGGCAACGGTCCAAGCTTAACAATGGAGGCTGATAGCAATTGATCAGCTTTGATAGAGTCAGTGTATGATTCAGGTCGGTGTTACTTCAGCCCGCTACTACTGCTTCAATTTCCTGCTATGTTGCATTAACACATGTATCTGACGACTTCCAGGCATTGACACCACTGGCACATATCAAGAACCAACAACGACCAAGTTATTGTCCAGATGGATCTTGAACCAGCAGCTCCTTTCTCCGACCGCAAGTCCGTGCACAGACCTAGTCAATAACACATCGACCTCCTGAAGTTTTTGACACCACCCCGTTCTGAGATCCGCCAAAATGCGTTCTCCATCCTCTCCTAGAACACCCACCCACACCCGACATCGCTCGGGTACTCTCACGTCCATGCCATCCCCGGGGCACATGTACACCTTCCCGACTGTCTCGGGCTCGAGTCCTGTCCGGACCACTCCCCACCGACCACATAGTCGGAAGTCGTCTTTGACCAACGATAACTATCCGATTACACCTGTCTCTCCAATGCAGCAAACACCGACTTCGGCTCGGAGGATGTCCATGCGGAGCATCAACGGTGGAGGAAGCGTAACTAGCGATATAAGTCATTCTGAACTTGTCTCAGGAGGGGGGATAGTACAGGGTAATGGACTGGGAAGTTTAGCCGACGAATTAGCTGATGCTTGGGACGAAGATGAAGAGGGCGAAGAGGGGGATATGTCGATGGATGACCCTCGGACGAACGTAAAGGGAGGAGGAGATGGACTGGACGAACGAGATGGGGATGTGTGGATGAATGGTCAGAAGGATGTTAAGTCGTCACCTACTCTGCAGTCGAATTTTCGAAGAAGACGAGGGCCACAAAGAAAGGGAACAGATTCTGATGATGATGAGGAGGGGGATGGAGAAGAGGGGAGGGATGCATACGCGATATCACCGTCGCTTGAGGCTCGGATGGGGGATATTGAGAGGTTGGCTCGAAAGGGAATACAATCAGTTCGAGATCATCACAGCAATGAGAACCAGAGTGAAGAGAAAGATGGAGTAATGAATAGAATGGTGCATGCTCTACGGGATCTAGGCGGACAGGCGGGCTTGGAAGGGGTTACTACACGGTCAGTTTCTTTCCATCTGCCAATGTTGATTTCAATCTCGTTCTTCTCACTCTCAATCCCCTTCGCTCAATGGAACTGAGAATGTCTTTCGTATGTCTACTAGAATTGAAAAAGTTAAGCTAATAAGAGTGAACGAGAGGACAGACTAATCACCACCCAATTCACTCTCTCGACCACACTCTCTCAAGAAACACGCACGCTTCACTCCCTCGCCTATTCCCTCTTCTTCTCTCCCTTATCAAACATCTCCTCCTTGTCATCCTCCGCCACCACCTCCCTCTCCCCTCTCCGCTTCCACGAATCATCCAACGACAACGACAACGACATGTTTGACGAATTATTAGAAGATCTCGAAGTCCTCTCTTCCCTCCTCCCTTCGTTCAGCACCACCACCAACCATCCCCATCCCCCTCCTCCATCACGTCATCCCTCCTCTCAACATCATCGTCTTCCTCCCTCAGATATCCTCATCCCACTTTCCCCGTTACTCACCAAAAACGACATCCCTCCTTCGAGAAAACTCTCCCCCAATTCCACCCAATTTGATCCAACGTCGAACTCGATACCAATCACCCTCACCCCCCTCTCCACCTCCACCGTCGACCTCATCGCCTCGCTGGAAAGTCTGCAAGACACGATTTACATCTCCCATCAAACCTCCCAATCTGCAACAAGGGCATTACGTTCCACGAGATCCTTCGTAAGCGAAATCCTCCGCGAATTGAATGATGTGGAAGATAGTGTGCAATTCATTGAGGAGGGGGGGTGGGAGGAACGGTTGAAGAAAAGGGAGTGCGCGGGGGTGTGTAGAGAGATTGTTATGGGTTTTGAAAAGAGGTTGGGGGAGATGGAATTTGATTTTTCTTGAGAAATATCTCTCTTTGAGGGAATTCTCCCGGAGAAATTCGGGAGAAAGAGAGAGCTCGGCGATAATTTAATGTAGAAGCCGTTAAGGGAATGTGGTAGAGAAAAAGGGGGAGCAGTGTTGCAACACGCAAAAGGCCCCCGGCGCCGAAGGCTCCAATTGTTGTCTTAACCCAGTATATGAAGCACTATCCAACACTCCCCCTGCTGAGTGTACTGGGTTATTCGAGCAGCGGCGGAAATGGTCGACCTCTCGGGTTCGAACTCGCAACCTCCAAGTGAGCCCTTCTTGGTAGGTTTACCACACTGGGTTTTACTGCGTCTGGGTCCTACTTGGTACCCATGTCTTTCCCCGCTCACCCGGGCTCATAACCTGTTGCAACACGCAAAAGGCCCCCGGCGCCGAAGGCGCCAATTGTTGTCTTAACCCAGTATATGAAGCACTATCCAACAAGCAGAACCAGGTGGTGGTGGGAAATGATCAGGATTGTTGTTTGTTCATCGACAATGTGAGCGATCATAATCCAAACTCCAAGCTCAACGATTGAAGATGAAGATGTTGTATCATACCTAGCTACAGACAGACTAACATACACACACATATGATTGTATAAGTATGATAATATGTCATAGATATGTGTATGGATTCATACTGTCATTTTCCATGATTGAGATTGAGTCGGTAGTGGTATAGGCTGGATACAGTACGGTACATCCGGACACTCCCCTAACAAGGAAGGAGGGATTTACTCGAACCGTACAGACCCATTCATCAAGGCTGAATACCATAGATTTGAACACTCCCTACCTAGCAAGGGAGTACTCGTGCTGTACCCACCCACCCATTCATCAAGGCTGTTCGACGATATGTATTCTACATAGATAGGCTTCTGACTAGCGCTGGGTTTGACTCACTGGACTAAATTTTGGAATCTATAAATTGTATATATGTTTTTCACGATCCTGGAATCAGTGGTTAGTGGCTTGGGATATGTGGGTCAACGTCGTTCCTCCCCACCCCCTAGCCCAGGCGAGGGGGGGAGTAGTAGTGCTCTAAAATCCAGGCTGGTCATTCTGGATTGAGGGTTAGGGTTGGTTATCCTGACCGGGCTGAACTTCTGAACTCATCTGTCCTTCTTCCATGATTCAGAATCAGTATGTTAGCAATACAATACGGTACGGTACGTCTCAATCTTTGTTTGGAAGGGGATGTATAAAGTAATGCTCATGCCTGAAGACGGTCCGGTCCGTTAGTATAATTCTGTCTGTAAAAGCTGCGAAAGGATGATGATGCCGATCGGACAACTAGGTAGAGAACTAATGGCACCATTTCATAGCTAGACAATATGGCAGACAGTGAGGGGGCTACAGCGTACAAAAGAAGCCAGTAATACTCCTACGCATATTAGACTTAAGGAGAATTGGATAGAACGGGGTTAAAAGAAGGGATCAATCGACTGTCCATTTGAAACTGCAACTACCGTACTACCTGGTCACTCACTAACCCTACTTACCTTGACTGCATCTCGAACACTATCGATAGCCAGAGTAGAGCCAAAGTAGAGATGAGCAAGAAAGGAGAAATGGAGAAGAGATCAAAGACACCCCATCCCACGTACTAAACCCCCTTCGAGAGAAGCAACCTCTAAGTTACCCCATCCAGTGTACCGACTGATCTCCCTCTTCGAAAGAAGCTACCTCTTACCCTATCCAGCACTTGAATTAACCTAGCCCTGCGATGATTGGTGGTTCGAAAGTACAAAGAAAACCGCAATCACTGCGGAGGAGGTCGTCGACCACGGAACGCTCCCGGTCGATACCTCTGCGGTCCACCACTTTCACCTCCACCAGCTGCAGCAGTTCCACTCGAAGGAATACCAGGATCAGCCGGAGATTCATCCCTCGCCGGCCTTGACATTCTCGGATCACCCGCGGCGAATCGAGACAGTCCTGAAGCGGCCGGGGATTCATCCCGCGACGACCCAGGTCCTCCACCACCAACACCACCGCCCCCACGCGCATTGTAGCTCGACCCGGGTCGTGACGTGAGACTATCCGCCGGTGAACCATCGCGTGCGGATAACCCGCCCATGCTTCGCGGAGGTGGGCCGCGCGAGGAACCACCATCACTCCCAGCAGCAGAAGAAGGATCGAGACGACCTCGTAGAGCCGGCGGAACGAATTTCCGGGGTCCAGGTGCTCCACCGTCCGCGCCAGCTGGTCCATTACGAGTATCGTTGTTTGTCGCAGCAGACGGAGCATCGCCCCCACCGCCCTGAGCGGCTTTGGCTTCCTGTCGCTCGCGCCAGCTCGGTTTACCGGTCGCCCCAGACAATGCAAGACGCGGCGGTCCGCGTGCTTCACCATCACCACCACCAGACTCACTGGTCCTCTCGGGCGCAGGAGCTCGAACGACGGGACGCTCCGGAGCTGCACGTGCTTCAGCGTCTCGGGCTTTGCGACGCTGCAGGGCCTCTTCTTCACGTTGTCGCTGTATGGCCGCTTGTTCATCCAGTTTTCTATATCAACCATCAAGTCAGCTGTTGCCCGAAGATCACCATTATTGCCACACAATCAATAGAACTCACCGTCGCTCCTCATCCCGTTTCGCCTTCGCCTCGGCCTTCACTCGCTGCTCCTCTTCTTCTCGAGCCGCCTTCTCTTCGGCCTCCCGCTGCACTCGCTCTTCCTCCTCTCGCTCCGCCCGTTCTCGCGCCTCATGCTCTTTCCGCTCCCGCTGCTTCTTCTCACGCACCTCCCGTCGTCGCTTGTCCATCTGCTTCTTCAATTCTCGCTCGGCCGCCACTCGTCGTGACTCAAACTCTTCGTGTCGTCGCTCGCGCACTTCATCCCGGAACTTCTCGTACGCCGGCACCAATCGACTCAGACGATGCTTCAGCGCCACTTCTTCTTCATGCTTCTGCTTGGCGTCCCGCAGCGTTTCTTCCTTATGCTTCTCGTACGCCGCCAAATCGCGCTCCCGCTGCGCCGCGGCATCCTCCGGTAGATGCTTGATCTCTTCGCGTCGGAAGGCCCGCTCCAGATGATCGATCCGCTTGCCCGTCACCCGCAGCCGCTCGCTGAGTTCGTTCTTCTCCTTCTCCAACTGCGCCAGCTTCATCGCCCGCAGACGGTTACTGTCCAGCTCGTTCAGATCCACCTCCCCAACATCCAACCCCTTGGCCCCACTCTTTAGATCCTCCAGCTGCTTCTTGAGCTCCTCGCGACGAATGCGGTCCTGCTCGGCCTGGATGCGACGACGTTCGCGCTCGCTGTGCTCAAAGGCCAGCCGCTTGTTCTCCGCTTCCTGCAGCTCCTGCGCCCGACGTCGCTTCTGGATCGCCTCCTCCTTCTCCTTCTGCGCCAACGCGCTCGATGCCGCCTCCTTCTTCTTCTCGATGACCGCCTTGCGCGCCAGCGTCTCGATGTGCTCGGCCTCAGCACCGGCTTTAGCTCGTTCCAGCGCCTTGACCTTGGCCTCGGCCCGCGCTTGACCGAACGTCGGATCGACGTATTGACACGTCAGGTACAGCGACTTGGCCAGACGCGTCAGCTGCGAGCGGATGATCTCCGACGGCGTGCTCTGCAGCTTCTGCACCGAGATCTCATTCTCCGCCGAGCCGGCCACCGAGCCCGGATGCAGGGCACGCGCCGACGAGAAAACGTCCGCGTCGAAGGTGAGCACGCCAACGGCGTGGTTGATGCGGATGGCGAGATCCCCTTTCTTGCACCCGTTCATGATGAACTTCTCGATCGTGCCCGACGTGACCTGGTACGGCTCCGGGAACTGGGCGAGATCGTAGACGAACTTGAGCTCGACCGACTCGTAGACCTGCGACAGCTGCTGGAAGAGACGGGTGAGAATGACCTGCTGCAGCGGCTGCACGTAGCGATCCATCTCGGGGTCCTCGCGAATCTTTGATAAGATAGGCGCAATCTTATTGCAAATCGACAGCGGGTGAAAATCAACCTCCAAGATGTTGTAGAGCTCGCGGATCTCCGGTCGCACCCGTTTCAACAAACCCTTGCTCATGGCATCGCGGAACAGGATGGCTCGTGTGGGCGCCTGCGACATGCCCAGCAGATTCGTCAATCGGGCATTCTTGTTCTTCTTGGCCTCGTCCACATCGACCAAGGCGCCGCGCGAGCGGGTCGTGCTGATGACGGGGATGGCCAGGGCGGACAGCAGCACGAACGAAGCGGCGCGCGTCATGTCCGCCTCGGTGACGGCAGGGTTATCCTTCTTGGAGCTCGTGCCGGCAGCGAGCACGTTGGCCGAGGAGCGTAACAGATTGTAATACCGACTCCAGGCGGCGGCGTGAAAGAGGTAATTCTCGCTGACGAGAAAGATGCGGGTGAGCTTCTCGTAGTAGTTGGCCATCATCACGTTCTTGGCGGGGCGCTTGCTGAGGCTGAGCAAGGTGTGGATGTCCTCGACGCTGCGAAAAGCCTCCTGCCAGAGTTCGAGCTCGACGGCGACGTTGAGCTGGCGGAAGCGGGTATCGAGATGACGCTGTAGGGTGTCGGGATCGTTGAGGTTGATGGCGTGCATCTGGGAGGCGTACTTGGCAGCATTCTGGACGTGGTTGCGCAGCAGTTCGCACAGGCGACGAAATTCGGTCTTGCGGGTGTACTTGAGGCAGAACTGGAAGGCCTGCAGCGCCGTAGCCTGATACATAATTTCCAGGCGCGAATTGTTGCGGAGGATGTCAAGCACGGTGCGATAGGTCTCCCACAAAAACTTGAGCCACGGGGTGACGATGGCGCGGTCAGTCCGGTCGCGCGACTGCTCGCCAGAGACCGTAGAGAGCAAGATGGACTCGGGCGTCTCAATGGCCTCGAGATCTTCGACGTTGGTCGTGTTCGACTCGAGGCTCGATTGGACCTCATCAGCCTTGGCTTGGGCCTCGGTAACCTTTTTCTCGGCCAGCTCGATGAAGCGCTTGAGGACCAGCTATGCTATTGGTCAGTATAGAGTAAGCATTTGGAGTAGATGTATGACGTACCTCGATGGTGCCCACGTTCGTGTTCTGCGCCATGTTCTTGTACTGATAGAGTCCATCTTTGGCCAGCTTGCCCTTGCGCAGATCGACGCTGAGCTCGACGAACAGGAGCATAACGGGCTCCAAGGAGGTGATGGGACTATTGCGGGATCGCTTGGAGGTGACATGTTCGTGGAGCAGCGACAGCGTCGCCTGCGTCTGGCCGACGGCGATGAGCTCTTGTGCTCGCTATGAAGGTGATGTCGATTAGCATTGAGATGAACTGGTGCCACAGGGCGACTGCAGTCATCTCATCTCACCTTGAGCACATTCTCGGGCTTGGCATGCGGCGGAGGAGGCATGCTGGGCAACCTCCTCACGCGTGAGGTTCTTGCAGCGTTGATTGCTCAGTTGATTTTTATTAAAGAACGATGATGGTTAATCAATCGTAGGATGAATTGTGATGAGTGAAGTGACGATGAACGATGGACGAGAGGTGAGTAGAGAAGTAAGATTTGACGTTGCTGCACGATGACTTCGGGGAGAGAGGCCACGAAGAGAAAAATGCGGCTCTGTCGGCGAAGCCCTAACTCGCACAAATTTGCATTCCTCTGAATATCAGTAATTACCGGGTCAGCTGACTAGATTGTAATCACGTGATCCTGCACCTGATCCTGCATCCAGCCAGCTGGGGTGGTCTCGGCCAAGTAGTTGTCTTGATAGTGCTAATGATTATGTATCCTTGGAAGCATTGTTTGATCTGTTTTGATGTTTAGTTGGTGGAGGCTCTGTTCGCTGATTCTCTGGGTAAAAAGATGATCGCCTCATTTCGAGGGATTTCTTGCAGACGGGCTAACTGATCAGGATTTCGCTAACTGACGAAATGCGGAGAGGAGCAAGCCGCCCAATGGCGGTGGAGATCTGGCACCAACCCCAGGGTGAAGATGAAGCTATATAAATTCTAATCAAGCTATCCCTATAGCTCTTATTTCATCTACTGTAAGCAATAAAAAGACAACGAAGATGGATCCTGTCAATTCAGGTTCGTGCCTCAAACGAGCCTTTGATAGGGAGCCCGCCATCGCCCATTAACTCGTCCTCGGCCCTAGCAATAAAATACGCAAAACATTTTCCGACCAATGGGACAGCTTCCACAGCGCTTTATATATTCGACAATCTTTCCAGCTATTGAAGATAATCTCGATGCTACTTAACACCTGCTCTGGTCGAGCATAGAGCTGGTCGTCATATGCGACTTACAACTGAGCATAATTAAAATTACTGTCGATTTATGTCCACCCTGTGCCGCCCTCGCAACTCCGTACTGTACTGTAATCCCAGGCCGTCGGCCCCCCAAGCACCAGCTCTTCAGCCCGGGCCCCCAACTGGAAACTCAGACAGCAGCTCTTGTGGATACGCAAGCCAAAAAAGAGAGAGACGACTAAGGCACCAGGGTATATCAAGGCAAAACAAAGCACAAGGCACAAAAAGCCCCCCAGCCGGCAGCCGACGGTACTGTTACCCTATTCAGCGCAGGCTCCTGATTCGACTTTGCGCAACGTCAGCCAAATCAAAATCTCGACCTGATCGGCCCCGGTGCGATTTTCATCCTTCGTAACTCTGTTCATTCACCTCCAGGCCATCCAACATTCATCCCGATCCCGATCCTATTCGAACCATACAGCGCTCGTCGCGACTCGGATTGAGGAGATTTACGAGAAGAGGAGAGCAAGGTTCTTCGTGTCCCGGCCGACGACACACTCCAACACGCACACACGTCCGACGGACTCGTACAGGACGCGCGACGACAGCAGCAGCAGCAACAAGCAAGCAAGCTAGCCCAGCCAGCCAGTCACGTCAAGCTAGTCAAGCATCCTCGGCAGCCAAGTCGTACAGAGACTCTTTTCCGTGTACGAATCAAGCGCCGAAGCCGAAGTCCGACCGGTCGACGCGCGCTCGTATCCCACCCTCGATCGTTGTCGTCGTGGTCGTCGTTGGTGGTTGTGTCCAACGTCCAACGTCAGTCGCTGTCCGCTGTCGCGCGACGGACAGCTGATTTCCTCGCTCGACGTCCATCGACCAACGAAAGGATCTCTCACTCGAGGGGAGATCCGTTCTCATCCCCTCTTCTCGACTCCTCCTTCTCTCCTTCGAAATCAGTGGCGTGTTATCAACGTCACAAAGGGATCGTCGATTGAAAAGGATCAACCCGAGTCGAAAGGACTCATCCGCATCACATCGCTGATTCACCCCATCTTGATATGTCCCCCGCGTACGCCATCCGAGCCGGCGGTGATCCCGTACACATTCGCAACAAGAAACAGAGCATGGCGGACTTGAAGTTGCGGCGGTTGACCGAGTTGAATTTGCGATTGAGGGAGGATCTGGATCGACCGAGGGTGAAGTTGTCGGAAGCTGCCATGGGGTGTGTTATTGTTTATTTCAGTTCATTTCATCCCATCCCATCCATCTCCTCATCCTATCTCCTCTCATCCCAGCTCCTCCCGACCCGCTTGTTTGGCTGGATGTGCTGCATCCTGGCGCTCAGTGGTGGTCGGAACGAAAGTCAAGCCCAAGGATGCATACATATGGATGCTAATGAGAATGATAATGACAGATTAATCACCTACACGAATCAAACCAAGGATTTCATGGTCCCTCAACTGTGGGGTCCGGTACGTCCTATTCCATCATCGTCCTATGTCACCGATCCCGCGTACCGATACAGGTTAGAAACAAAGACTAATGAGTGAAAATCTCAGGTCGACCGCCGAGACGATCCCTACGCACCACAACAATCAGGGGGATGTTGTACGGTCATGTAACCTCGATGGAGACCCTACCCCAGCTTTCCTTCATTCGCTTCTCTACCATCCTACACAAACAAGACAGACAACGTGGTATAACAACATTTATCCCATCAACCGTGTCCTGTTCCGTCCTGTCCCATTTCATTCATTCCTTTGACTATTCTTTCGTTGTGTGCGTTATATCTCGTTTGTTTGTTCGTCGCTTTGCCCTTGCGTGTGTGTGATAATTGCCTGTGACGTTCTCCTCGCGTTCCGATTATTTATTCCACCGTGTTGTATGTCTTTCTCTCTTTGAATTCGACTCTCACTCGCCTTGATTGAGACCTTGCCATTTCCGGTATTGATTCTTGATTCATTGATCGCGAAGTATCGCCAGCCGAGTGAAGTGGAGATCTTACGTGGGTTGGGTTGGGATGGATGCTTTGAGGGATCGATGCCGGAATGAGATGGAGCAGTGGTGGTGGAGGGGGTTAGAGAACTGAAGAGGGGGAAGAGGAGGACTTTGTTGTGTTGTTGTCTATGCATCGGTCCGGTCGTGGTATATGTAATAGTCCCCCAATCGAAAATCAATCTATATGAATTTACCTACCCCGTCCATCCATCCATCTTCCATCGCTCTCGTAGCAAGAACCAGGAGCCAGAATATCA
>QQTW01001940.1_pt1 | contig 14787 bp, 18 predicted proteins | sample 1904831 | NCBI WGS metagenome assembly QQTW01 (sample SAMN09435610, study PRJNA476489) | Subsurface metagenome, whole genome shotgun sequencing project. | reverse complement strand
GCCTGGGTACTCATGCCAAGCAGAGACTGGGATTATTGCGACTGATGGCAGCAAAATTCTCGAGACATATCCACTATTAACCCCCCATATCGACGAGATCCTACCCAAGAAGTCGCAGCTCGAAGTGTTGAAAGTGTCCGTGTTTATGTCCCTCTCAATCCACAAACAAAAAAACCTAGCTAAGTCACCCCCAGACCAGACAGAGTAACCCTATACCTCCTCCCCCCAACCCCCACAACACCGCACTCCGCACCGCTCTTCTTCCAACACATGGACGACCCCCTAACACCACACCTACGCCTCGTCCATGCCTTCCCCGATTGCTTTCCGCGCATCCGCATTGATCGCGGCGCCATTCGTTTCGTGCTATCTGGGGCGACGTTGATGGCACCCGGACTGACGTCTGCGGGCGGGAAGTTACCGCCTCCGGAAGAGGAGTTGAAGGAGGGCGAGGTGGTGGTTGTGGAAGCGGAGGGTAAGGAGAATGCTTGTTTAGTGGGAAGGTTGAAGATGGGGACGGAGGAGATGAAAGGGAAGGGGAAGGGAGTGGCGATGGATGAGGGGCATTACCTGGGGGATGGGTTGTGGAGGTTGGTTGTTGAGTGAGGAGTCATGTGAGACTGGGCGGTTCTTGTGATAGGGGCTGAGTTACAATTTGCATTATGGGATTCTTGGACAGTACTAGCTACCGCGCAGCATTGAGTAGCTGAAGACTTTGGGATATCAGAATTCCGTGGACGCCAAGCCCTGCGAGCTCTTCCTGCTATGACGCCTGCTCAGAGCACAATAACACGCAGCAAAGCTGGCTTCATGCACAGTTAAAGCTGCGGCACATCGCCAATCTCCATATCCTGACCATCAGCGTCCTCGTCAAATTCCGATTCCCCTTCATCGTCGTCCCCATCATCTTCGAATCCATCGTCTATCTTCAATTTTCGCAATCTCTCCTTCATCTCTTCTTTCCGCAAGTCTTGCCACCTCATCAACGCAGCCGCAGCATGGACCTTGAAGCCGTAAATCTTAGGCTCGTATCGCTTCTCCGACTTCTTCGGTATTAAGGCCGGATAGACCTGGAACAGGATATTCTGGAAAGATGTGCCGAAGTATGCACCGTCGATCGTGGCATGTCGTGACGATTTGGGGTTGTAGATGTCTTCGCATTTGGCACAGTAGAGCTTGACCGCTTTGACGTTCGGGTTGTCGGACATGCCCATCGGGAGAAGGGAGTGCTGATCACACATGACGCGAGGACATTTGCCGAAATCGCCTTTCTTGTACTTATCGAGCTATGTGGAATGAGCGAAGCGATCTTTTTGGGTTGTCAAGGATGAAACCTACCATCTTCGCCAAACCTCTTGTCGTGACGATGTATCTTGCATGCACCAATCCGTAGAGATGTCTGGCAGACTTCTCTATCTGCTCTCTCATGTCGTCGTCACAGTCGAGGTCGAACACGTCGGTGACAAGATCCAAAGCATACTGATAGTATTGTACCTCGGTGTTGAGGCCGGTAAGGTTAAATCTGTCCGTGAGATATTCTTCGTCGATCTCGCAGAAGTATTCGTTGCCTCGTGAAGATATGAACTGCACAGGAAATGTCAGAGAGGTTCCACGATCTTTGCTGATAGTGTCATATGAAGAAGGAAGAACAAGGAGTGGATGACTTCAAGTTGCCAGAGCATTAAGGAACCATCTGCAAGACGATCTATCTCGGACTGGCGATCAAGCGTAATATCTTCCGCTTTCCGTTTCCTTGAGCCTGTGCGATCCATATTCAGGGTAGTAGACGTCCTTTGGTTACGGTTCACTTCGGGTCCAGAGATAGCAGGGTGATCTGGTGCCGTTTCTGGTGCCGTAAAATAAATAGAGCGTTCTTGAGCCTCGTCCTCATTCGAGGAGACTTCTTTTGCTTGGATGACTGGACTGGCACGTATACGCTCGTTACTTCCAGAAATTTTCCCTTTGGTAGAATCCATAGATGTCTAGGTTTGAAGGCCTGAGTGGTACGTTCGAGTGAATGGTGCACGACGGAACTCCAGTTTGTTGGAGCTTTATGATAAGCGTTCAGTTGACGGAGTCCCTCGAGTTTGCGTAATCAGGTGTGGTTGCCGTTGACGTTTGTTCAAGCGCAAGTGATAGTTGCAACAAGCAGGTCACAACATTCGTCCAGCGCACCGAAATATGTAACAAACGCACCATGTACGACAGCTTCATTTCTAAAGAAAGTCATGATAATAGAGAAAACACATACGAAATAGGGCACGCGCAACAACAGCAGCAACACGTAGGCATGCCTTAATGCGTGGCAGGGGCATATGCTTAACGGACGATGCAGGAAAATAGAAAGAGCCTACCCAGTCTCTCCAGTAACTGTTGTAATCACTGTCCGTCTCGCTGTTGAACTCGTCCATCATGAGCTTGTCCCAGCCAAGAAATATCAAGTGGTGCAGCAGAATGCTTGGCCAATGCGCCCTGTGATAGTGGCTGAGGTTGCGGCTCAAATAAGCTTAACTAGCGCCCGCCGCTAACCAACTCTCAGGGTCGAGGCCAGTGGAAGGAGGACGTGGCAAACCCAAAATTTGAATAGCAACCACAACGCCAAAACTACTCGCCAAGAGGTATACGGGTTTCACTAATCACAGATTTGGGTGTAGAAGACATTGTTTTGATTGTGTAGTTGTTGTTTACATACTAATTTACTAGGAAATCGAAAATTTATGGTAGCGGACTCGCTTGGTTTGCCATCATTCCTCTCCACTGACCTCGGGTCTAGAATTGTGTTCTGAGGTTTACACATGCACACGATATTCTACGGAGGTTCGACCTTTGGAATTCCCTTAGAAAACCTTGATTCACAGTGTCATTGTAAGGATTTGATATTGGATCTAGAAGCTTCAAACGGTACCAAACCAGAGACCACTGCGCTGAAACCAACCGGCGCCTGGAAGATCCGCCCAAACTATGCGCTCAAGAACCATACGCCATGCTAATGTTCGTGAGATGTTCAAATCATGTCTCAGAGTTCAAACTCCTCATCCAGCCAGTGTCGTACAACCAGTTTTCCCTCTTCGAAGCTCTTTCTCGGAGAGCGGACAATGATGGCTGCGTGAGTATGCCGGGCGTTGTGGATATACACTGGGAACTTCCTGAATCCAACATTGTCAAGTGCTTCAATCATGTCAAATTGCTCTGGCGTGAGAGCGAGAATGGGAAACTCTGGCTGTCGTGATTGGGTACGCGAGAGTGCCGTTGTAGAGTCCGATATTTCAACGGACTTCTCAGACCCGTCTTCGGACGTAGGAACCTGTGGTCTAGCTCTTGCCGACACCGAACTTCGGCGAGCTCCAGGTGAGTACTCTGCAGGACTAGTGGCCTCCTCTCCGCCCGCAGGCAGATACTCTTGGCTCTGACCAGCGTTCATATTCTCGAAAGCACCTTCAACCGCGCCGCGCACTTCCTGCACTATGAGTGGTATCCTATAGCCACCGAGGCCTACGCCTGTTTTCCCCTCCTCGTGTAGTTTGATTCTTTGCCGAGATCTGATGGACTGAATTCCAGAATTGGCTAGGAACACAACAGAACCTACGGGAATCAGAACGGTTAATAAAACGAAAATTGGGATACGCGTCAGCAGTGTTCGGCTACTGCTCGTGAGTCGAGTATAGAATGGTGGCGGTTGTTTGGGCTCTTCAGGCAGTATAGGTTTGTCTGCATCGAGTATTACCGGCTCATAGCCTATCACGTGTTTTCAGTAGGCCCATAATTATATGATCAATCCAGATAGATTCCTTACCTTTAAGATAATTGAGCTTAACCGCATCTGGCTTTGTGAACGGGTCTATCCTAGAGATTGCTGTGGTGTAGTAGACCGCTGACCGGTCATTGACCACTTTGGCATACAGCACTCGATTTCTAAACCCTGACAGGGCCCTCATGAATATACTATCGGGATCCGCCAGCACACTGAGTAAGGGGCGTCCAGTATCCCGGAAAGAGTCTATGGTGAACATCTGACGGCCGGACGTCGACAATGTTCTTGCTCCGAGCACATTCCACAGGCGATTGTGGAAGCCCAATAGCGGTGTCCGTATACCCAAATGAGGTGTGGCAAAGGTAGTGAAATTGACGGGTTGAACCTTGTCGAACCAACCCTTCGAATACAGCAATCCAATAGCATAGCGGGCCACTAGACCACCAAGGGAGTATCCTACTATGCTCAGCTTTTTGATGTGTTGCCCGTTGCGACCCAGCTCCTCCAGCATATCCTCGATCTCTTGTGCAACACGCTCACCACCCAGTTCGACCCCATCGTAGGTGAAGCTGCCAGAATTGCTAGTCGCGACTAGGATGTGTAACTGATTCTCCGGAAACTTCTCTCGTAGGGAAGACTCCAGGTAGGAAAGATGGGATGGGTTACCCCACATGCTGTAGATCGTAAGTGTTGGGATAGCAAAGGGTTGCGCCATGTGAAGAGACTGACCCATGAACTAATACACAGACGTGGTCGGCACGTCCCTGACCGTTGTTGCTCGATTCTCTATCATACATTGAAACACTATGATTTCGTGATGTCATGTCTATACCCGAAATTGAGAAAAGGAAGTGATTTAGCCGTTGAGACAGTACACCGAGCGCAGTAACGATTATGCTGGACTCAAGCTTCGGAAATTGCAAATCAGATATCGGTAGTAGAAATAAGAGCAACACCGAGTTGAAGGGACTCATACAGTCACAGGTTATGTGCGTGGGTGGTTCGCTGCGATCACCCGACAGCTTCGGGAGATCATCAATGAACGACAATGTCAGCGCTCGGCTTCACTGACGCAAGCAATTAGGGATTTTACTCTACTACATTCTATGCGTTCTGCTAGAGCAATTCCACGTCATTTTGTGCACATGGCTGCCTATTGAGGTTTCTTCAAGCCAGAAGTGAATATATATCAAGAATCTGCTCCATAAGTCTGTAAAGATAATAACCATCAAGGAATGGTTGTCATCTTTATAGCTTCACGTCTCTTTTGATTATCGAAGAGTGGTGCACCAAGAAATCGTCACGGCGTTATGTTTATACGGCTTGCTAATACCTTTGAGATGCTTGATCAACATCATCCTGGTCGTCATGTTTTCGACTACTGGTTCATTCCAACATATAGCTTGCCCTGGGGGACCTGAATGTGGGCTTCTGAATTGCATATTCTCCCATCGTGTCGAGGAAGTCATCAATGCGGGGCAGGCGCCAGAAGTTCTTCAGACTGCATTTAGAGAACCGAATGGTCAAGCTGATCATGACAATGCTGACGGACCACGCAAGAGAAGGCGGGTCGACGCTGGCCAGGCGGAGAGCAAGAGCGTCGAAAGCCCAAAACAGCGCCCTGCTATACAGGCCACGTCAACATCCGTAGCTACTATTGCCGCACCTGTCTCCCGGGAGTTCCAACCTGCTCTACTGAAAACGTCGATCCGAACGGTCTCACCACCACCTCGCCGTCGTCGAACTGCCACTTCTACGGTTCCTGAAACCAGCGAGCAACTGGGCCTTAAGAAGAGCAAAATTTCGACCCAGGCTTTAAGCCCACCTGCGAAAGAGGTCGTCCAGGAGAAATTGAACCCTCGCATGCTGCCTCAGCCACCAGCCTCGCATACTATACGCTTAGCAATAGTCACCAAGCTGCATGAACAAATCGTTCGGCTTAACGAAGAAGTTGACAAAAGTAAGGATCCTTCCAAGAGAGCCCTGGTCCTGTCGAAACAAGAGATGATCTCCATGGCTCTAGATGAGGAGGAAAAGACCGCTCGTGAAAGCCCTTCAGTCTACTCCAACCTCATCAAGCTAAGGATCGTTGCACTCAAGAAGATGAAGCTGGAGGGGTGGAAGCAGGAACGACTCAAGAGGATCGCAAAGGACTTTCCGGAGACGGACCCACAAACTCCGGGTCCTCGAGCATCCATAGCGACTGGACTAACCATGCAAGAGGAGCTATCCCTCCTACCAAAGCTATACCTGAATCAAGAAGCCCTTCAAAAGTTCGGCTACGTCTCAACTCCACCGAGCAAGGCAGAGATTGCCCAAGCGAAAAAAGGCATTGAAGCCGCTCAAGGCTGGGAACAGTGTGACCGCTGCAAAACCAGATTTCAGGTATTCCCCGGTAGAAGAGCAGAAGACGGACTTCTCACCTCAGGTGGCAACTGCACGTATCATCATGGAAAAGTGATACGGCCGTCCAAGGAGCGAACCGATGCCATCAAAGGTCACAAAGAAGCAACGTACGCTTGTTGCAATGAAGCCGTGGGAGCATCGGTCGGTTGCACCAAAGCGGATACTCACGTTTTCAAGGTATCCGAGGTCAAGAGACTGGCCGCCACGCTGCCTTTTGAGCGTACGCCGGACAATCCAAATAAGAAGCCGGCGAAGGCGGTGTGCTTCGACTGCGAGATGGGCTATACTGTTCATGGCATGGAACTGATACGCCTAACGGCAACTGCTTGGCCAGGCGGCGAGGACTTGCTAGACGTGTTGGTCAGACCGATGGGTGAAATCTTAGATCTCAATTCTCGGTTTTCGGGGGTCTGGCCGCACCATTTTAACGATGCCGTACCGTACGAATCCTCCGTCGGTCTTCACGAAGCGCATTCCGAAGCAGATATCGATTCCAAACCTCCCTTAAAGCTCGTCGACTCACCCGCCGCAGCTCGCTCGCTCCTCTTCTCATTCCTGACCCCAGAAACTCCCCTCATAGGCCACGCCATCGAAAACGACCTCAACGTCACACGCATCATCCACCCATCCGTCATCGACACCGTCCTTCTCTATCCCCATCCTCGGGGCTTGCCACTTCGCTATGGTCTCAGAATGCTCGTCAGCAAGCACCTCGACCGAAATATTCAGATGGGTGGCGAACAGGGACATGATTCGAGGGAGGATGCGAGGGCGGCTGGGGACTTGGTTCGGTTGAAGGTGGGGCAGATGTGGAAGGTCATGCTGCGAGAAGGATGGTCTATGCGGAATGGTAGCTTGGTTGCGCCGCCACCGGTGTCGGCTGGGACACTTAAGTAGTCACTCTAAGCGTCTGTGCTGAGGGATGTGTAGTGGAAGGGATGAAGAATGGGCGCTACGAGAAATATGATAACATGGGACAGGACGTGAGGTACTTTGATCCCTTTGGTCTTGACTCGCGATCTCTGTGTCGTGATCATAGTGGTCATAATCATACCTATACTAATACCGTCATTTCGGGCAGCGTCCCATCTAATCCGTTCCCAACAGCCAATAATCTCCTCACTCTCACTACGTCTCATCCCATCCAACCGACTTCACTTCCATAATCGCTACCGGGACCACTGCACAGCGAAAGCCTGTGTACATCTCTATGTAAGACTACAACGAGCCAAACTCGTAATTACCTACACCCCCCTCAAGCTCCACCATCCCATCTCAGCCTCCCTCAATAATGTAAAATCAACGTATTCTAAGCTCAAGTCTCCCTCATAACCTCCACTGCAAGCACACCCTTCCATCCATCCATCGACAGCCGAAGATGAGGCAAAGGAATACTTCCATATCTAACCATCCATGGCTACCGTCTTCAACACCATTAGCACCCATGTATGCCAAAGGTAGGGTATCATTCCCATCGATTTGAACCATGCACGCCTGCCTATTATAGCCCCGGACCAATGTTTTGATGACTTTCATCACTTTTCGAAGAGTAAGACCGGTGTCAATTACAAAGTTACCTTAGTCGATGAGACAAGAAAAGGTCAGGGCGAACTCGAATACTTCAGCGGCGACGAATGTTTCGAAGACGATAATATAGACGTCGAGGTCGAGGGTGGATGGGAAGATTGTTTCTCGTGGACTTTGACGTGGCGGCGTAATTGTTCTGTGAGTTTGACGGTTCATGTCAGCTGACGACCTACCGAGGCGGCAATCGGAGAATTGTGGGGAGGGTATAGGAAGAAGAGGATGAAATGTGCAGGTGAAGGGTAAATCTAGGGAGTTGGGAAGGGGCTGAGGAATTGACTGACCGGCTCGTTTGAAATCCTTGCCGCAGCCTGGGTGAGCGCAGATGTGTTTGCCTTTTTCTTCGTGCGCTAATGAGAGCAAGATATCAGCATTAGTTTGCCTGGTTGACGCGATCGAGGACGGAATCGATCTGGTCGTGTCGGGAAGAGTGACGTACTTTTCTTGTGCTTGGACAGATTGGAGGACTGTGGGTTGGAAGCCGTGGTCAGCTTGAGGGTTCAAGGTCCGGGATGCTATGCAGGTGGGTGGACCTACTTCGGCGAACCACTCGCCGCAGAACGGACACTGAAGAGGCTTTTCGCCTGTGTGGTGTCTTTTGTGCATCGCTTCACGAGGATGGGTCAGCTGTGAACTCGCAAGACTATCTAGTGAAGAAAACTCACTCAGAGAAGTCGTAGTGGCAAAAGACTTGCCACAGTTCGGCTGATCGCAAAGGAAAGGTCTCTCCCCCGTATGAGTCCGCTCGTGTTGCTCCTTGGCAGCGAAGGTGGCAAAGTTCTGAACGCAGAAATCGCATTTGAAGGGTTTGTCTGTATCCCGATGAGTATTCAAGCAGTAATAGCAGGGTTCAGTTTAGGTAATTAACTACACACAGCCGGTATGAGTGACAAAATGTCTCTCCAACTTGCCCTTTTGGGAAAAGGGCTTGTCGGGTCCTCGTTCACAGCCTTGCCAGCGGCAGATCAGATTAGACTTGGATGTGACTACTTTAAGATGAGCGTCTTTCAGATGCTGCTGCAGACATCCTGCAGATTCGAATTTCATCCCACACGCAATCTCCCTGGGTTCCTTGCTCTGGTCTAGCATCCACTGGCACACATGCTCCTGGCTTACAACTGGATCTGCGTCTGATGCGACATTGCATGAATCCGGAGCGTTCTCAAGAGACATTGATCCAGGATCCATGAGATGGTCTGTCTGTAAATGTAGGCTAAGATCCTTGGGATCGACTGCCGTGGCACCGCATCGGTCCCATTCGCAATGTAACTGATTGTTTGACATATGTTCGGTCTTGAGGTGTCTGTCAAGGTCATCGGCATCTTCGAACATCGCATCACATCCCTGCCACAGACAGACATGCTCGTTCCCAGCAGGGCTGTGTTTCCGCTTGACATGGCTCAGCAGCGCCGAGGGGTCGATATCTTCTTCGCAGTGATTCCACTGGCAGTGGAGTGATGTCTGAGGTTTGATGTGTTGCTCTTGGACGTGGTAGTCAAGTGCTCTCCACCCGTAGAGCGTCGTGTCACATTGTAGGCCTCCCTGTACCCATCTACATTGCGCAGGACAAGCGGCGCTTTCGACGGTTTCTTCTTGCTGTACGGGAGCAAACATGTACTGTTGGGAGAGCTGTTCAAAGTCGTTTGATGTCTTCCGCCGTTTTGCAGGCGATTGTGAGAAATCACTGGTGTTCATCCCACCATGGTCCGGAAAAGTGGTCCTTAAGGAAGGGTATTGTGGTAATACGTAGCCCTGCCCCACCATAGAATTTGGTGCCGTAGCATCCAAGGACCAGACGTACTCATTGAACTGTTGATCTGTAGTAGTCCCATCCCACCAAGTATTGAAGTCTTGTGATTGGAGCTGCTGTCCTTGGTGCAACGTATTTGGTACTGTCTGTAGGCACTCTATGTCGAAGCAAGGAGGTGCAGTATCTAGGCAAGCCTCTTCGGCGCATTCGACATTGGTGCAGAAATCGTCATCGTCGCAGTCAACGAAGCCGTCGCAGGAGGGAAGACATGCGGGAGAGCAGTGTTCGGATTCACAGCAATCGCTGCACGCTGCTTCGCTGCACCGTTCGGAGCAGACAGACACCTTATCATCGTCAATCCCAGGACTACTATCGTCTGTCGCAAGAGAGGGCGGGGTGGACATTGCAGGAGAGATTAATCTGTTTTGCTGTTGTGATGATAACTTGGTCTGCAGTCCAGCTGGAAGCGGTGCCTGAGGCTGAGATTCCATGGTGGGGGTGGCTCTGCAGTGGTGAACGAAATAAATGATGGCTGTTAGCACAGCGAATACGGTGTGATGGTGCGATTGGTGAGTGGGCCCAGGTCCAGTTGCAATGGTAATATCAGAGTGGGATGACTAGTAAGGTAGAGGCTCAATTGAGCGGCAGCGGGTTGTGACATGGGGTAGGGCTGGATCGATGTTCAGTGGGTTAAGGTATCTCCCGGTCCCCAAGGTGCCTCCGTTCCGGTGAAGTGTGAGCAATAGAGTGTCGTAAGAGTTACTTATAAGAATGGGCTAGGCTTGGCTGTGAACCTGAGGTAAACAACTGGAGATATTGTTCTATTCATTTTACTACATAACATATGGAATTGTAGATCAATTGTGTGACATATTTCCCGGCGTGAGCGCATCCTCCTCATCATCGTAGTCCCGCAGCAGAGTACGTACCCCGCCTGTGCGTCTCTAGAAACTCCTCCACCGCGGCGCACTGCGCCTCGCTCGTTGCGCAAACATCCACGCAAATGGATATAAACCAGCCCTCAACTTTCATCGCAACCCCTCCCTTTCCTTCGTGAAAAATATTCTGTCGACGAACATGGGCAACATCTGCGGTAAAGAATCCAAAGACACCGATCCCTTCTCCCAACCCGGCCGCACGCTAGGATCCGCCCCTCCCCCGCGCTCCCCCAACGCGCGAGCGTCAATACCCTCCAACGTCGGCGGCCCAGGCCGCACTCTTGGTGGAAATTCCCGTCAAGGAGATGCCGAGGATGCGCGACGGGCGGCGGCGCAGGCAGCAGAGGTGCGTCCTAGTTTGCGCGCACAACCCATGACGACTACGATATGGATGTGAACGGCTGCTTCTACAAGAGGGGTGTCGCTGATGTTGGTGCGCAGGAGCGGGCTTCTAAGGCGAGTCAGCCGAAAGGCAAGTTAGGTTCACAATTGGCGAAGGAGAGGCAGCAGACGAGGACGGAGCTTCTGGGACAAGCTAGCAGGGAGGAGAGGAGACTGAGGGATGCCGATGCAAGTGCGGAGGTGCGGAACTACAATTGAGGAAGGCTCTGAAGAGGTGGAGATGATTTATGCAAGAACTACAGCAGCGTTTTTCACATCCCGAGCCACTATCATGGGAGTTAGAGGGTTGTTTTTACCAGGTTTCTACGGTGTCAGGAGCGACAATGGGGCCTTGAAACACCTTTCGGTGATACCATGGTGAAACAATCTATTAGACCAAAATCTATACGACATTGTACCGTCCACTAGCAGGCGCCCTCGCATCACTGTCGGCCGCTGCAATGGTACCCTCTTTAAGTAGCCTCATCAATTCCCGCATGGCGTTCGTGACCACCACTTCCGTATCACCCTCCACAAGGATGTACAGCTTAGGGTTCTCTCCAGCCTGTGGTTCTTTACCCGCGGCGTAGAAGCTTCCTTTGGTGGTAATCGATGTGCCAGTTGCTTCCAAAATCTTGGCGACGTTTGTTCGATTTGTGACTGCCCACCGAGCTTTCTCTGTAAGGACGTTAGTAATCTGTTCTCAAAGTCAGGTAGACACTTAAGAGAAGACATACGTGGAAAGTCGTTGATCTCGAGAGTGGCATGGAACGCGCCAGCATCTGGGCCCTTGTTGTCGATGGGCACCCCTGATCGCATCTGCCCTGTCTTGTTCAGCCGTGAGTGGATATCAGCCACCGCCTGGCCCACCCTGTCCAGAGGATTCTTAGATGTCCCAGCTGCCGGTGCTTCGGTCTTGTGCACAGTGATCTTGCCGTCGAGGTCAATGCCCTTTGGTACTCCGACAAGGGGAGTCGGTGCCGATGCTGCCTGAACGGCCGAAGCAGCTTTAACAACGAGATCATCATCCTTGTCCTTCTTGTCTTCCTTCTCGTCATCCTCTCCTTCTTCACCGGTCTTATAAGTCTTCCGCTCACGATTACGGGCAGCGTCACGTTCTTGATCGAGTCGTTCTAATCCCTTGCCACCAAAGCCGGAGCCACTAACCTTCTCTTTCCCGGCCTTGACCTTCTCGATGAATGCATCAACGAGTTTTTGCACAGCCTCTGGAACCGGTTGCCCACTCTGCCGCAGGGCTTTGGCAATGTCCAACGAGTACCGTTCCTGTTCCTCCGTCAGAAAAGTCACGGCTGTGCCAGTATTCCCAGCTCGTCCAGTACGACCAGCGCGGTGAACATAGTCCTCCAAATGATTTGGCGCATCAAAATTGACCACCAGCTTGAGCTGTTTGACGTCAAGACCGCGAGCTGCGACAGATGTAGCAATGAGGATTGGCACAACCCCAGCTTTAAAATCCTCGATGGTAGAGTCTCGATCAATCTGATCCTTGCTGCCATGGATGGACATGCAAGGGTATCCTTTTCTCATGAGGTCCCGTAGTAGTCCGTCAGCAGACTCCTGACGATCCACGAATATCAAGGTTCGGTCATCTTCGGCTTTTTCGTCGTGATATAGGTTTCCAAGCAATTCAAGTAATCGAAGGAATTTGCTGTCTTCTGACCGTACCTCAACAATTTGCTCGATCTCAGGAGCAACGACACTTCTACCGCCCACAATGATCTCGACAGGCTTGGACAGCGTCTTCCTCGCAAGAGCCTCCATGTTTCGAGGAAAGGTGGCGGAAAAGAGCACAGTTTGCCGGTCAGGCCGAATGTTGCCGAGAATCTTCATCACTTGCGGCTCAAAGCCCATATCAAACATCCGATCTGCTTCATCAAGCACTATATATGTGATGCGTCGAAGATTTGTGACCCTTCCCGAATTAGCTGCCAGCAGATCTATCATCCGACCAGGAGTGCAGACAATGATCTCGGCCCCGCGCTTCAGATCCGCGATCTGATCTTTGATTGGAGCACCTCCATATGCGCACACGGCTCGAAGGTTCAATGCTTTCAGGAATGGCTTACACTCCTTGTGAATCTGTGTCGCCAGTTCTCGTGTCGGGGTCATAACCAGTCCTACCGGACCATCCAGGGTATCAAGCGGTCGTTGATCCTTAATGTGCCTGAACATTGGCAGCAGAAAAGCTATAGTTTTTCCTGAACCTGTCTTTGCCACACCGATCACGTCTCGACCAGACATTATCGCAGGAATGGCCTGGCTCTGAATTGACGTTGGTTTGTCATAGCCTAGCCGCTGAATAACCTCCAAAGACTGTACACCAAGTCCGCATTGTGACCATTTTTGGACCGGCTTGGGGGCATCTATGCCTCGGATTTTTATGCCATCCAGCTCTAGTCTTAGATCAGCAACTTCACTCTCGGTCATTTCTGCTAGCTCATCAGGCTCGTGGTAGAAGCTCTTCCGAAATGGTTCATATTTCATTTTAGCATGATTGACAGCCGGTAAATCCTTCTTTTTCCTAGACTTACTTGCCATTGCTAGAATATCATCAGGGTCAGCGTCTAATGTTTTCAACTCGACATCATCATCTCCAAACATAGCCTCAGGCTCCTGTCTCGTTGCTTTTGTATTTCTGGTGCCATTAACAGGTTTTGGCGCATTGATAGGGTCACCGAGTTCTGTCATGAAAGCGTCTAAGGGATCGGCCTCTTCTGCCTCCTCTTTCAATGGCTCTGGCTCTACTTGTTCTTTGGGAGCGTCCGCCATAGGAATGTCTTCCTTCGCTTCTGTTAACTCAGATTTCTCTGTTTTCACTCCGGTTGATTCTTCGACAGTGTCAACAACTTGATGAGCGAGACCTTCATTCTGTAAACGCTCCTCGCGTTTCTCAGCAGCCGCTCGAGCTGCAGCTGCCGTCTCCTCCTCCGTTCCGGCGTCCTGCATATCGACGTCATCATCGTCCTCGTCCTCGTCCTCATCCTCATCAGCACCGTTAGCGAGTGTAGTGGTCTTGTCACCTCTAGCATCTTCAATTGGAGGGGTCGGCAACCTTTCCAACTTCTTTCTCGTGGCTACCTCGTCTGCCAAGTCCAGGGTGCGCTTCGCGGAAGATTTCTCAGCGTCAGTGTGCGCTTTGCTTCCTAGGCCAAAACCGCTAACATTCCCACGGGCTTTTAATGGTAATGCAGATGCAGCTGCGCGCAGATCAGTCAGCATTGCAACAATTCCAGATATTAGATAGTTTCCTTACCAGTAGAGGAGCTTGAGCCAGCTGCGGAACTGTCAGCTTTCAAACCTGTAGTCGAAGAACTCAGTGTAGCGGACGCCTTAGCAGTTTCAGGAAGAGCAACATCCTTTCCAAGTGTAGTCAGCCCCACCGAGGCACCCGCAGCTCTTTTCGCGATAGCCTTGGGATCGAATTTTCCCGCATACGGTACTGGCGAAGCGTCACCACTGGGTAGCGCAGGAGACTTCGGTGAGGCGGATAAAGGCGAGGCTACAGCCTTCTTGTCGATCTCATCAAGCAGTCCACGTGTACCACCAGAAGCTTCCAGCTCTTGTTGCTTGCGTGCTCTCTCCGCCGCCTGCTTCTGTTTCCAGGCTTCGACTTTCGCAAGCTTCTCTGCTTTCTTCTCTTCCTCGGTCTGAGCCGCACTCGCTGTTGGAAGGCTGGACTGCGGCGAGCATTTGCTATTAGCTCGCAATACTGAAGCACTTTCGATGATACTGCTTACATTCACGCCGTTGGTGCTAGAACTTTGACGATCTCTAGTCTCTTCCCGCCTGCCCTTGCGCCTTGAGTCAGTAGAATCGTCGCGCCGCCTTCGAGCCTGATCGCGGGAGTCGCCTCGCCTGTCTCGATGGTCCCTATCTCCGCTTCTTCGGCGATGCTCCCGTCCCTGATCTCGGTCCCTAGATCTTCTTCGATCTCGAGATCGCGATTCCCATCGACG
>QQTW01001939.1_pt1 | contig 14789 bp, 13 predicted proteins | sample 1904831 | NCBI WGS metagenome assembly QQTW01 (sample SAMN09435610, study PRJNA476489) | Subsurface metagenome, whole genome shotgun sequencing project. | reverse complement strand
AAACGCATATTAATAAACTAAGAAAGAATCAACAATCGATTCAAACTGGTTTTTAACTTTTTGCCAACGTCTTTCGGGGGTAGAAGCGTTGAAAGTATAAAGTTTACCGCGACTGACGGCGACACTTGCTAAATTGTGACGTTCTTGTTGATTGGGAAGTTTGACAGCGTACTCTAAAAGGTAGTATTTCTTGCCTTTGACTTCCCGCGAAGCTGCGTTGACAAGTTCCGCTTTCCGCCCGGAATCAGGAGGTGCGATCGCACTTTTGCTTAATTTATAGCCTACTTCGCTGGGAGTTCCAAGTTCTGATAGCGTCTTACCATCAGCAATCGGACTTACTACGACAGATACATTTTCGCTAATTTCAATCAAATCGTGGAAAACAACATCCGCACCATTAGAAACCTTTACTGGCAACCAGCCGTTAGGATACAAAAACTCATACCCGCTAATCGCATCTACATAACTTTTGAGTCCTGCCCCGGCAGTAGCACAACTTGCTAAATTAAGACTAACTGCTATTACTAACAAAAAAGCGGCAATTTTTTTCAACATTTAATTATTCTTTTGGGTTTACACGTCAAGGAACGGGTTGTAATTGTTTCATTAGTATAAAGAACTGTGCGATCGCAATTGTCAATCAAAAACGCCTATGCTCTCAAGTACCGAATTACGTTGGTTTTATCCTGGCGAACTCCCGGAAGCAATTTCTGCTTGGTTTAGTGCCGAATATTTAGGTAAAGCTTTAGAACCACCAGAAAAACGCGAAGATATTTACCTTTACATCGCTTCAGATTGCGACTATATGGGCATAAAACTACGTCAAGGGCGATTAGAAATTAAATGGCGCAAAGCCGAATTAGGTATATTGAGTGTTACTAAAAGGGTAGAAGGTAAGTTAGAACACTGGGATAAATGGACTTGTGAGGACTCGCAGGCGGAGAACTTTCAACCTCAAAGTGTTGTAAAGAAATCTCATTGGGTTACAGTTTCCAAGGTGCGACAACAGCGTAAGTATCAAGTTTTAGCTAAAAACTCAGTGCAAGCAGTATCTCTTGATGCCATCGTTGACTCTGGTTGTAATGTAGAACTAACTCAACTCAATATTGGTGGCAATCATTGGTGGAGTTTGGCTTTGGAAACTTTTGGAGAATCTACGGATAATTTGCACGTTGTAGCTAATAAAGTTTTCCAATACTACAATGGGTCTTCTTTACATCCCAAAAATTCTTTTGCTTATCCAAGTTGGTTAACTACTGCTATTTAAGCAAGCAGCTTCTAAAATGAGGATATTAGTTACTGAAAATAAACGCAATGGATACCCAAACCCTGATTGAAAGAGTTGCTTTAGTCAAAACCAAGCGCGAAGAATTGCTAACTTTGCTAGAACAGCCAAATTTAGGTAGCTTGAGAATTGATGTCAACCAAGCCTTAGAAGAAATGGACGATCTGCTTGATGAATTTGAACGTACCTTTCCTGGAGGAGTCAATTAGGTTAGCTTTATTTTTATTTAAAAGTTAAATTTCACGCTGATAGTTGATGGGCTTAACTTCTCAGCGTGAAATTTTCTAGTTGTATGCTTATTTAGTGATTAACTGTTTTTTCACCTAATTCTCTAACTAGCTTAATTAGTTCTAGAGTAGGTGTATCTTTTTTACAAAAAGCATCGAGAGAATTAATATTGCTTGTTTCCTGAAATTTGGGGTGTTCCAAAGAAGAATAAGCAATAATTTGGGTTGAGGGATCTATGCTTTTTATTCGGTTTGAAGCACTCCAGCCGTCCATTATAGGCATTTGCAGATCGAGAACAACGACGTTAGGATGATAGCGTTCTACCATTTCTATAGCTTCTTGACCGTTGCAGGCAACACCTACTAATTCGATGTTTTCCTGTCCGCTCAGTGCAAGCTTCAGGCTAAAACGAGTTAGTTCGTGATCGTCAACTACAAGAACGCGCAATGTAAGGGGGCGACAAGACAACATTAACATCCAGATAAATCAAAACTGATTAATAACTTATTTTTTTTATAGTTTAAATTACCCTTGGTTCAATCGTATCTATCCTCTGGGTGAATGCTGTCGATCGGTTTAGTAAAGTTATATACTTTAGGTTATATAACTTAAAAAATGTTAACCAAAAACATTGACAAGCGATCGCCCAAGGGTTAGCGCTAAAATAAAGCAAAAACTTTGAATAACCGTCCTATATACCTAGATTGCCATGCTACAACCCCGGTTGACGAACGGGTACTAGCTGCCATGCTGCCTTACTTCACTGAGTGTTTTGGCAATCCATCAAGTAGCGGTCACATTTACGGCTGGGAAGCGGAAGCTGGAGTTAAACAAGCAAGAACTACTTTAGCAAACGCCATTAACGCCTCGCCAGAAGAAATAGTATTTACAAGTGGAGCTACTGAAGCAAATAATTTAGCAATCAAGGGGATCGCCGAAGCGTATTTTAGTAAAGGAAGGCACATTGTTACTTTACAAACCGAGCATAGCGCCGTACTCGATCCTTGTAATTATTTGCAAAATCTTGGGTTTGAGATTACTATTTTGCCCGTCCAGCCAGATGGACTAATCGATCTCGATATTCTTCAACAAGCTTTGCGTCCAGAAACGGTTTTAGTTTCCGTGATGGCAGCAAATAATGAAATTGGCGTTTTGCAGCCCTTGGCAGAAATTGGCGCAATCTGTCGCGCGGCGGGGGTTTTGTTTCATACCGATGCGGCACAAGCGATCGGTAAAATTCCTTTAAATGTGGAGGAAATGAATATAGACTTGCTATCAATGACAGCGCATAAAGTATATGGGGCGAAGGGCATAGGTGCTTTGTACGTCCGTCGCCGCAATCCTAGAGTCCAACTCTCAGCGCAGCTACATGGAGGCGGACACGAGCGGGGTAGGCGTTCAGGGACTCTGTACCCACCGCAGATTGTCGGCTTTGCGAAGGCGGTAGAAATTGCTTTAGCTGAAATGGAAACAGAAACTAAACGTTTAACAGACTTGCGCCAAAAATTGTGGCAGCAGCTTAGTAAGTTAGCAGGAATCCGTCTTAACGGTCATCCTACCCAACGACTACCAGGCAACTTAAATATAAGTGTAGAAGGTGTAGACGGAGCAGCTTTGTTGTTGGGATTGCAGCCGATTGTAGCCGTTTCTTCTGGGGCGGCTTGTTCGAGTGCCACCATAGCGCCATCTCATGTTTTGACGGCTTTGGGACACTCCGAAAAACTAGCCTATGCCTCCGTGAGATTTGGGATCGGGCGTTTTAACACCGCTTCCGAAATTGAGATTGTAGCCCAACACGCGACTTCTACTATTGCTAGTCTGCGGCGGCAAACTTCCCCGGTTTAAGGGCTACCAAGCAGTTTGGGCTTTTTCTTGCACTACGCGATCGTAAACGCTCGCAGTTTGCTGCGCGAGTTTATTCCAACTAAAGCGTTTCTCCAAATCTTGGTAAGCATTGTCAATTAACCACTGACTATAACCGGGATTTTTTAATACTTCCAAAATTCCCCATGCTAGAGAGTCGGCATTGCCTGTATAAGTGACTACACCTGTTTTTGTATGCTGTACGACTTCGGGCAACCCTCCCGTATCGGAGACTACCACGGGGACGCGGGCAGCAAAACTTTCTAGGGCCACAATCCCAAAAGGTTCGTACAAACTTGGAAAAACCGCGCAATCAGCTACAGTTTGAAACTTGTCTAAAGCTTCATCAGACATAAACCCGGTGAAATAAAACTTGTCCCAAACACCTAGATCCCAAGCTTGGCGTTTTAAATTGTCTGTATTGCCACCACCAATAATCACAAATTTGACATAACCACCCATTTCGGCGGCGACTTTGGGGGCAGCATTTATTAAAACCGCAACGCCTTTTTCATAGGTCATGCGCCCGACATAGTAGACTATTTTTTCGCGATCGTTAGCAAAGTAGCGACGGAAATTCCAGAAGTCGAAATCTATTTGATGCTGTTTTTTTTCGGCTCTAATTCCGTTGTAGATCGCATCTACTTTATCCCAAGGACAATGCAAGGCTCTTTCTACTTCGCGGCGCATATAGTCAGTACAAACAATTACCCGCCAAGCATTGTAGGCAAGCGTTCTTTCTTTGCCGCAAATGTAATAATGATCGGCATTGTACAACCCATTGTAGCGACCGAACTCTGTAGCGTGAATGGTGGCAACGAGGGGAACTTTGAAGTTGTGCTTGAGAGAAATTGCCGCGTCTCCTACCAGCCAATCGTGAGCGTGAATTAGATCGAAAGCACCTTCTTCTAGCATCAATTTAGCGCCATGACTGCCCATGCTCTCGTTTAAATTAACGATCCAGTGGAAAAAATCATTACTTGCCGCAACGCTAACGCGATGTACCTTCACCCCATCTACGACTTCATACATTGGCGCAGAGCCAAATTCTACGGTAATTAGGTGAACCTCATGCCCTAACTTAACAATTTCTGGATATAACTCGGCTACGTGGCGGGCAATTCCGCCCACAATTCGCGGTGGAAACTCCCACGTCAGTACCAAAATCTTCATCGACCACAAACCTGTAAATATTTCTAAATATATATTGATTTAAAGCTATAGGAACAGCAACTACAGTATGTGTAATTACTGAACTTTTTTGGCGCTTTAACTTAGTACGGAAGACTAGGGTTGCTAATCGCCTTTAGTTGGTTTTGATAAGCAAGCCAACTCGCTGTTGCGGGTGCGGAAGTGGGAGCGGCTTTTTTGAGCAGGATTACGCCATCTATAAGCTCGATAATTCCGTATTGACGATCGCTCAAGAGTTGGTTAATTACCTTAACGCTATCTACAAGTAACTGGCGATCGCCTTTAAATGCTACTTGATACTGCTGCAAATGCCACAGATCGGCGATCGCATACTCACAACTTATAACTTCCCCTGCATCATTACGCAATTGCAGCGCCGGAAACCGCAAAATTTCGCGGCGGCTAGAAAGGTGTGGAACGAGGTAAGTAGTTGCCGATACACTAGCATCGTTGGGAATTTGCCCCAAGAGTTTCCTTACTTGGCTGCTATGATGCCACTGCTGAGGCAAAGATACGTACACCCAAGGTTGAACTGAATCGGGAATCAGAAAATAAAAAGTTCGACTAGGGTTTGATGTCAGCGTAAATATTAAAGATAAACCAATACAAACCGTCCAAAAGCGTTGAAATGAAGGCTTAAATTGTTTGGGGTGACGCGCGTACCAAAGTATTGTGCCGTAGAATATTCCCGGAACGACTGTTAGAGCGTAGCGAATTGTAATTGCTAACCTCGATTCTCCTTGTTGTAAGAAGATTTGCAGCAATGGAAACCCCGCTACTAGCCAAGCTGCGCCCGAAATAGCCGGAATAAAAGCTAAAGGCAGCCAATGACCGAGCAAATATTTAACTTTGGTGGCAAAGGGCGAAAATAACTGTACTACCAATTGTCCGGGTTTACTGACAATTGCCCAAATAATCTCTAAAGTAGTCGCTTCTTCCTTGTCAGTAAAATGTCCAAAGCGTTCGATCATAAACCGCCGCGAAATATCATCAGAAAAAAGCGGCATGATGGCATTAGTCAGCACTAGCATATAACCAAAGCTGAGAGTACAAACAGCTAAACCAAGCCGGGGATAGCGTTTGCTAACAATTAAATAAAAACCAATGCTAAATAGCACGACCCCACTATCTTCGCGCACGGCTAAAATTAAGGCTGCTAACAGCCAAAATAATCGCCATTTGCGTTTTTCCATAGCTAGCAGCAACCCAAACACAAATAAGGGAATCTGACTTAGGTCGTGAAAATTGGCTAGAGTAGGGCCAATTACAGCATTAGCTCCATAAAAGCTGATAGCGATCATTGCCGCTAGAGGTGCGTCCAAGTAATGTCTTGCCAAAGCATAGAGAACTAACCCCGCCGCCGTAACTAAAATTACTTGCAAAACTGACAAAGTAGCAGGAGAAGGAAACAAAGCGTAAAGCGGCAGCCAAAGCAGTAAAGCTGGGGTAAAGTGTTGCCCTAAACGGTGATAAAACACCTCTGGAACTTCGCCATTGTGGACGACATTGGTAGAAAGGCTAGAAGAAAGAGAACTTTGAAACATTCGCCCGTGCGTGCCGTTCCAAAATACCTGATTAAAAATGCCTTGATCGAAGGAGGCGTAAAAGGTGTAGTAACGATGGAGGATAAAGATCGAACAAAAAATAAAGAAAATACTAGCTACTTTAGCAACCAACCATAAACTCGGCTGTTGCCGCAATTTTATTAACATCAATTACTCCCAACCTTGATAACTTTGGAAAGCGAGTTTAATTTTATCAGCCCAAGAGAATGCGCAAAAAGTTAGGACTTTTAAGTTTTTAGTGCAACTGCTACCGGATTCGATGCAAAATAAAGTCAGTTTACTATTTTTGGCTATTTTTTGTATGCCGATCGCGGTTGTTGATGCCCAAAACTTACTTGCCGACTTAATCGCCCGCTATCGCTCTAAAGTAGATTATTTAGCTATTCGTTTAGAAGAAGCAGAAGGGACAGATATTCTCCGGCGTGGGGACAAAGTAGAAACCCTCAGCGAAGGTTTGTCTATTGGCGGGCAAATTCGCGCTTGTTATAAAGGCGGCTGGGGATTGAGTAGCTTTAACGAACTTGCTACCATTGAAGCCCGGATTGAGGAAGCCGTAACCGCCGCGCGAATTGTCGGCGACTCGGAAACCCTACTTGGCGAAATTTCTCCTCATCAAGATATTTGTTTTGTTCCCTTAACCGGAACCGATCCGCGCCATATTTCCTTGGCAGCAAAAAAACAACTATGCGATCGCTATGCCGAAATTCTTAAAAGTTGCGATCGCGTTACTACTACCTCTGTGCGTTACGGCGACACCGTACAAAGAGTCGTTTTGGCAACTTCAGAAGGTACATTAATCGAGCAATCGTGGGTTGATATGGAAATGCGCTTTGCCGCTACCGCTCGCAATGGCGACACCGTACAAACAGGGCGCGAAACTATTGGCTCGCGCAAGGCTTACGAGGACTTGACTAATTTAGATACCAAGGTGCTTAGGGCCGCGACTAGAGCCGTCGCAGCGCTGTCTTTGCCCGCAGTTAAAGGCAATACCTACACTGTAGTTATCGATCCAATCTTGACAGGCTTATTTGTCCATGAAGCTTTTGGTCATCTTTCGGAAGCTGATATGGCTTATGAAAACCCCGATTTGCTTGAAGTTATGAGCTTTGGGCGGCGGTTTGGTTCCAAAGAACTGCAAATATTTGATGGGGCGGCTCCTCCTGGGCATCGCGGTAGTTTTTTTTATGACGATGAAGGTACTCCCGCTACTACAACTCAATTAATTAAAGATGGCGTATTAGTTGGTAGGCTGCACTCGCGAGAAACGGCAGGAAAGTTAGGCGAAGCGCCGACAGGTAATGCTCGGTGTCTCAACTACCACTACGCGCCGATTGTCCGCATGACTAATACTTGGATCGAGCGGGGCAAAACCCCTGTAGCCGACTTGTTTAGCGATATTACTGAAGGAGTTTATGCCAGCAATTGGTTGGGGGGAATGACGAATGGCGAAATGTTTACCTTCAGCGCCGGGGAAGCGTGGATGATCCGCAACGGCAAGTTAGCCGAGCCTGTGCGCGATGTAACTTTGTCAGGGAATGTCTTTCAAACTCTGGCAGATATTGAAGGTGTGGGCGATGACTTTTACTGGGATGAATCTGGCGGTTGTGGCAAAGGCGGACAAAATGGTCTACCCGTGGGGTGTGGCGGCCCTAGTTTGCGGATTCGGGATGTGGTAATTGGTGGGGAAGCGGATTAAGCATTGCTGTATCTACTTGTTTAAATAAGGATTCTCGGCTAGAGGAATTGTCTAAAACTAGGTCGGCGCGATCGCATTTCTCCTTTAGGGGCATTTGGCTATCAATCCTCCCTTGGGCGGCATCTTTAGTTAAGCTTTCGCGCTGCATTAATCTTGCTAGTTGCTCAATTGGGTTGCAATACACTACCCAAATTTCTGTAACTAAATCAGTCATTCGGGCTTCAAATAGTAAGGGGACGACAATTACTATTGAGTCTGCTGTAGAGTTATTTATTTCCCGCTCAAAGGCATCGCGCACGTAAGGATGAATCTGTTTTTCTAACCACTGACGTTCGTAAACATCTTTAAAAATAATATTTCCTAGCTGCTGCCGATTTAGATTGCCATCAGCTAACAATATATTTGCACCGTAACGAGAGGCGATCGCATTTATTGCCTTAGAACCAAGCGCCACCGCTTCTCTAGCGTAAATATCCGCGTCCAAAACTTGTAAGTTGTAATTTGTTTCTAAGTATTTTGCAACGGTGCTTTTACCCGTACTAATACCTCCGGTTAAGCCAATCAAACGGCGACTAATTTTGCTTGTCATCGACCCATTGGACAATGGCTTGAGTTAGTCCCTCTAGAGTATATGCGGTTGCTTCTATGTCTACTCGTGCTAATAGCTGCTGACAAGTTTTTGAAGTTTGCGGGCCGATAGAGGCAATCCAAACATTGTCTAAATTAACTCCTCCGTAAGCCATCAAGAGTTGATGGAAGCATTTGACGGTTTTTGAACTAGCAAAAGTTACTACATCTATATTGCCCTGTTGGAGGGCTTCTAGAGCAATTGGATCGAACTTGTCTGGACAAGTTGATTGATAAGCCGCTACTTCTACTACTTCCGCCCCTCGGAGGCTTAATTGCTGAACTAATACTTCCCTTCCCCCGGTTTCTACTCTGGGAAACAGCACTTTTTTACCTTTTAGGGGTTCGGGAAAATGACTTGCGATCGCATCGGCGACAAATTCCGGCGGGATAAAGTCAGGCTGCAAACCATATTGCTTTAAGGTTTGGGCAGTTTTTTCACCCACTACAGCAATTTTTACCCCCGCTAAAGCACGAGCGTCTTTATTTTGATTTGCCAGCCGCGCAAAGAAATACTCTACCGCATTAGCAGAAGTGAGGATTAACCAATCGTATTCTAGTAAATGCGCGATCGCCTCGTCTAAAGCTTCCCAACTTGAAGGGGGGACAATAGCAATTGCTGGCATTTCGATTACTGTTGCACCTTGCTGCTGTAACAAGTTGCTAAACTGGCTTGATTGTCCTGCCGAACGAGTTACTAAAATTGTTTTTCCAGCTAAAGGTAAGGGTGGCGGTTGGAGATAGGTGCGTAAGTTGACTACTTCTCCAATTATCATAACGACAGGAGTTAGAGAAATTTCTTGAGTTTGGGCAATAATATTAGCCAAGTCGCTCGTCCAAACTTTTTGTTTGGGAGAACTTACCCAACGGGCGATCGCAATTGGTGTATCTAGCGATCTGCCATGCCTTGCTAATTGAGCAACAATTTCTGGCAAATGCTGCCCTCCCATTAAAACTACCAGGGTTTCAATGCGCGCCAAAGCGTCCCAGTCTAATTCATCTGGTTCGTGAGCCGTAAATACTGCAAAACAGCGACTAAGCACCGGATCGGTTAAAGGAATACCCAACAGCAAAGGAGCAGCTAAAGCGGATGATATTCCTGGCACTACTTCAAAATTGCAATTAGCAGCTTTCAAGGCAGTTATTTCGGCAGTGCAACGTCCAAAAATAAACGGATCGCCGCTTTTGAGCCTAACTACTTGTTTGCCTAGCTGACAATGCTCTACTAATAACTGATTGATTTCTATTTGGGGCGTACTAACTTTTCCGCCACGCTTACCAACATCAATTTTGTAGCATTCAGGCGCAACTTGCTGCAACAATTGACCATCTACTAAAGCATCGTAAATTAGCACCTCTGCTTGTCCCAATAGTTGCTGCGCTCGCATAGTTAGATAATCCACCTTTCCAGGCCCCGCACCTACTAAATAGACTTTGCCGATTTCCCCGGTCATAAAACAACCTTAGTTTTTAAGGCATTGCTGAATTTAGATATGATTATCCCTCTACAGCACCTCACCCTTCTTTTTATCACCTTGTCCCCTTGTCCCCTTGTCTACTCCTCTTTAATCCTTTAGTTCAGCAACACCTTTTTTAAAACCCCATGGCTTTAGCAACGGCATGAATTTCTGGCTCTATACCTTGCTGAAAAGAGTTTTGACTGTGTTTAATTGCTGTATCGGGATCTTTTAAACCATTCCCCGTCAAAACACAAACAACTTTTGCGCCAGTGGGAATACGATCTTTCACCTTCAACATTCCCGCCACCGATGCAGCGCTGGCGGGTTCGCAAAATATGCCTTCTTCCGATGCCAATAATCGATAAGCATCTAAAATTTCTTCATCAGTAACAGCGTTAAATTCGCCTTGACTTGCTTCTTTGACTGCGATCGCTTTTTGCCAATTTGCCGGGTTGCCAATTCTAATTGCTGTTGCCAAAGTATCGGGATTAGCTACGGGTATGCCAGTAATTAACGGCGACGCGCCAGAAGCTTGAAAGCCCATCATTCGCGGTAAGCGATCGCATTTTCCCGCTCCATGATACTCGCAAAATCCCATCCAATAAGCGGTAATATTTCCGGCATTTCCTACGGGAATGCACAGCCAATCGGGTGCATCTCCCAGGGTTTCCACCACTTCAAAGGCGGCGGTTTTTTGTCCTTCTAAACGGTAGGGGTTGACGGAATTTACGAGCGTTACGGGGTAGTTTGTCGCCATCTCCCGGACTATTTCTAGCGCTCGGTCAAAGTTACCTTTAATTGCCAATACCTCGGCTCCGTATAGCAATGCTTGCGCCAACTTACCCAAGGCAACATAACCTTCAGGAATTAGGACAAAAGCCCGCATTCCTCCACGTTTGGCGTAGGCGGCGGCAGAAGCGGAGGTGTTTCCGGTACTAGCACAAATTACGGCTTTTGCTCCGGCTTCTTTTGCTTTAGAAATTGCCATTGTCATCCCCCGATCTTTGAAGCTCCCCGTTGGGTTCAACCCGTCATATTTTGCCCAAACGCGCACTTGTCTGCCAATTCGGTCTTGGATGGCGGGAAGGGGAATTAAAGGAGTGTTGCCTTCTAATAAAGTGATAACCGGGGTTTTTTCAGTTACAGGCAAGTATGGACGGTAGGTTTCTATTAGTCCAGACCAGGATTGAGGAAACGAAGATGTTACAGGCAGGCTCAAAGTCGTCATTCGATCGGGGGAATTGATAGCAAGGGGACAAAAAACATTCAGCTTTTGCTGTATTTAGTGTACCGCGATCGCCTTTTATATAAATAATTTTTCCTGTCAGCTAAATTTCCTTTCTCTGCTTGGTATGCAGCCAATTATAAAATCGACACAAAGAATACCGATCTATTTTTAAGTTACAGTTACAATAACTATTTGGTGTGAGTAAGCATAAATTACTACCTGATTAATAATGACTATTTGTTTATCTCCGGTTTCCCCTTCTCAATCATCTAATTCCGACTTAAAAAAACCTCAACCGATTCCTTATCAAGTTGCCGTCCAGGTAAAATACCTGCATTTAGAGGCAGAAATTGAATCGCTGTTATATCAATTGCAGAATCTCAACAAACAACGGTTAGCTACTAGCACTACCGATACTCAAAAGTAATTGTTAGCAGCCTACTCAAAACGCTGGTTAGCAAATGACCAGCGCTGAATATAATAATTTTTGGCATTCTCAATTATTAATGCTGGCGGTGCATTATCTTTTAGATCGGCGATCGCTTGGAGTCTTCCTACCTTACTGCTAAATTCACTGTAAATTAGCGCTCCAGTATCAGAAAAAGCGATCGTGCGCTCTCCGCCTTTGTAAGACTTATTTTTTGTCAAAGTAGCTATTTCTTGCTCGGAAATAGTCAGTACAATATCTTGTTGATTGTCTCCAGTCAAATCGACTAGCCCAATAGTGAGAGTTTCCAATTCCTGCTGCAATTGCTCGAACTTGGGTAAAGCCTTAGTAGAGTTAGATGGCAACTCGCGCCAGATAGCAGGCAAAAACTCCGTCGCGTCTACAGATTCTTGGTTGAGAAATTCTGCCAAATTCATTTTTGTGGGTTCTACCCATTCCAAAGCCTCCGCACTTACAGCTAAAGGTATTTGTTTGGGCTGTTCCATTTGGGCGGGGACAAGTAAAGTTAGTTTGCCGTTTTGCAATTGTACGGCTCGAACAGTGACCGTAGTAATTTGCGATTGTCCGTCTGGTAGGCGCAGCACAACATCGAGATGGGGGTCTATATTTAGACCTAATTGCTGCCAAAGAAACTTAGCTTGTTCGGTTTCGGGGACTTTTAAGCCGTTAAAAGGCGATCGCAACCAGGTTTGACCGTTATGGTAGGAAATTACTTTAATCTGCTGCCATTTTTGTTTTTTGGTGACAGATTTTGGCTCGATTGACAACCAATTAGTTAAGTCAACATTGCTAGTCGGTGCTAGAAGAAGATACCCAATTATTCGACTAGGGCGTTTAGCTACAGGTAAAGAAGTTCCGTAATCTCCATTTAGCCTTTTGAGCAGTTTTTCGGTATATTTTAAGGTTTTTGGACTATGGGGTTGTGCTTTGAGCCAAGTAATAGCGCTTGATTGTCCTTCTTGAGCGCCAATAATTAACGCGCCCCAAATTTGAACTTCAAAGCGGTTAGGATTGATTTTTAAAGCCGCTTCTACCCGATTCCACAACCTTCCCGAATCATTGACTAAAAGGGTAGCAATTTCTTGAGTAGCTTCGGGCGAGGATTGATAGATTTGCAAACCTTTTCCCCAACGCCCATCGCTCAAAACTGCGATCGCTTGTTGACTGGGACTTGCCCAGGCAATATCCGCTTGTTTGCTTGTATATTTGGCGTACACCCCAACTAAGTCAATTTGGGCTTGCGCGGCGGCGGAAGGGCGTTTTATGCCTTGCTGGAGAGCCTTTAACCACTGCCAAGCTGGCGACCAAAGACCGTTTTGCGCCAGGAACAAGGCGTTACGATAAGACTTAGTTTTGATTGCTGGTTCTTCAATAGATAAGGGGACTAGCTGAAATTGATTAAAAGATCCTTGGGCGGGTTTAACTTGATAAACTTGTAATTGTGGCTCAAGATCGCTTGTGCGATCAACTATGAGTTCGGGATAACCGCCGCCTGTTACTTGTTGCCATTTGGGGGGTTGTCCGGTGGGGCTAGTCCAGGTTAATACTAAACTAAGAACCGAGCGAGTTTTGTCGTAGTGGAGAATTTGACCGTAAGCAATTCCATTATCCGACTGCTGGCGTTGACCCATCAAATATAGCCAAATACCCGATTGCGGCGTAGTTCCTGAAAAGCGTTGCAGTTGGGTTAAAGGTAATAGTCGCGTTGAACCGTAGTTAGCGGTTTCCGAATCTACTACTGGAGAAATTGCAAAAGATTCGTCTGGACCGGATACAGGTAGCTGGCTAATTAGTTGATAAGTATTTTTGTCCGTTTGAAAGGGTAATTTAAAATTGTTTGTTACTAATTGATAAACTCGCAGTTCGATAATTTCTTGACAATCGGTTTGGCAGTTTGATTGTCGTTTAAAGACGGGTAAAACTAAAGATTTTGCAACTAGAGTTTTGGTATCGGTTTCTAGGGTCAAGGGTTCGCCAGAGATTTTTCCTTGGATGCGGAGATAATCTTCAATTTGTTTGAGGGTTTGCGGCTGCTGTTCGGGGTTGGTAGCCTTTAGTTGTACGTTTTGGGGCAAAACTTTATTTACATCATTTACCGCATCAGGATTGACAAATAGCTGCAAGCTCAACCACGCTCCCCCAGCAATTGCACTAGCACCAGTTAAAATTAAGAACAAAGCTAGTAACGAATTTGCCCAACTATGGTGTTTGTTAACTACACGATGAATTATTGGTGGAGGGAGGCTTTCTACTTGTTGGACTTGCTTGCGGGTTCTTTTCGCCATCACAATTTAGTTTACTTTTTCAGAGTAGCTATATTTTCAGCACTTCAGTAAAACTATTGCGTTTATTACTCTATGCCGTTCTAAGTGTATGAGCAATTTTGCTTGTTTGGTATAAATTGAACGCAATGTTTGTGTGAAATTTAGTTAAAACAAAAAGCGATCGCATTGAAGTTGCTAAGAACAATTTGCGTAGGTACACAAGCATGGAAACTCTCGAACTAAAATTTGTCTTAAAACTGCTGGATGCTACTAATCATCGGCAATCTTTAGCAAAAATCAAGCTTGGTTCTATTAAAGCTTCCGAGCGAGATAAAATTTGTCGTCAACTTGCAGAGCGCGAGTTGGTTGGAGTTTCCTATGAAGTTAGCAAGTTTAAAATTGCGCCTGCGGGAGTTGCGCTACTGAAAAAAATCGAGTCAACGCAATTGCCTGTAAGCTCCACAGAATTAAAAGTCCTCAAATCCTGCCAAAAAGAAGCAATTTCGCCTAGTAAAACTGGTATTTCTGCATCAGAAGCCCAAACTCTAGTTCAAGAATTGCTAGAAAAAGGGCTGATTCAAGTCAACAAACAAGATAAAAAACTTAAAGAAGCTTGGCTAACAGAGCGAGGAAAGAAATATTTACAACAAGATTATGAGCCTAGCGGTGTGGGTAATATTACCCTGAGTAAAAATATGCTGGCTAGTTACTTAAAGTTTTTACGTCATCCATCAATAGATTCTACGCACCAACCCAGCGATGAGGATATTTTGCAGACTATCCAAGACTTGGACAAAGAACTAGGGACAGATAATTATTTACCCATATTTCATTTGCGGCAAAAGTTACAACTGCCTTTAACTGGGGAAGACTTAGAAAAAGCTCTTTATCGTTTAGAAAGCGACAACAAAATAGAACTAAGTGCTTTAATTCC
>QQTW01001938.1_pt1 | contig 14791 bp, 8 predicted proteins | sample 1904831 | NCBI WGS metagenome assembly QQTW01 (sample SAMN09435610, study PRJNA476489) | Subsurface metagenome, whole genome shotgun sequencing project. | reverse complement strand
TCAGGGGAGGACGAGCATTCGATACTGGGACCAAATGAGCTCGGTCAAGAGCCGCCACCGTTGACAAGGACTTCCGGAACCGCAATGATCGAAGCTGATCTCGATGAGGAGGAAGAATATGGAGATGATGCGAGTGAGAACGAAGTTCAGCCTGCATCTAAGGATGCCTTCAATATCACGGCGCATTCGGCTAGCCTCCAATTGAAGCTCCTATCTCAAGTTTCGGCCGCATTGGAATCAGAAAGTCGGAAAGACCCTACAATTCAGATATCACATCCTACAGTAGCCCAAGCCATATCAACATACCAGGCTGCAGTGAGTAGCCTTGAAGGTCTCGTCAAGGATCTGCTCAAAATTGCACGCGACAGGGATGCCTACTGGCAATACAGGCTTGATCGAGAAGCTGATGTACGTCGCTTGTGGGAGGACAGTATGGCAAGAGTAGCGAGGGAACAGGAAGAGCTTGAAGGGCGCATTGGTGAATCCGAGAACAAGCGAAAACGTACCAAAAGAGTTTTGAAGGAGGTGTTGGAAGGTGCAACTCCCGCAATGAGCCCTGCCGGGAGTAGACGACCGACTCAGATCACGGATCAGATAACAGAAGGTTTGGGAGATCTTCAAATTGGCAAGGACGGGGCTCTCCCTCGGCGAAGATCTATTGGCATCAAGGATCTTGGTCGAAGAAAGTCGACTATTGCGGACTTGGCAGATATATCTGACTCCGACTCAGACGAGGACGAGGAATTCTTTGATGCCGTTGACGCAGGGGAAGTGGAGATCGTCGAAGAGATGCCGCTTCCCCCGCCTAAGGAGACAGCTGCCGAGGACATACAGACACCACCAGAAAAAGAGGGTCGAATCAAGAAGAAGGACGAAATTGCACCGTCGTTCAAAGGATATGAAGACCCCGTACGGACGCGGCTAAAGATGGACAACGATGACCGTCCCAAGATCTCATTATGGGTGAATGCGTGTCTACCCCTTTATAGAAGACATTGCTAAAGGTTCTTCATAGGGTATCCTCAAGTCAATGATTGGGAAAGACATGACCAAGATGACCTTGCCTGTTTCTTTCAACGAACCCACCTCACTCCTGCAGCGGGTCACCGAAGACATGGAATACACAGACTTGCTCGACATAGCCGCTGATCGGTTAGATTCTACGGAGCGGATGGTTTATGTTGCAGCGTTCGCAGCAAGTGAGTATGCTTCGACTATTGGCCGAGTGGCGAAGCCGTTCAATCCCCTTTTGGGAGAAACGTACGAATACGTACGGCCTGATAAGGGATACCGATTCCTTATCGAACAAGTCAGCCATCACCCGCCTATAGGTGCAGCGTGGGCAGAAGCACCCAAGTGGGACTACTACGTAAGGCTTACAGGAAATCGTCCTTCTGCCCTCCCTTACTGATCGCCACGAACAGGGAGAATCAGCGGTGAAGTCAAAATTCTATGGTAAATCTTTCGACATCAACCCCCTTGGCACCTGGTTCCTCAAGCTCCGTCCCGCTTCCGGCGGCGAAGAACTCTACACGTGGAAAAAAGTCACCAGCTCCGTCATCGGCATCATCACAGGCTCGCCTACGGTCGACAATTACGGAACCATGGAAATCAAAAACCACACCACTGGCGAAATCTGCACCCTTGACTTCAAACCCCGTGGCTGGAAAGCCTCCTCCGCCTATCAAGTCACGGGCAAAGTCGTAGGCAAAGACGGTAAAACGCGATGGAGCATGGGCGGCCGCTGGAACGACAAGATTTACGCACGCCTTACCCCAGGATTCGAAGACGCGGAATTGAAACCCTCGGCGAAAACGGGGTATGAAGCCGGCTCCACCCAAGCCTTCCTCGTTTGGCAAGCCCATGAACGTCCTGCAGGTATTCCCTTCAACTTAACACCCTTTGTCGTTACCTTCCAAGCACTACCAGACCGACTACGCCCGCTGCTTCCGCCCACAGATACGAGGTTCAGACCAGATCAGAGGGCAATGGAAGACGGAGAATATGATCGCGCGGCTACGGAGAAGAATCGGGTAGAGGAGAAGCAAAGAGCGAAGAGGCGGGAGAGAGAAGAACATGGTGAGGAGTGGACGCCTCGGTGGTTCAAGAAGGCGAAAGATGAAGTTACGGGAGAGGAGTTTTGGAGAAGTACGGGAGAGTATTGGCGGTGTCGGGAGAAGGGGGAATGGACGAATGTGGAAGAAATCTTCTAGAGTGGCAATGCTGTGGAAGTAAAGTGTAACTCGTTTCAGCCTGCGTAGGGTGCAAAACTATCGTTTATTTTCTGTCGCAACGTCGCCTTATTCCCATCGACAACCACGCACTTGTTTTTCAAACCATCTCGATTGCCGAGCACCTTATCTACTTGTTCTCCCCTTCCACATCCTAAACCACCCAACGCTGACAAGAGGCCTTTTGCGATGTGTATGCGGACGTGAGACATCTAGTCAGGTATCGTGGTTCACGGTGGATGGGATGGATTAGGTATCGTAGAGGGTTTGCAGATGGAACACTGACTTTTATATAGAAATGTTCTATTGCATGAGACACAAGTGAGTATATAAGAAAGGAGGTGGTCGACAAGGTCAAGGGATGTCATGGAATGGCGCGAGTCGGAAATGGTATAGATTAACGACAGATTATCAACCTTCAATTGGAGATCAGGATGAGCGGATGGAGATAGAGCGCAAGACGGTGGGCATGGACTTGGTCACGCTCGCATCGATCATGGAGCCGACAGCGAGCAGGGTTAATAAGATATTAAGCTAAGCTACCGTCCTGCAAACATGTCGGGCTTCTGTCGTACTACTTGACATCCGTAGTACTTCTACTTATTTGCCACGCCAAGAGGATTCTCCTGTCCCAAGCCGTGTTTGTCTTTCCAGGAGGTCCAAATGGGCGTGAGATGCATCAAGATGTCCTGAAAAACGGGTCATCTCCTCGACTATTTGGTGGTTTGGATGAGTCGAGATACTGTCGATCGGGAGGATATGACTTCTAAAGATTAAAGTAATGATGCTAGCGATAAGATGTTGTAATGGAATGTTTCTCTTTTCGTAGTGTGATGAATTATTTGTGCCATGTTGCCAGCTAATGAAGCCGAGACTTGCAGCTCTCCAACTCCATTCTGAGGCGATCGGAAAGATCAAAACCCGAGCAAACCGAGGGGCCAGTCCAGAACGACCGGAAATAGGGTTTTCAAAGACTATCCAGAGATCTGTTTAGCAAAAACTTTTTACGGGGATATTTCTTTCGCCTATAGGGATGTTGAGCCGTTAGACTGAAGCCAAGGTCTCCATGACATAGTACGCCAGATTGATACTGTGTAAGGTCAGCATAAGACTCACTTGTAAGACTTCGGATAGTCTCACCGGCGGCCCCCGTTCTGTGCACGTCCAATGCCTATCAAGAGCCCTTGTAGCTCGAATTTGAATTCTTGATAGAGCCATTGTCCAACCCATTGAGCGTGTTCGTCTTCTTCGGCTGTGTATGGCAGTGCGAAGATGACATTGGAAATAACCCGTTCACCGCCGCCCTCGTATCGATCACTTTGGCCTGGGGTGAAGTCAAACTGGACCGCTCTCTTGGCTTGATAATTGGGGTCGATACCGCGTAGGATACAGTCCATCAAATTCTTCCCGATGCCTTTGCGCAAGTAACGTTGATGCACGAACAACTGGAGCTCACACGTATGGCCCCACACGGTCTGTTCGCTAACGAAGTCTTCTGCATACGTAAATCCAACGACTTTCTCCCTCCTGCCTTGTTGGCGATCCATTCTGCCATAACAAGGCAGAATTGCCACCAGAAAAGGGAAGTGCTCTTCTTCACAGTTATCGAACCGGGTCCGCCATTCGTACTCGTTGAGCTCTACACGTTCGCCAGTTACCGCTGAGGTACGGACGTAGTAATTATGGATATCGCAGATCTGGGCTAGGTCTTTAGCCTCAGCAGGGCGGATGTAGATATTCACTTTTGGCTTGTACACATTTGGTGGTCGTAGAGCGGCCGCTTCTGCAAGTGCTTGCTCTCGAGCTTGCTGTTCTGCAGCTCGCTGAGCTTTTGCTGCCTTTTTTCGGTCCCCACCCGTATGCTCACGGTCCTCCTGCTCCTTGAGTCTCTTACTGTGAACTCGTAAATAGTTTTCAATTGCCATATTTGCAGTCTTCGTGAGCTTTCCTTGAGAGAATGGGTCATCTGGCGGTATATGGTGGTGTTCTTTTTCGTCAATAGGCTTTGCAAAATAGACGAATCCTGCTGCGAGTGCACGGCCGGACCTAAAGTGAACATCATGTTCCACATTTATTGAAGGGCAAAGCCCCTTCTGGAATCGCTTGAATCGATCATCAATAAAGTTTTTCATGTTCTGTTGATGTTCTGCCGCTGTGTAGTCGTATAAATCCCGGCGATCCCACTCTACTGGCGCTTCTTGCCAATTCCCATCCCAGCCCATGAGCTGTCCTGGTTCATATTCAGGTACCTCCACACCTTCCCAGCCCGGAACTGGAGTTGTTGCGTCTCTGGGACCTTTGTAGGGGTTTCTCGGCTTGCGACCCTGAAAAACGACTTCGGGCGTCTTGCTTGCATCTCGACCGTTGTATGCATGTGCGAAGAACATACTTTCTGGAATACTGGAAAGGTGGTTTTCATCCTCCAGTCCACGTACTGACTCGTCCGATACGTCATTTCCAGCAGAACCTCGAGTCCCTGCTGGGTTATGGTGAGTGCCGTCTCTGCCGCGTACACCAGAATCGTCGGGTTGAGGTTGCTGCTGCACAGTACTTTGCCCCGTTGGGAGCGGTATCATGGTAGGCTCGATTGGTGACATAGTATTTACCAGACGCGGCGGCGACATCGTTTTGCTCACTGCGTCGTCGGTTAAGCGCGTGGATTCCGGAGACCGAACTTGGTCAGATGAGATCTGCTTTAAGCCGTTCAAGGTCACAGCGGCCCTAGACAAGAAGTCGCTTGAATTGGTCATTAGCAAATGATTGGATAATACGCTTGACAAGAATTGCGGTTGTATTTGATCGTCGAGTCGGTCATTATTTGTATCTGTTGGCTGAACATTGCCGCCGAATTCCTCTCTTTCATGGGCTGGGATCGGGTTCCACTGTCCAGATTCGGCGTCGGTTACCGGTATTCCCAGATGGCCCACCACAATTTCAAGCTGCCGTCTGCTTTCAGCCGCACGTGCTTCCGCCGGTGGTTGCTGATGGTGCAGTGTCGCACTGGATCGGGTATTTGGGGCAGCTTTGATGATCTTAGATGGTATCTGAATGTGAGGGGCTCTCTGTTGTAACTCTACTTCGGACCCGGCGCTGTTGTTGTTGGATGGCACTCGAGACGGTGATGTTGATGCTCCAACTTTGCCCTTTGGTCCATCTTTCCGTGTCTGTCCCGACACAGGCAAATGTGGTGCGAGCCAAGTATTCTGTCTGTGAAACACTGCTGCATCATTCCTCTCTGGAAAACGCAGGTGGGGTGCTACCCATAGAGGTCGCTCCTTTGAAGTAGTAGGATGTCCTTCAGGGTTGCGGTAATTGGTGGGACTTCCTCTCGGTGCAATATTCGGGCTCTGATTACGGAGGGCCATTTTGTGTTTCCCAGCAATAAGAAGGGATGGATGTGCCATGAAATTATCCATTTCAGCTGATGGTTTGTCCTTGTCGAGGTCGATATCGTGTTCGAGGTCGTGATAGGCGCTAGGGTTGGCCAACTCTCCGGGAAGGGGCCATTCACGAGGCGGGACCCACGATCCTGTGCTTCGAGCTGGATGAGAGATATCAGCATCTGCAGCGCCAACAGGCCAACGAATTATGCCCGTTTCTCTAACGTGGTGGTGTGCTGCAAGTCTGCTTGACTGGAGAGTGTTAGGCATGTGGATCCCCTAGGAGGCCAGCGGCTTTGCAGGATTACTTGCTTGGATCTTAGCCAGCCCACCTGGGATCTGTAGTCCACTCGATATATCCTTGCCCTGCGTTGATGATCCTAGGATTCAAAGTTAGTGCTGCTCAAATGTATTGTTTCTAGAATGACAGTAATCTCAGATAGGAGTCAGTGGGGCAAGGCGTTGAAAGCAGGCTGATCAAGCTCCAAAGAAGCTGATGTGCATTGGAAGCAGGAAGATGAAGCTATCGCGAGGCTGACGTGCACCGACTTTATTACGCTTTGATCGATGCTTCATGATGCCGATGAGACTTGATGCTGCAAATAGGCGCACAGAGGTATGTGATGGGTAACTTGCCTTTTTTGTTCTTCCTGCTCTGCTCCTCAAAGCTCTGAAGAGGAGGCATGCTATTGCTTGGTGCTCTACTGGAATGACTCTGTCTCTGTTCACCAGCCTCACTTGAATGATCGTCGACGACAAGTGCTGAGTGGTTCATGATCCGAGCCGTAGAGGAAATAGGGTGTGGGTTCAAAATGGTGGTGAACTGCTCGGTTACGGAAGCCATTTCCGCAGTCATGGCTTTTGTGTTCTTGATGCTCAGAGAATCAACCCTTGAATCGCCGCTCGGGACTTTTTCGTATCTCCTTCCTTCGCGGTCCTCTAGCACTGGCGAATTGGTGTGTTCGATGCGCAAGTCAGCAGTATCCGTCATACCGTCCACCTTGATATCCTCTTCGTTCGATGGAGTGAGCTCTATCGCCTGTTGTCTTCGAGCAGCTGCTCCCTTGATTGATAGCCCATCTATCGGATAGACAACGTTGTCGCAGTGAAACGGCGAGTGCTGCCCGTTGGCATTCTGCCTCCTAGCCACTTCCTCGCTGTCTTTCTTCTTGTTGTGATCCACAGGAGTATCTGGTTCATCAGCGATTAACCACTTTCTGCTCGCCTCCTGTCCCTCATTCGCTCCGTGTATAGGATTCGTAGTGCTTATAGATACTCTAGGAGCGTCGTCGACGCCGCTAGCCCCAGCTCTTGATGGAGATGCACTACCTGTAATTTCTATGCGTCAACGGCTATAATCAAAAATTGCGGGCATCATATACCTTCTGCTATCACAACTCTCAAGCCGTCCGTATTTAGTCCTCCTTTGCCTTCCTTTTCTTTTGCGCGATCCCCTGCTTCCGGGCACTTTATTGTCTGGATTTCCGCAATTGTCATACGTCTTTGAACAGGTACATACAAAGGTCTGCCGGCCGGCGTTTTGGATGAGTTTGGCACTGCGGCCACCATGGCACCTACCGTGCTCTGATGTGGTGTGTTTCAAATGTACGAATCACAGTGAGACACTAGTCCGATATGCAGGATTGCGCCTCGAAACGGACTTACCGTATTGAAGATAAGCAGACAGGAAGGTCCGCAAGGACACTCATCAGAAGAAGTTGCTTTGTGTACGGAAGAGGTTGATGCACGCGAGACACTGCACCATCAATGGAGGTAAGATGGTTTATTGGTAATTTGTACTGGACCTATGTCAACTTGGTAGCTGCCTCAGGATAAAGGAGTTTTCTTTTTCTTCGGACAACAATTTGCCTTGGCCGCAGTCCAATAGATCATAGAGATGTTGCAAACAGAGAATTTTGCTACCAGGTGTGAACAAGCACGGAACTGGGAATAGTGCGGATGATAGTAAAGGGCTTTTGGGGCAAATGATTGAATAAAGGGTAACTTCAGTATGAGCCAAGACCATCACTCGACATCTTCCGCCTAACGGCGATTTAGTCCACCACCACAATGTTGTCAATTCTACGAAAAGCTCGGTTGAAGGATAAGGAGATGCGAATCTTGATGCTGCGAGTAGGCCTTTGAAGAGTCGAAGAGATACTTTGGCTTACATGGTGGCAGAGGGCTGGACAATGCTGGGAAGACTACAATAGTGAAGAAGCTGATGAATGAGGATGTGAACACCGTCAGCCCCACGCTGGGATTTATCATCAGGACCATCGACTACGAAGGGTTTGTAATAGGCGTTGGACTGTTTCAATGAACTTTAGTCATCGCTGATACGACGAGGACAGATACAAGCTCAACATATGTCGGTGTTTCGAATGATCCGGCATCGCGGCTACTAACAGAGAACCAATGCGTAGGGGATGTCGGAGGTCAGAAGACATTGCGCACATACTGGAGGAATTACTTCGAGAAGACAGATGCCTTGATCTGGGTGGTTGACTCGGCCGACAGACTCCGGACGGAAGACTGTAGAAAAGAGCTTGCCGGGTTGCTGCTCGAGGAGGTCTGTCTTGCTGCCATACCATGGTGGTGGAAATGCTAACAGTGAAGTAGCGACTTCAGGGAGCTAGCCTACTGATCTTCTCCAACAAGACTGACATCGCAGGCAGTATGAGCAACGAGGAGATTCGCAAGGTAAGTTATGTTGGATTAGACCATTGGGGGGAGCGGGGCTGACGGACCTCAGGCGCTGGCATTGGACTCGATCAGAACACACAAATGGACTATCATCCAATGCAGTGCAATCACCGGCTGCAATGTCCAAGAAGGCATCGAATGGGTTGTACAAGATGCGAAAGACCGGCTTTTCCTCTACTGACTTTGCTGGTTATTTGGGGGGGAAGTTTCCTGCATTCTGATAGGTCTAGCTAAGCGGGCGTTAAGCGGCAAGTGTTATACCTGGTAGCTCGAGTACGATAATAACCAGATGGCTCGAGTCCATCCATTCGTGTCGCGGTGCTCTTTTATCGATCACCAGTATATCCTTCGAGCTCTAGTATATGTACCACAACAATGTTAATTGAACTGCTGGACTCATTGATGCCTTCGACTTGTGACATAGTTCAATGTCTTGATTTCCTGAGTTTGCAAGCCAACAAATAACAATCCACCACCTTGCATTCGCTCTCCAACAGATAGCTATCCCGGAACAATGGCTACAGACGATGGATCAGAGGACATCAACGACTTCCTACTTCGCATCCGAGAGTTAGGCGACCGCAGAGACAGAGAGGATGAAGAGCGGACTAGGAAGCTGGAAGAAGAAATCTTGCAAGGTCGAAAAGAGAGACAAGCACGTCGGGCTGGTCAGTGAATCGGCCCTCATCAATTGCCAATGTGTTGATTTGGCAATGCCTTGGCTGATTGCACTTTAGAACGCGCTAGGTCAATCTCCCCAACCAAGGAACACTCCAACGGCGGCACACCCACTTCCATCAGGTCAACGGCGGACAGCACGACACTTGAAGATATAATCAGATCTCCTGTCACGTTTCAGCCTCCGCCGGCTTCGTTGCAGCAAGAGACAATGGGTGACCAAGCCATGCTCTCTTACGAAGAACCTTCAAAGAGAAGGCGTCCGTCACCTCCACAAGACCTCCCTCAGCCTCCATCCAAGCCCGCAGCACTGACAATAACGCCATCCAGCACAGCAATGACTCCTTCGAGAGCTGGTACACTTTCGTGGCAGCAACGTCCGACTTCGAGGGGGTCTGTCGGACAACGTGCACGACCTCTCTCGCAATTTGCGGCAGAAAATGCATCAAAATCGCCGCGCGCAAGTGTAGAGCCCCCGTCTGCAATTGAGCGTGAATTATCGAAGGACGAGATTGCCGAATCACTCGGCTCGAAAGATCCGACATGGTTCCGGCAAACCCAGGAGCGAGGTCTTGGATCTGCAGCGTATCGGCGTAACCAGGACGAGAGCTTGTCGGATACGTTATCGATAACTGGAAATATGCGACTGCCAGGTATGTCGAGGGAAGCAACGGCCGAGCCAGAAAGGCAAGGTAGTCCCGCTTCAGAAAGCATTCGCTCCTTGTCACCCTCAAGAGGCGGTTCAATAAGGAACACTTCCTTCCGTCCATCCAAGCATTCAACCTCCGCATCTCTATCGTCTTCTAGCAGCATCCGATTACCATTGCCGATAATGAATAGCCACATTTTTGAACCTCCTCTGTCCGAACCCACGTCATCTGGAGACAAGAATCCTGTGTCCAATGGACCAATGCCAACGTCGGTCTCTCAAGGTCGGATATCACCAGAACGATTAGAGAGGTCGCCCTCTCCTACGAAAGGTCTTGGGGGCTTCGTGCAAAGCGCAATGCTGAAACGATCCGACAGCGTCAGTAAGAGATGGAGCGCACAGCCTGGTACGGGTCTAAGCAGAGGCAACTCCATTGCCAGTAATAGAAGTGGCTATGAAGCTTCAAGATATGGCATTGCGAGCTTGACCGCAACCAAGGAACAAGCGCTGAATCGATCAAGCCGTGAAACGTCACCCGTAACTAGTAATAGACCAGATCCGTCCCGTGGCACCGTGAATCTCACAAGGGGAGGAAAGGAGAATGACAAGCCTGGTCTCACAGAAGTGACCGAATCGACAGCAGCAACAGGATCTCTCACCGGTATTGCTTCAAAGTCCTCATCTCCCCGCGAAGACTCACATTCGCAACTCGGCCAGGACAGGCCAACAAGAAATCGTACGAAGAGTGAGACAAGTCCGCCAAGCAGTCCGAGCAAGCGATGGAGCCCGACAAAGTCAAGTTGGCTGGAAAACGCTATCAATAAACCCGACTCTCATAAACCGAGAATGCCGCCGCCGCAGCAACCTTCTTGGATGACAAACCTCAGTCAAGCCAAACAACAGAAAGGTGCGACTGATCCTGGTAAGACGAGTAGTTTCAAAGAAGTCTCTACTGGTGGTCTCTTACGCTCGCCTCCCATGGGTGCGATCAACAAGCCCAGCAGCGTCCGCGGTCTACCTTCTCGTCCTACTTCCGGCATGTCCGAGATTGTAAGCACCAACAGCTTTAGGAGCGTGTCTGCTTCCAACGACGAAAAGAGTAACAGCCCACCTGTTGTTACAGGGACGGCCTCATTACCTTCACCAAAGCAAGAGACGACATCGGGGACAACTTCCTCGGACCAATCTCCGGCAAAAACACCATCGGCAAACATAACACCCTCGAAGCCTCTAAAGAACTCTTCGGTACCCGAGGCAGGCGAAAAGAAGCCAACACCACCGCACTTGTCCAAATCTAAGCCAGAGACACCACCGAAGAAGGATCTCAGATCCAGTCTCAAACCTCGCCAAGTATCCGGTGACAGGAAGCCTGCAGAAGAAGCAGAGTTCAAGAATGTGTTTGGTAAGCTCAAGCGAACGCAGACACAAAACTATGTCGCGCCTGATGAGTTGAAGGATAATATTCTTCGGGGAAAGGCGGGCTTGTCGGTCACGGGAGGGCCTAAGAAAACGGAGCGGCGGGACGAATTCAAGGAGAGTCTACTGAAACAAAAAGAAGCTATGAAAGCAGGAGCCCCTCCAGCTGTGGGTCGTAAACCCAGTGCTGACAATAGCACGAAGGGTCAAGGCATCCCAAAAGCTGCGGTTCTAGCGACTGGGAAGCCTCCAGCCAAATTTCCAAATCCAAGTATTAACCCAACAAAGCCGCAGACGGAGGCCTTGGTCGGACTCCAGCGCTTGAAGGAGAAATCGCCACCCGCAACGGACTCCCCACTGGCCACTCTTGCAGAGCAGGAAAATCCACCAGTCAATGAGAGAAAGGGACTGGACTTCAACTCATCACTAGCGGGCATGCTAGCTCGGGGCCCATCCCCTCTATCAAGTGGCGATCGGTTTGCTCCAAAGGCAGTCCCCCAACCCCACGGAAAAACCCTCGGTTCTCCGACTGACGGTGTTTTGCAAAGCGCTAAAGAAGGACCTCAACTGACACATATGACGAAGGCCAGAGCTCGCGGGCCAAAGCGGCGTCTGCCGAAAAGTACTGAAACAAGGGAGGAGAGTAGCTCGCAGCAGAACAGCAAAATTGTCACAGACGAATCAAGCCCTATTCTTGCCAAAAAGAAGCCTGAACCGATTCCTAAGATCGAGAGCCCAAGTACAGCGAAGCTAGACCCTGAAGTCCGTCCGCTTACTACCATCTCCAACAATCATCGCAAGCCGTCACAACCACAAACTCCTCGAAAGCCATCCCTGAACATCGAGAAGCCCAGTATTCCCAATGTCCATGCTGTAAATATCCGGACTTCTCCGCTTGAGCCAACGTCTACTCCGCCTAACTCTCTTTTTACTACCAAATCAAAATCCCTAAGCCCTGAAATAGAACGATCGCGGAAACCCTCATCGTCCGTCTTGTCACATTCAAGTAAATCCCTTGGCATGCCTCGAGAAATGGCTTTCGATAACGAGTCGAACCATGCACTTCCATCAAAAGATGATCGAACCCCGGCTGAGTCCAGACCTCAAGAGACGCCGTCTCCTGTTAAAGGCGCAGCTGCCAAATGGGCTGAGAGCGTACCTGGGGAGAGGTCCTTGCCAGCGCGAAGAAAATCTCCGATCATGCTGCCCACGCGAAAGGACGAAGAAGACGCCATGCAGGATGCTGGACTTCTGCCTAAAGAAGAAGCGCCAGTGGGCTTAGGCATAGATAGTAGTACTCAACTATTCCGAACTTCTGCTCCGGCTCAACATGATCTGCCTACTCCGCCCATGGATTGGCCTCGATCGCCTCCACTGCCAGCCAAGAAGCCTCCATCAATCGCCAACAGGATTGTTTCAAATGGCGCAATGAACGGACCGACTTCGGAAATCGAGGGATCGCCAATACCTCAAACGTCCGAAGCTACCCGGCTCTTTGCAGAGTTATTCGATGAGTCACCGAACAATGACCTGAAGGTCAACATTGACACGCCTGCGGTACTCTCTTCCAGAGCCCCAACTTCGGGGACAAACAAGATCAGGACGTTGCGGAAACAGCTTTGGGAGGTCACAGCAGGTGGCAATTTGATATCTGTGCCGTCTGATCAGAGTCATATATTGTTCGAGGAAAGCTTATATATCTGTCATCACGTATTTGGAGGTCTTTCGGGTACAAGAACCACGGAAGTTTATCTCTGGTGCGGTGATGGTGTTGCAACATCAGCAGTTGAAGACGCCCAGATCTTTGCACGTAAGGAAGCCAAGGACCATGGTGGCAAGCTCATCGTTCTAGCCCAAGGGAAAGAGACGGCAAATTTCTTCCAGGCTCTTGGCGGTATTGTCATCACTCGCCATGGCCAGAGCGATCGGGCATCTTCACGCTACATGCTCTGCGGTCGAAGACATCTTGGTCAGATCGCGTTTGATGAAGTCGACTTCGCCCCCGGAAGCCTGTGCAAGGGGTTCCCATACCTTATCTGCTCGGGCTCAGGAAAAATTCATCTCTGGAAAGGCAGCGGCTCGGGAGTTGATGAATTGGGCTGCGCTAGACTCATTGGCATGGACTTGGGTGTCCGAGGTGAGATCGAAGAAGTTGAGGATGGTCGTGAACCGAACGGCTTTTGGGATTGTTTTCCTGAAGGTCGACAGCAACGGCTTACAAGCAGTTACGCGTCCGTCTCGAAGCACTGGCAGATCAAACCTTCATGCGAACAGTACGCGACAAGACTGTATCAAATCGACATCGAGGCACCACGGCCGAAGTCGAGTTCGGGCTTTATGTGGGGAAGGAGAGGGAGTGCGCCGGCCACCGAGGAAAATGCAGCATTTAACGCACAAATCAAGGAGATTGCTCCGTTTGCACAGTCCGATGTCTTCAACGACGGCGTTTTCGTCCTGGATACCTTCTTCGAAATCTTCGTGTATGTGTTTTGCTCCCCCCGCTTATCCATTCCCTCCCAGAATCTGACTCATCTTGACAGTATTCTTCCCTCTTTCCCTTCGACGTCTACCCTTCTATCCACCTTCCGTACGGCCCTTCTGTTCGCTCAGGAATACGCTATTCTTGCCGCCTCGGCTCACAACGAGAACCGGCCGTTCGTCCCGGTCAACTCGGTGGTATTGTTCGGAGTGGGTAGAGATAGTGTGCCTGAAGGGTTGAGAATGGCATTCCGGAAATGGGAGGGAGGGAAGGTGAGAGGCTGTACGGTTCTGGGACTCGCGGCATCCATTGAAGCAACGAGACCGGTAAGAGGGTGAAGGACTCCAGAAGCTCTGACAAGCAACTTTCAGGGGGTTCTGTTGTAGAAAGCAGCATGATGAAACTTGGAGGTGCTGGCCAATGGAGTTTTTGATGAGAATTAAAGACATACGAGGGAAATGACATTTTCGGCTTGACGACAATAGCAGCGCACGCACCGTCGCGAGGAGTAACGAAGAGGCTATCGCCATGATACAGCGCGAAGAAGAAATATAAAACGGCAATCATGCGCAGGTCACACCAGCCCTGGGGGCAAAGCTCTTTGGGAGGGACTGTATTATATCTCTTTCATGTATACATTATTTTATTGTTTCGAGGCGTTGGTGGAAGACATGGCTATACACACGAAGCAGAAAAGAAAAAAGCGATTGGGAGGACTATCTGGCATTTCATCACTTCATTTTAGATTTTTATTCGTTAGATATTTTTATCAATGGCAATTTGGATGCTTTGCTAAGGTGCGCTTTCTGGAGAAAAGAGATGAATATCTGAAGACCTGTTGTGGTTATTTCCAGACTCCCATATGATTCCTTCCGTGTCGGCCGTCAGATGCTTGTACAACATACCGTTTCGTACCTTTTCTTACGCAGATTAACGTCCCCTTAATTTGCTTACAGTTGAGTACTGAGCTGAGCAGAAGCCATCGTCCGTGTAGCGTTTGCATCAAGCGCAAGTTTCGGCGCGGGATAGGTCTGATAAAATTGTCATAAGGACGGGACAGGAACAGACAACAGCTACGGTGAGGTGAGCCTGCGCATTTTTCGTTCCCAAGACATTTCTTGAACGGTAATATGATTGATCGTATACGATATTCGTACCGTGACAGGTCTGTTGGAAACGTGGTAATAAGCAGATTCATGGGAGGATCTGAAGTTCAAAGACGCTGTCAGTCAAAGCGCTGGCGGATTTATAC
>QQTW01001937.1_pt1 | contig 14792 bp, 13 predicted proteins | sample 1904831 | NCBI WGS metagenome assembly QQTW01 (sample SAMN09435610, study PRJNA476489) | Subsurface metagenome, whole genome shotgun sequencing project. | reverse complement strand
TTGGAATATTATTTACGAGGCATGAGGGCTATAAAGCTTATCATGGCTACGTTTTAGCTTTCATGTCGCCCCCTCAGGACTTTGGGCAGTGAGTAGTGTTTCAGCAGAGGATGTGCTGGCTGGTTTTATACTAAATTTGACACAAATTTTTAGCTAGGCGATCGCGCCCTTGAAAGCGTTGTATAGGAGAAACAATGTTCGCAGGAAAACAACCTAATAATCTAGGTGCCCGTGACGGCAAATTAGCACCGTGCCCAAATACACCAAATTGTGTCAGTAGCCAAAGCTCAGATACCGAACACAGTATTGAGCCGTTGACTTACACTTCCACCCCCGCAGAAGCTATGGCGGAGCTCAAAAAGGTGATCCAATCCATAAAAAAAACTAAAATTATCACAGAAAACAAGAATTACCTATACGTGGAATTTACCAGTTCAATTATGGGGTTTGTGGATGATGTTGAATTTTATTTGAACGAGGATGCCAAAGTCATCCATGTTCGTTCAGCCTCGCGTCTGGGTAAGTCTGATTTGGGAGTCAACCGTAAAAGAATCGAAACAATCCGTACAAAATTGAAAGAACTGAAAAGCTAATAAGAAAAATTGCCTTAGTTTGCGGTAACCTCTGCACCTAATTGCAGGGCGTACAAGTTAGCATAGACACCCTTCTGAGCAATTAACTCACTGTGAGTGCCTCGCTCTACGATTTGTCCCTGCTGAATGACCAACACCTGATCAGCTTGAGTGACAGTACTGAGGCGGTGAGCTATCACGAAGCTGGTGCGATCAGTAAGCAATCGGTCAATGGCTGCCTGCACCAGAGCTTCCGTGCGCGTGTCGATACTACTGGTGGCTTCATCCAGAATCAGAATTCGGGGGTTTACCAGAACTGCACGGGCAATACTGATCAGTTGTCGCTGACCTTGGCTAAGGGTAGCACCCCGCTCACCCAAAAGGGTGGCATAACCTTGAGGTAGAGTTGTAATGAATTCATGGACATTAGCTACCTGGGCAGCGGCTTCTATTTCGGCTTGTTTGGCATCCGGACAACCGAAAGCAATGTTTTCAGCAACTGTACCGCTAAACAGAATGTTGTCTTGGAGAACCAGACCAATTTGACGGCGTAGACTAGCTTGAGTCACGCTGCGGATATCAATGCCATCTACTTTAACGGCACCACTGGACACGTCATAGAAGCGCAGAAGCAAGTTGATGATCGTGCTTTTGCCTGCCCCAGTAGGTCCTACCAGGGCAATCATTTGACCCGGCTTGACCCAGAGATCCATCCCCTTAAGAATCAGTTGGGAAGGACTATAACCAAAGGTGACTTGCTCGAAGCTGACATTACCTTGGATGGGGGGCATTACAATCGCATCGGGTGCGTCTTTGAGTTCAGAAGGCTCATCCAACAGCAAAAAGATGCGTTCTACCCCAGCTAGGGCTGACTGAGCTTGCGTGTAAAACTGGCTGAGAATTTGAACTGGTCGAAAAAACTGCTGGACATAGAGCAAGAAAGCTGTCACTGTCCCCACTGTAGCTGCGCCAGTCACCGCCAGATAGCCGCCGTAAGCCAACACCCCCGCCGTGGCTAACGTATTGAGAAAATCGATTGAGGGCAAAAAAGCAGCAGTGATCGCCACAGCTTGCACGTTGGCATCCCGATTTGCTGCATTCAGAGCTTTAAACTCTTCAATGTTGAGTTGAACTCGATTGAATGCTTGAGCTTCGCGGACACTACCAATGTCCTCCTCCGACTTAGTGGAAAGCTCACCAATGGTCTGACGGGTGACGCGAAATCTTCCCCGTGCCCAGCGAGCAAAAAAGCTTGTAGTGAAAATCATCAGTGGCACTACTAAATTGCTCACTAAACCCAGACGCAGGTTGATCAGAAGCATCGCCACGACAATCCCCACCAAACTGAACAGGTTGCCCAACATTTGGGCAATCGTCTGTCCAAAAGCCTGATTCACCACACTCACGTCGTTGAGCAAGCGGCTCATCAAGTCACCAGTCTCGCTGCGGTCAAAGAAGCTGACAGGAAGGCTCTGAACCTTCGCAAAAATGTCAAACCGCAGTTGGGCGAGCATGTGTTGCACGATCCAGCCCACACGATAAATCTGAGCACGGATTGCTAACACGCCCCCCACATAAATTATCACCAGCAGAGTCAGCATCAGCATCAGCCCACGCAAGTTACCTTGGGCAATGAGATTATCAATTGACCAGCCGATCAAGAAAGGCCCAACCGCTTGCGTAGTTGCACCAATCGCCACAAACCCCAAGGCAATGGGAACCTGCCGCCGATAGGGTCGCAGGTACTGTAACAGGCGTAGCAGTGTTGGGATTTGCTTAGCCGCTTTTTGCTCTGGTGCAACAATTGGCCCAGCACCTCTCATGTCTCCGCTTCCATACTGGTTCCCCGTAACGGAGGACGCCAGCAAAGATAGGCAAGCGGACCAAGCAGCGGCACGAGCGCTATTGCCCAAAACAACTGGGAATTGCTTAAGAATCCTCGACGAGCCATGTCATCACCGAGCACTGTTGGGAATAACAAGCAGAACAGGCAAAATGCCAAGCTCATACCATTAATGAAGCGATCGCTTTGGAACTGCTGAATAAAATCTCCCCAATCTCCAGCTAATAAGCCGTATGCCAGTACGCCGATTGTGAAGAGCGCGGTGACAATGCCTGTTGAGCGAGAATCCAGCAACTTTAGCAAGGCATCTTTTCGCCCAGAAAACTCTTGGTTTGCCTCACGCAGAGCTAAATAGGGGATGAGCCCAATTACGCCACTCCCCACTGACGCCAAGGCAAAAGGCCAGAAAGGAATCTTTTGCATCCTACCGTCGATGAACAAAAGACAACTGTAAATGATTAGGCAGACACCAATTAAGGAGAATAAGGACAGGATAATTGGGTTAATATCTGCCCACTGAACCGTCAATATGTTTTTAAGTAGCGTTAATGTTTCCTGTAGGTGAAATGGAGGAGACAGCAGCAAGACATAACCAATAAACCCGGCCCATAAAGACCACAATGCAATTTTTCTACCCATGATTTTATCGGTTTTTGGCTTCTAGTTTGAGGCTGGTGCGGAAGCGTTGGTTACTGCCTCCGGACTAGAAGCAGGTAGAGATGGACGTACACACAGATAAATCAGGGGGCCAAAAAGCGGTATCAATGCCGTTAGCCAAAATAACTGGGAACTTTTTAGACCCCGACGCGCCATGTCATCTCCCAACAACGCCGGAAACAACAGGCAAAGTAGGCAAAAATCCAAGCTCATGACATGGATGAAACGACTTGTCTGCCACTGTTGAACAAAATTTCCCCAATTTCCATTCTGTAGTCCATAAGCAACTAAAATCACCGCACCAATCGTCAGCGCCACACCAGTCAAGCGGGAATCAAGTAGCTTAAGGAACACATTTTTTCTGCCAGTAAATTCTGTACTGGGTTCCCGCAGGGCTAAATAGGGCAACAAAGCAAAAGCGCCCACTCCAAAGGATGCAGATGCAAAAGGCCAAGCGGGTATTTTTTGCTCTCTACCATCAATGAACAGCAAGCAGCTGTAAATTATCGGCCAGACACCCATAATATTGAATAAAGACACGATTAGGGGGTTGATTCCTTCCCACTGACCAGTTGAAAGATTTTTAATCAGCTCGAATGTATCGGGCTGATCGGGAGGGGCTAGTAGAAAGGCATAGGCAACAAACCCCACCCATAACAACCAAAATGCAATTTTTCTGACCATGATTATCAGTGATTAACTCAAGGCGTCGGACAGGTAATCGGCAGCAGCCTCCACCACAGCAATCGCAGTTTCATAATCCATGCGTGTTGGCCCCAATACTCCCACACTACCCACCGGGACTGAACCTCGTCGGTAGATGGAAGAAATCAACGTGCAAGTCCGTATAGGTTTTAACGGATTTTCTGAACCAATCCTAACCGTCACTCGCCGTCCTTTAGGTTCTGCCTCCGGTTCTTCAAAGATTAAAGGCCACAGTTGATCTTGTTCTTCTTCCAACAGATGGATAATTGTTTGAACTTGCTGTAACTCGGAAAATTCCGGCTGACGCAAGACTTCAGCAACACCACGAATCATAATCTGTGTGGCAGCTGGCGGCTGAGCGCGGCGGGTTAAGTCGGTCAGAAAGTTTTTCAAGACATCGCCATAGCGTTGGAATTCCCGGTCTAACTGACTCCAGTCTAGTGCAGCTAATTCGCAGAGCGCTCGCCCCCGCAGCTGACTATTCAAGAAGTTGGAAAGAATTTGTAACTCCCGCTCAACCACCTCTGAATCGGGTTGTACTTCATCAGGGGCTTTGGGTAACTCCATCAAAGCTGACTGTGTCTCATAAGCATCTGTTACCACAATCAGCATCACCCGTCCCGGATCAATCTGTACTAGTTGCAAATGTCGCAGGTGAGCGGTACTGGTTTGAGGCATTGTAATCAGGGTAATGCATCCACTGACGGTTGCAAGTATTTGTGCTGCCCCTTGCAGCAACGCTTCCAAGCTCCAATCCTCCCATCTGAGCCTGTCATGAAGGATGTGTTCCACTTGTCGTGTCAGCACCTCGGAAGGTGTAATCAGCTGGTCAACATAAATTCGGTAGCCAGAGTCCGAGGGCACCCGTCCGGCAGACGTATGGGGTTGGTAGAGCAAACCAGCTTTTTCTAGTACGCCCATCGCATTACGAATCGTGGCTGGGCTGACACGGAGTTTGTACTCGTCTACCAGAGCTTTTGAACCCACTGGCTCTGCTGTGGCAATGTAGTGACGTACCGTTGCCCAAAGGATGTGCTGTTGTCGATTAGTAAGCTGGACTTGCATAGCCGATCCAAACCAGGCGAAGTTTAATTATCTTTGTAAAGAATTTTTGATAAAGCTCTAGATAATATATTAAGTTTAATTATAAATCTCATAAATAATCTACGCCCTTTGAAACATGTTAAAACTTGAATTTCAACTGACCTTCTGTCAACAATCCTATTTACTACAACGATACCCACTATTCTTACCCCTAATACCGAGAAATGGTTGGATCAACCAGGATTGAGTAGGCATCTATTCCTCCAGCAACATTCTTCACATTCGTGAACCCTTGATGGAGCAACCACTGACACATCTGGGCGGAGCGTATACCGTGGTGACACATGACGAGTGTCTCGGCATGGGGATCAAAGCGGGTCTGGATCTGATCAGCCCACTCCGCAAATTGACTTAAGGGTAGGATATCAAAGCCTTCGACATGCGCTTTCGCCACTTCTTCCGGTTCGCGCACATCCACTAGTTGTAGCTTTTCTGTGGAGTCGGAACTGAGACGGTGAGCGAGTTCTTCAACGCTAATTTGAGAGACTGGTTGACTGAAAAATTGATTTGACATGTTACTCTTACCAAGAAAAGGTTTGTGTAGGAGGCGACTTGTGGCGACGAGTGCAAATCCTCCTGTGTACTAGGATACTAAAATAAGTTTTAGCATCCCTTTGCCTTTAATCTCTCCACTTGAGGAGAAGTACCAATAACTTTTTGTTAGTCTGGATTGCTGGAACACGGTATGGTCTTTTGCAGACTGTATAAATAATTATGAAGCGACGGTCATTCTTCTATTTTCTGGCAGTATGCGCGCTGTTGACTGCTATAGGCGGCTGTTCCTGGGTAGTCGCTCAGAGTCCGTTTAACCTGAGCCGAGGCAGCCAGACAACTCCAGCGGCAGCTATGTTTGTACCGAAACAGGCACCGGTTATGGCGTCCTTGCTTGTGAATCCAGACCGCTTAGAGGCATCTGGTTCTAGTGAACGGCGAAAACCGCGTAAACAAATAAACCAGCTCAAAACAAGTTTGCTGGCTAACACCGGTTTGGACTACCAGCGGGATATTCAACCCTGGCTAGGCGACGAAATTACCCTGGCTGTCACTACTGTAGACATTGACCACAATAGCGATAACGGACGGCAAGCGGGGTATCTGATGGCGCTCGCTACCAAAGATGCTGACAAGAGCCGCGAGTTTCTACAACTTTTGTTTTCCAATCGATCGCTTGCTGGTACAGAATTTGTGGTTGAAAAATACAAAGGTGTAGGGCTGCTCGAAGAGAAAGAGCTTTCCGGTGCAGTGGTGGGTGATCGCTTTGTTCTATTTGCCAATCATCCCAAGGTGCTGCGAGATGCCATTAATAATGTCCAAGCTTCTGAGCTAAATCTAACTAGTTCCAGCCAATACCAGCAAGCCCTGACCCAGTTGCCTCCCAATCACATTGGCGTGACTTTCCTAAATCTTCCTAACGTGGCTGCGTGGCGAGGGTTAGAACTAAAGGCACAGATATATGAAAGCCAGCTTATTGCTCTGGAATTGGACCGTCAGGGATTACTGGCGGAAATGACGTTGTTTGCGGCACCTAACCAAGAAATTTCTCCGCCTGCCTCGGTGTTGCCTCAACCTGTTGGGGCGTTACAGTACATTCCATCTGCAACAGGCTTTTCGATTTCTGGCTCTGATCTGAGTCACCTAAGAAATACTGATTTGAACCAACTGTGGACACAAGCCTCAACGCGGCTATCGGGTTCGGGCTACGACGCCATTTCTAGATTGACCACTCAACCGCTGGCGGCGATTTCGGCGCGTTGGGGTATAGACTTGCCACAGGATATTTTCAGTTGGGTGCAAGGGGAATATGCCTTGGGACTGGTACGCCATGCTGACCAAACCGCTTACGATTGGATTTTTGTGGCGGAAAAGTCGGACGCTGCTGACCAAGGAGTTTCACGTTTGGACGCGATCGCTCAGCAACAAGGACTCAACATTACCTCCCTGTCTATGGGAAATCAAAAAACCTTGGCTTGGACCCAATTGACAACCGCCGCTCCTAATAGCTCGTTTGATTCAGATCGAGAATCAATCACGCTCAAGGCAAAAGTTCAAGGCGTGCATGCCACAGTAGGAAGATACGAAATTTTCACAACCTCGGTTGAGGCGATGGACGAAGCTCTCAAGGCGTCTTCGAATGGGTCTTTGGTTGACAATCCTCAGTTCCAAGCCAGCATCAATGCTATCCCCCGACCGAATGAGGGCTATGTGTATTTAGACTGGACGGCGAGTCAGGAGATTTTAGAGCACCAGCTGCCTATTCTCAAGTTACTTGAAGTGGCAGGAAAACCTTTTTTCAGCAACCTGCGATCGCTAACCATTAGTAGTTACGGTAGCGAGACAGGGTTGCTCAAGGGTGGCGTCTTTTTCCGACTGAACAACTAAAAGTGTCACCCAAAGCACCAAGACAGCACAAGCGCGAGCAGAGCCAAAGTTAGCCAACCGGGTAAAATCAAGTAGCTCAAGAATTTTAGGGGAATCAATACAAACACTTGAGTTAACAGTGTTCCTGCAACCATAAGTAAGATAATCAACAGGAATGGAGGCATATATTTCAGTCAGGCGGGTTAGTATAACAGGCTGTTCGTAACAGATATTAAGATCGTGATCTTGGTGATGGAAGATTAATGCTCGACATGAACATGGACAACTTTGAGCAGCAGGTAGAAGGCTTACGTAAGGGCTTAGCTGAGCTGTTAGACCACAACGGCAAATTGTCTACGCCACAACAAGATCGGCTGACGGGAGCTTTGGAGGAACTCCAGGTCACTTTAGAAGAAATGGGGGTAGTCGAGGAAGAACTGCGCCAGCAGAATGATGAGCTGGTTGTTACACGAGCGGCTGTGGAGGAGGAACGCCAGCGCTACCACGAATTGTTTGAGTTTGCACCAGATGGATACCTGGTAACTGATACAAACGGGACGATCTGGGAAGCCAACCGTGCCGCCGCCGTCCTACTTAACGTACCACAGAAGTTCTTAGTGGGCAAACCGCTAATTGTTTTCGTTGCTAAGCCACAGCGTCAGTCTTTTGAAGCTGAATTAGTTCGGTTGCGCAAAGTGGAAGGGTTAAAGGATTGGGAAGTGCGCCTTTCTCCACGCAATGGTAAATCCATTGAAGCTAACTTAAGTGTAGCTGTTGTCCGCAACTGGGAAGGTGGACCAGTGACCCTACGTTGGTTGCTGCGTGATATTACCTCGCGCCGGCGGGTAGAGGAAGCGGTGCTTCGTGCTCAGGTGGCTGAGGCGGCCAGAGTTGAACTCGAAAAAGAAATCAGTGAGCGGAAGCAGACCGAGGAACAACTACTACATAACGCCTTTCACGATGCTCTGACCGGCTTGCCAAACAGAGCTTTGTTTATGGACCGCCTCGGACATGCAATCGAGTACGGCAAACGGCACCAGGATTATCTGTTTGCTGTACTCTTTCTTGACTTGGATCGCTTCAAGACGATCAACGACACCCTCGGACATATCTTTGGAGACCAGTTGCTGATCGGTATTGCTGGCAGATTAGCTTCCTGTCTGCGCCCCATAGATACCGTTGCGCGACTGGGAGGGGACGAGTTCACAATCTTACTGGAGGGGCTCAACGACATCGGCGACGCAGTCAAGGTGGCCGAACGGATACAAGCGGAGCTAAGATTGCCCTTTGTTCTAGGCGAGCAAGAGGTGTTCACCACAGTGAGTATTGGCATTGCCATGAACTCGAGTAGTTATGAGCGACCGTCCGACTTTTTGCGTGACGCTGACATCGCAATGTATCGTGCTAAAAGCCAAGGCTCTGGACAACACGAGCTCTTTGACATAGACATGTCCACTCAGGCAGCGACACGCTTACAATTAGTGACCGAGCTACGCCGAGCTATTGAACGTCAGGAGTTTCGGATTTACTACCAGCCGATTGTAGCGCTCGATACTGGCTTTATAAGTGGTTTTGAGGCACTTGTGCGCTGGCAGCATCCTAAGCATGGCCTTATTTCCCCAACGGATTTTCTTCCAGTAGCGGTAGAAACTGGGCTGAGCATTCTGCTCGGTCAATGGGTACTCGAGCAAGCCTGTCGCCAGATACAGCAATGGCAAGAGCAATATATCAACAACCCGCCTTTGACAATCAGCGTTAATCTTTGTAATCGACATTTTGCACAACCGGATCTGATAGAGCAAATCGACCAAGTATTGCAGAAAACTAACCTAGATGCACTCAGTTTAAAGCTGGAGATCACCGAAAGCATAATTATGGAAAACAGCGACTTTGCGACTCTCAGGCTTGATCAATTGAGAGTTCTAGGGGTTCAGTTGTTGATCGATGACTTCGGTACGGGCTATTCATCATTAGCTCGGCTCCACCGCTTTCCGATTAGTGGGTTAAAGATCGACCGCTCCTTCGTCAGTGGAAGCAGCTTCGATGAGTGCCATTTAGAGATTATTGAGACAATCGTCACCCTTGCCCAAAAACTAGGTGTAGATGTGATAGCGGAAGGGGTGGAAACTAAAGAGCAACTCCAAAAGCTCAGAGACTTAAAATGTAAGTATGGGCAGGGATACTTTTTTGCTGAGCCGTTGTCCAGCGAGACAGCAGAAGCTTTAATTGTAGAAAATCAGCAGTGGTAAGAATTCGTGGATTTCATAACAGGTAATATGCTCATTCAGCTGAATGTAATATGACTCAGCCCAAAAAATTAGTAACTCCAGCCATCGTGGTGTTCGATATTGACGGCGTCATCCGCGATGTTGGGGGGTCATATCGCCGGGCGCTGGCAGATACGGTGGAGCATTTCACTGAGGAAGGAGCATATCGCCCTTCCCTGCTGGAAATTGACGATTTGAAGTCAGAAGGCGTCTGGAATAATGATTGGGAAGCCTCTCAAGAGTTAATTTACAGATACTTTGAGGCGCAAGGGCAAGGGCGATCGCTTATTCATCTGGACTACAAAGCAATTGTCGCTTTTTTCCAATCCCGTTATCGAGGGCCAGATCCTCAAAATTGGACAGGCTATATCTGTGACGAACCCTTACTGTTAAAGCCTAGTTATCTGGAGCAACTGAGTGCAGCTGGGATTCCCTGGGGCTTTTTTAGTGGTGCGACTCGCGGCTCAGCTGCCTATGTCTTAGAAAGACGCCTTGGTCTTCAGTCACCAGTGCTAATTGCGATGGAGGATGCTCCTGGAAAGCCTGATCCCACTGGTCTTTTGGCAACGGTTCGTCAGCTGGAGCATCTGCTGCTGGTTGATCCAGCAACCCCAGTCCTCTATCTAGGCGATACAGTAGCTGACCTGTACACGGTTCAGAAAGCGCGATCGCTTTTCCCCTCCCGTAATTGGATTGGAGTAGGAATTCTGCCCCCGCATGTGCAGGAAACACCAGCGCGTAGTGATGCTTATGCCGAAACTCTCAAGGCAGCTGGGGCAGCTGCAATTTTCAGGAATGTACAAGAGTTAACACCAGTGCAAATTCAGCATCTGTTACTCCATGAGGCAGTAGGGAGCAGGGAAGATTAATTTCTTCCCCCTACTCCTTCTTAAATCATCACTTGAGCAAAAGTTTGTTCAGTCGTTTCCACTCGGTCATATCGCCGTTTTTAGATGCGAGGAGCTCATTTAGATCATCAAAGTCCCGATGGACGCTATCTTTGATATTCTTCATTTTATCCTCATAAGCTTTTACCTTTTTAGCATCTGTCTTTCCATTGATTAGATACCGCCAGAAGTAATCAAACAGATCGATAAGCACCTGGAATGGAGGAGGTGAGTGTTCGTAGTCTATTGCTTGAAAATATTCTTCATATTCATCTGCCATCCCCCGTATGATGAGATATTCCAGGTAATTAAGTTTTACAAACGGGCTCTTTGGAAACTTTTCAAGTGCAGCCTTCATAAGGTTCATAGACTGCTCAGGTTGATTTTCCTTGAGTAAGAAAATCGCATACCGTTTCACTGCCCAGGTGTAAGCAGGATTTCTATTGATAACATCTTCGTAAGCGTTCTTAGCTTCTTCTGCTTTATTGTACTTTTCCAGAAAATAGGCATAGTGAGAAAGGGTCCAGAGGTCATTTTCGTACCCGCTCTTTAAAGCCTTCTGATACCACTCACAAGCCTGATCCATGAATGAGTTTTTTTCGAGGATATAGGCGTAGTAATTCGAGCCTTCGGTTCTATCCTCTTCGGACTCAAAAGCATTTTTCAAATGGGAAAGAGATGTTTTGTACTCATGAATCTTTCCGTAGCACTGACCAATACCATAATGGAAGTCTGGTGTTTCTTTGTGTTCTAGCAGATACTGATAGAGCGCCATAGCTACGTTATAAACATCCTTATCCCGTAAAAAATCTGCCGCCTCAGCAACGGATTCCGTCGGGTGTTTTTGATACTCGTCAAGTATTTTTTCGTACTCTTTAGATTGAGCTAGCTCTATCAGCGTATTGTTTTCCATGTTTGTAGTTTGGTAGTATTTTAAGGCTAGGATTAATCACCCATCCTCACAGCCTTTCACATAAATCCTGCGACCAAGTCTAGAAAAGGGTTTAAGATTGTATATTTTAAATCTGTTTTATGTCTAATTTACTAATTTTTCTACTGGAGCTTCAAGAACTTTTCTAATGCTGTAACCATTACAGGAGGCCAACGGCGGACATTTGCTACCCACTCCAGGTCGTTGTAGCGTTTGTCAAGTCCAATTGCTGCCACCCAATTACTTTCTGCTTCGCCCTGTTTTCCCTGTTCCCAATAAGCAGCGGTGAGGGCAGCACGCATATCAGCAAAGTTGGGGTATTTGCGGACTATATTCCGCATGTTACGAATTGCTTCGTTTATTTGACCAGTCTGATATAGGGCTAGAGCGTAGTTGGCACGGGCAAAGGCAAAATTGGGAGTTATATCAGCTGCTTTGCGGTAGTCTGCGATCGCATCCTCCCACTGTTCCAAACCCCTTTTGGCATTCCCCCGGTTATTGTATGCCATGGCGTCTTTGGGGTCGAGTTCCAGCACATGATTGTAATCAGCAATTGCCTCTTCCCACTTGCCTAATCCCTCTAAAGCAGTGCCACGATTTAAGTAAGGGTCGGTGGCACTGGGCGCAAGTTCTACCGCTTTATCAAAGTCTGCGATCGCCTCTTCTAACTTGTTCTGACTCACTCTGGCGTTACCCCGGTTACTCCAAGCAGCTGGGTTATTGGGAAATTGCTCTATAATCTTAGTCCAGTAACTTTCAGCCGTAGTAAAATCTCCAATATTAGTGGCGCTAAAAGCTTTTTCGGCTAGGTCATCCAGTTGTTGTAACTGATCTTGAGTGAGATTTGGCGGCTGAGATTGCGCCGTTGCTGACTCAACTGAGCAAAATACAAGCAAGACACTCAACAAAATTGCAAACAAAAATCGCTTCATGGCAGTAAAGATAGCTGTTCGTTGGGGGGAGTGAAACCAAGGTGCTTGTAAGCAGATGGTGTGGCAATGCGACCACGAGGCGTGCGGTGGAGGTAGCCAATCTGCATTAAATAAGGCTCGTAGACTTCCTCAATCGTTTGAGTGTCCTCACCCGTAGCAGCAGCCATTGTCTCTACTCCCACTGGACCACCGTTAAACTGTGAAATCATCGCCCTCAGCAGGCATCGGTCTGTCCAATCCAAACCACAGGGATCTACTTGAAACAGTTCCAGCGCTTGGGCTGCTACATCCTGGCTAATTAATTTAGCTGATTTAACTTGGGCATAGTCCCGTACCCTTTTCAGCAGACGGTTAGCAATCCGTGGTGTCCCACGAGAGCGACGGGCAACTTCCTCAGCGCCATCGTCCGTAATGGTTACCTGGAGTAATTGGGCAGTTCGCAGTACAATTTGGCTCAGTTCATCAGGCTCATAAAAGCGTAGTCGTTGAATCAAACCAAAGCGATCACGTAGCGGTGAAGTCAAAGCCCCCATACGAGTCGTTGCCCCCACCAGCGTAAACCTTGGCAGTGATATACTGCGAGTTTTAGCACTCGAGCCCTTACCAATCGTAATATCCACGCGATAATCCTCCATTGCTGGGTAGAGGATTTCCTCTGTCATGCGAGACAGTCGATGGATTTCATCAATAAACAGAATGTCCCCTGGCTTTAGGCTCATCAATAGTCCTACAATATCCCGTGGACGCTCCAGCGCTGGTGCACTAGTGATTTTGCAGTCCACCCCCATTTCAGTTGCCAGAATCAGCGACATGGTGGTTTTCCCCAAACCAGGGGGACCATACAGCAGCAGGTGGTCTAGTGTTTCACCTCTCGCCTTTGCTGCCTTAATAGCGATATCCAAAACATCCTTTAGATCTTTTTGCCCAATATAATCGGCAAACCTCTGAGGCCGGATGCTTTCTTCCTGCTTGCTCTGTTCGTCCGGTGTCGCTTGAGGTTGCAGGAGATCTTCAATAGCAGCTGCCTTTGGGGATGTGTGTTCCTTCGCTGACTCCCGACGCCGCTTGGGTTGCCCGTCGGGTTCTTGAGGCTGTTTTTTAGAAGAGATAATCGCCATGATTTAGGAATCAGCGCTTGGGCTGTTGTAGCAAGGGTTAAGAGTGTCTGAAGCTTTTGAATGTTAGGTATTAGATATAATCAGAGTTTTTGTCACAGTGATCCATTAAGGGTGTAACGATTGTCATGCTAGCTAAGAGAATCTTACCTTGCTTAGATGTGAAAGCAGGGCGGGTGGTGAAGGGTGTTAACTTTGTCAATCTCCAAGATGCTGGTGATCCGGTGGAATTAGCAAAGGTTTACAACCAAGCGGGAGCTGATGAGTTGGTGTTTCTGGATATCACGGCGACTCACGAAGACCGGGACATTATCTTCGATGTGGTTTACCGCACTGCTGAGCAGGTATTCATCCCTTTAACCGTAGGGGGTGGGATTCAAAGCTTAAAAATGATTAAAGATTTGTTAAGAGCTGGGGCAGATAAAGTGAGTATTAATTCTGCTGCTGTACGGGAGCCTGACTTGATTAATCGGGCGAGCGATCGCTTTGGTAATCAGTGTATAGTTGTTGCGATTGATGCGCGGCGTCGGCAAGATGCTAGCAATCCGGGTTGGGATGTTTATGTGCGAGGTGGACGGGAAAACACTGGTTTAGACGCCTTGAGTTGGGCTAAAGAAGTCGAACTACGAGGTGCTGGGGAGTTACTGGTAACCAGTATGGATGCGGATGGCACTCAAGCGGGGTACGACCTGGAATTAACACGAGCGATCGCTTCGGCAGTGCAAATCCCAGTCATTGCCTCTGGCGGAGCAGGTAACTGCGAACATATTTATGCAGCACTGACTGAAGGTAAAGCAGAAGCAGCCTTGCTGGCATCACTCTTACATTATGGGCAATTAAGCGTAGCTGAGATTAAGACTTACTTGAACGATCGCGCTTGTCCAGTCAGGCTAATCGCTTAGCAATGAGTGCCAACTCTTAGGTAAAGACTTGTCTGGAAATAGGGACAGTGACTGGAAACTTCGTTAAGATATATAAACAACTCTTAACACTTTTAAAATATGCTAATACCTATTCTAATTTTTGATGTAGCTTTGGTGGCTTGGTCGCTTCACCTAATGGAAGAAGCTTTCCAGCATCGAGAATTTTCCTTAATGCTGGCTGGCACATTGGTAGCTCTTGCTGCCGCTGCCATGCTGGTGGTTTATTTTCTTATGGGCAACTGTATGAGCTATTTGATGAATGGGTATGGGCACTCCTACTAAGCCTGTGCATGAGACGAAACTTGACGAATTGCCTACAATTAAGCCATAATGGAAAACCGCAGGGGGTTATAGCTCAGTTGGTAGAGCACCTCAATGGCATTGAGGGGGTCTGCGGTTCGAATCCGCATAGCTCCATTCTTTGGAACCCGCTTCAGCAGCGGGTTTCGCTGTTTCTAGGCTTCCTATAAGGGCGTTGCATAATAGAAAGATGAAATG
>QQTW01001936.1_pt1 | contig 14793 bp, 18 predicted proteins | sample 1904831 | NCBI WGS metagenome assembly QQTW01 (sample SAMN09435610, study PRJNA476489) | Subsurface metagenome, whole genome shotgun sequencing project. | reverse complement strand
CACTCCAGCATACCCAGTTGTCTATTTGGCCGTGTCTGATTGGATAGTTGATGCCGTACCCGGAGCCTCCTGCAGCGGTCAAGGCCTCGTCACCAATGAAGTAGTCGAGGTCCTCAGTGCCACGTTTCCCTGACAGGTTACCGCCGGGTCCAGCACCACCGGTCAAGTATGACGGCTTGTTCGCAACTGCTGGGCGACCGGAGCCGGAGCTGCCGCCGCCGCCTGTCGGTCCTCGTGTAGCTATGGCGGTGGGGAAGACGAAGGAGGGGGAGTCGTTGCCGGCGAAACCTGGGGCATGTTGTTACTAACGGTAGTGTTATGTGTTCGCGGGGTGTCTCATACCGAGCTTCGAGTATCCCGTACCGCTGCAGGCAGCCGTCAGTACTCAATCGCAATGCAAGGGCCAACATGCAGCTGGGTATGCTGGAGTGCAGTAGAATATATACACGAAATGCTAACGAGCGGCAGGATCTCATGGAGCGCTTCTGGTCCAACTCGATCTTCAAGTACCTCAGGGTCGAGCCCGAGGACCACCACTTCCTCCTCACCGAGCCTGTAAGAGACGCTCTCATATCCACGTGAGCCGCCGAGCTGACACAGCACCAGCCATTGAACCCCCCGGAGAACCGCGAAGCCACCGCTGAGATCATGTTCGAGTCTTTCAACGTTGCTGGTCTGTACATCGCCGTGCAGGCTGTCCTCGCTCTGGCTGCCTCGTGGACAAGCTCCAAGGTCCACGATCGATCGCTTACCGGTACCGTCATCGACTCAGGTGCCGGTGTAACGCACGTTATCCCTGTCGCAGAGGGCTATGTCATTGGCTCTTCGATTAAGAGTGTACCCATTGCTGGTCGCGATATTACACAGTTTGTCCAGTCGCTGCTTCGAGAGCGTGGTGAGCCAGACTCATCTCTTGCAACTGCTGAGCGCATCAAGGAGGAATACTGCTACGTTTGCCCGGATATTGTTAAGGAGTTCGCGCGTTTCGACCGCGAGTCAGACGACAGGTTCAAGCAGCACACCGTCACATATGCGAACGGAAAGACTACCACCGTTGACGTCGGTTACGAACGTTTCCTGGCACCCGAAATCTTCTTCAACCCCGAAATCTACTCGTCTGATTTCCTTACCCCTCTCCCTACGATTGTCGACAATGTTATTCAGACCTCACCTATTGATGTAAGAAGGGGGCTTTACAAGAACATTGTTCTTTCAGGTGGTTCAACACTGTACAAGGACTTTGGTCGCCGCCTGCAGCGTGACATTAGACACTTGGTGGATGCAAGGATCAAGGCCTCAGAGGCCCGCAGTGGAGGCGCGAAGAGTGGTGGTCTGGATGTACAGGTCATTACGCACAAGAGACAAAGACACGGTCCATGGTTTGGTGGTAGTCTGCTTGGACAGACACCCGAGTTTAGGAGTTACTGCCACACCAAGGCAGAGTACGATGAGATTGGCCCCAGCATTGTCCGACGATTTGCGTTGCTGGGTGGGCCTGGTAGCACTTAGAAGAGTGGAGCACGTGCAGTTGTGGTGTGGGGAGTGGTTTGTGGGGTGTGGTTGGAAGCATTGCACAAAATTTAGATATCAAGCCATATGACCAGAAATGTTCGTCCTTGCAACGGTCAGAAGCATCATGTGAAGACACGGAAGAGTGAAGCCACAAATGACACTACTTGCTACTGCTTATTGGTCCTGCAAAACCCTACAGCCGTCACCAAAGAAGACTTCAACGCTCGTTTTCTTAAGAAATCATAGTTAGACACACTGAAAACACATCAGCCCAATAAAGGCTGCACCAACCCCCCATTCTCCACCGCAGCACCCTCCCCCACCCCCTCATTCCCCTCCTTCCTCCTCAACACCGCAACCCCCTCCACATGCCCCGTCTGCGGAAAAAAATCAAACCCCCTCACACTCTCAATCTCATAGCACCCCACCCCCGTCCCAAACCCCCCATCCACACCCTTCATCCCGCCCACCAGCACACCCACATCCCTCGCCTGCGTATGCACATTACAACTCACATACACGACGCGCGCAGGACCGTACTGCACCAATTGGCGCAGGAACGACTCGTCGCAGCCCTTGCGTGGCGGGTCGAGCATGACGACTGTTTCCGCGGGTGGGGTGCGTATCTCGGCGAAGAGTTTTGAGGCGTCGGCGGCGAGGAAACGCGCTTGTGAGGGGGTGAGGTTGTTGAGCGCTGCGTTTTCGGTTGCTGATTTAATGGAGGAGGATGAGACGTCGATGCCTAGGCTGGTCGTGAATAAGGAGGAGAGGGTTATTGTGAAGAGGCCGGAGCCCGAGTACGCGTCGATTAGGTGGGTTATTTTATGGGGGTGGGAGGGGAGGATGTGCGATCTGATGTAGGAGGTGAAGGGCGGGAGGATGGAGTTGTTGTTTTGGAAGAAGGAGCCTGCTGGGTTTATGAACTGGAAGTCGTCGATGTATTCGGTTGTGCGGGCGTTGGGGTCCGTGACGCAGGTTTTGCGGTGGATGTAGGAGCCGAGGTCTTCGTCGATGGCGTCGGGGTCGTCTTTTGGTAAGGCAGGGTCGTAGGAGGATTTCGGGATGCGTTGCGTGTTTTCTCGTAGGAGGATGGTGGCGCCTTTGTGGTAGGAGGAGAGTGTGTCAATGACACGCTTGCGTTCGCGTTTGTTTCCTGCGCGCACGGCGTCTGTGCCAATCGGGCAGTCTTCGATGTCCATGGTGATGCGTGTTCCTTTCTTCATGAAGCCGATGGGCGGGACTTCTTTGAAGGTACGTTTAATGCCATTGCGGCCATCGCTACGACGGGAGTCCGGCGGGCCATCGAAGTGAGGAGTGAGTTTCGTGCGGTATCCGTACTGAAGCGGTGAGCCGATGGTGTCGCCAATTGCGGGGATGAGCTCTGGTGGGAGGTTGGAAAAGTTCTTGTATGCTCGCTCCACAATTGACTTTTTGTGCGCCAGTTGGTAGTCGTAAGGTAGCATCTGGAACTGGCATCCTGAGCATTGGGAGAAGTAGGGGCATTTCACGAGGGAGTCATCGCGGTGAGGGGATGGCTTGCTGACTTTGACGAAGTCGGCCATGGAGTACTTTTCTTTCTCGAAGTGCTTGAAGATCTTTGCTGTGACGGTGTCTCCTGGTGCTGTGAACGGAACGGCGTACACTTGGTCTGAGTCCGAGCCTTCCTGGAATCCAAGACCATCGCCTGTGGAAGAAAGTTCTTTGATGGTGACCTCTATCTCGCTGAGTTTCTCCGGAAGTTTAGTCGAGACGTCTTTCCCTTTCCCTTCTCTTTCCAGGCTGAACTTCTTGATCAAAGCAGTAACGTCCTCGAGTAGTACCTCCTCGGTGCTTCCATTCGTCTTCAGGATCTGGCTACCCACGGCATGGCCATTCTTCATTCTTTTGTTCTTGAATCTGTAGCTTCCCCGTGACTCTTCCTCGCTCCTCAATGGGGTCTCATATTGCCTCTTCGCACCGTTGCTCTCTATCGGGGCCACGTTATCTGCGGAAGAAGCCATGCTGTAGTGTGCTCTGTGAAGGCTTTGGCTGTTCCAAAGCGTCCGCAGCGGTCGTGTCCAAGCCCGGGCGAACATGCAGAGTCCTCACAAAAAAGTTCATGTTAGTCACTGTAAAGGGAAAGGCGGCGATTGGCTAGCGTGGAGGAGTGCATGCTTATTCAGCAATTTTTGCGTCGGAGGTTCGAACTTCAGCATCGAGACGGCAGCACCGCAGAACGCGCAGATCCAGCGCTCCTTCCCCCTTCTGCCTGCCCAATTGGCCTCCCCGGGACGGCTGCCAGCAACATGAGCGTCTGCCGGCCTGCGCGATGCCTCTTCGCCCGAGCGACGACAACCCCCCTCCCCAAGACGACAGGGCAGCGGCCCTTCCACTCGTCGGCGCCCCGAGCAGCTCGCAAGCGCAGACCGCACTACCCGTCGATCAAGGCCGAGGACCTGCAGCAACTGAACCAGCTCGCCGAGGCCGAGTACCCCAAGTACGACACGAGCGAGACGGCGCTGCTGGAGAAGCAGTACACGCCCGCCCAGATTGCCGCCATCAAGGCCGCGGAGAGCACCATTGATGCCCGCGACATCATCACCCAGGGCTCGCAGCGGACAGACGCATGGCGGCTCCCGTACGAGGACGACCTGGCTGAAATCGACCCCGTGACCGACATCCCCGAGAAGCTGAGCGGGCGCGACATCCCAGGCAGGCTGACCTTCCGCGAGGCCAACGCCGTCGAGCGCGAAGAGGCCATTGCACGCATCACTACCGAGCACCTCGCCAAGATGTACCCGGACGGCATTCCCGAGGGCCAGCTCGATGCCTACGAGGAGAAGCAGCTGCAAGAGTCCATCGAGGCCGCCATGACCCAAGCCGCGCTCGACCCACGCGCCACATACACAGGCAAAAACCGCGCCGCCATCGAAACACTCGCGGACCCGCGCCACTCTATCATCGCCCCCGACCTACCTCGCCTCGAGAACCGCATGGCCCGCCAAACCCGCCGTCTAGCCGACCAAGAGGAGCAGGACCCGCGAGAGAAGCGACTACTGCAGTATCTCGGCTGGGACAAGCAAAAGCTGAGAACCATCCGCGTCAAGACGCTCGTCGCCCACGGCGTCACCAACCAGACACGCATGGGCAAGATCAGGAGCATGTACTACCTGACCATTGCCGGCAACCAGGACGGCCTGCTCGGTGTGGGCGAGGGCAAGAGCGTGGAGCCCGAAGAAGGACGAAAGCAGAGCGTCATGGCAGCTATTCGCAACTTGAAACCCGTGCCACGGTACGAAAACCGCACTATCTTTGGCGATTTGGAGAAGAAAGTCGGCGCGACTAAAGTCCAGCTTTTTGCCCGACCGCCAGGTATACCTCTCCACACCACCACCCCCAACAAACCCCTTTTGCACAAACCCCTTTTGCCCAAACATCTAACTAACCATTTTTGAACAGGTTTCGGTCTCCGCACCCAACACCTGATCTTCGAACTCGCCCGCGCCGCCGGCCTACAAGACCTCTCAGCCCGAACCCCCCGCTCGCGCAATAAAATGAACGTCATTAAGGCGACGTGGGAGGCGCTTACTGAGCAAAGGTTACCGGATGAGATTGCGCGCGCGAGGGGGAAGAAGTTGGTTGATGTTAGGAAGGTTTATTATGGGAGGAGTGTGCATTAGTTGGGTTGTGTATGATAGGTGGATGGATGGATGGAGGGTTGGATGGAAATTTGAGGTTGGAAGGGGTTTAGAGCATGAGATGGAAATGTTGTATTATATGCATTGGGCGGAGCTTAAGTAGCTTGTGTTGTAGTAAAGCATGTATCATATCTGCAACTTCAATATTCCATCACTTTCGTCCTTGGGGTATCATTCATCCATTCACACCACACCACACCACCCTCCTTTTCCCTCCTCCTCCCTCCTCCCTCCTCCCTCCTCTCTCATTCTCACTCCCTCCTTCCTCACCCTTCCCACTCCCCTCACCTTCCATCCGACTCCCAATCCCCCTCACCCCCAGTGTCCATCCCACCACCCACCTCCCCCTCCCCCTGCCCACCCCCATTATCCTGAATCTGCTGATTCAACACAATACTATACACACTCGCCTTCAACAACGTAAAAACCAGACTCGTCTTCCTCTCCAACCCCCGTAGACCATCGAGAATAGCTGCGCTGGGTGCGTCGGAGAGGGTGGATAGGAGGGTTGACATCTGGGGGTTGTGTGTCAGCACCATACCTTACAACACATCTGGCACTCCCGTTGATTTTGGTGATTGCGCTGGGGTTTCGACCGAAAAAGGGTTTCGACCAAAAAACTGGGTTATAGAGGAAAGAGGAGGGAAGGGAAGGGAAGGGTAGGGTAGAGGTGTAGAAGAACTGTAGAGGAAGGTTGAGTGCAGCGGACGTACCTGATTCAAATTCCCCAATAATCTCGCATATTCATCAAGCACTTCTTGCTCCAGCGGGGTTAGACTTTCCTCGTCGTCCATGGCGTCTGCGTGTCCGTGTGCGTGGTGGGAGAGGGTGGATCCGGTTTGGAAGTCTGGCGTTTCTGATGAGGATGTCATCTCCCTTTCTCTAAGTGCGTGTTTTGGGTGGTAGGTGGTGGGTGGTGGGTAGTGGGTGTTGGGCAGGCTGTGGATGTGTGGTGGATGGGCTGCAGGGCGCGCGGGCGGAGGTCGTGTGGATTGTTCTTTTGGAGCGGCTCGAGAGGCCGCGATAGATGAGAACGAGTTTTGATCGGTTATCGCAAGTCAAGATCTTCACGCGCGTGGTTTCGAATCTAAGGTGGTTTGTTTGTTGTAGTGTTGTTCGGCGACTGCGGGGAAGACGCGACCTGCGACTACCAATTCACTGAATGTCGCGTCTTGGCACTGCCTCACGTCACCACACAGCAATCATGCTCTCAGTGTACGAATCACAGCTTGTATACACATCTGATATTGCTATCTCTCAGCAGCACTTCTCCCCTCAGTACTTCATCACACAGCCTTGCTGTGCCGATTTTAAATTCTCAATCAACAATAATCGCTCCTAATGATACTCAACGCCAAACGTTTTACAGGACCTTGATGACTCTTATTGGTATGTGATAGCCCGGGGTCAATGCTTCGCCAAACGCCTTTGCCGTGAAAGTAAGCCACCGTCTATCCGCTGGATCAAGGAGTGGAGCTGGGGGCAACGCATCAAAACGCCTCCCATATCAGTATGTAGAAAGTAAAATGCAATGCTCGTTTTCATGACCACATCCGCGCTATCTCGAACCCGAGCTCTGCTGAGCGAGGTGAACATGGTCGGTTGAGTGGTGATCATCGCCGTCATGGTGTAAAGTAACACTGTTAAACTCCTCAAATGGATCCGCAATCTCGCCCATGGGGGTCGCAAGGCCGGAGTCGAGCGGCACACCCTTAACCTTCGATGCGCCAATGTCGACACTCTGGCTTTCTTTGACGTTTCTGAAGTTGGGAGTCTCGATACCCTGGCCTTGGTGGGGGATGATAGGAGGTTTCGAATGGCGCAGCAGCGCCCATTGTGTTGTACGGAAGAAGGGTGCGGTCTTGATGTCTGAAGCTCCAGCACGAGAACCTAGTCTTTTGGTCTCGTCCTTGATTAGAAGCTTGCGGATGAGCGATTTGCATAAGCTGCTCGCTGTTAGAAGGCGAGCATTACCTAATGTTCCAGTACTTACTTAGACACTGGTGGTGCGCCAGAACCCTCAGGGAATGGGACCTCATCCCTCAAGATGTTTGCGAAAGTTGCATTGCGGTTCTTACCCTTGAAAGGCGTAGTGCCATAGAGCATCTCGTAAATTAAGATACCAAGCGTCCACCAATCGACAGCACTGGTGTGTCCACAGCCCTTGATCACTTCTGGTGCAATGTACTCCTCGGTTCCTACAAACGAGTTTGTACGAAAGTTGTTAATACACGACTTTGTATCGATCGTTGGCAGGTTTGTCGATGAAGTGCCGTTGCGGCCGCTGAGGATCATGGTCGGGCGACCGCCGGGCTCGGACTGCTTCGACAAGTCAAAGTCTGACAGCATGATGTGGCCAGACTGATGCAACAGGATATTCTCTGGCTTCAAATCACGGTAGATGAAGCCCATGAGATGCAGGTATTCCAACGCAGCTGTGACCTCAGCAGCGTAGAAGCGGGCCGCATCCTCGTCGACGCACTTGTTTGGTCGAGTTTGCAGAGCCCTAAAGAATTCACCACCGCTGCAGTACTCCATGCAGAGGTAGAGGTGGTCTTCTGACTGGAACGAGTGGTACAGGGTAACAATAAAGGGGTGGTTGCTAGTGGCCAGGATTTCCTGCTCAGCCAAGGCGCGCTTGATCTTGTTTCGCTTGATCATCTCCTTTTTGCTCAGCACTGCTCGCCTGTCAGTAACAAGTTCATACATAAACATGAGCACGTACCCTTCATAGCGTATAACCTGCTTGACTTCTTCTCCCGTACCAGATATACCTTGCCAACATCGCCCTTGCCGATGAGCTTGATCTTGTCGAAACTGCCCGGCCCGACCTCTACGTTGCGCACCTTGATCGAATTCGAGCTATAGGTTCTCCGGAATGCGACCGATTGGCGAATTTGGCCGGGGGTAGGTATGCCGTTAGATGTGTCTACAGGTGCGAGATGATTCGAGTCTGGTTGAATTGTCTCGACCATGCTGAGCGTCGACGAGTTAGGGTTGAGCAGGACGGGCTGCTTGCTGAGCTCTGCGGTCTGCGGCCGTTCAGCGTTCTTACCAGACGAGAAGAGGCCTTGGGCATTGGGTGCGGATGCTACCCTTCGCAGTTTCCTTGCCAGCTCCTCCTTTCCAGCAGCAGTGGCCTGGTCGTTGGCTCCACTGACAGCTTCTACTTTGGTGGTTGGTACTGGCGTGTCGGGCGGGGAGGGCGGTACGCTACCTTCATTGTGATGGCGGAGGGCGGGGGGACCCTGGTGCTGGAAGTAGGGGTTGGCGTGTGCGGTAGGTGACACGGCGTCGTCTAACGGGTTGCCCTCGCTCGTGACGGTTGTGGAGCGATTGCGGGAGATGTGAGGGAGGAAACGGGAATGGCGCGAGCCCGACTTCTCGCTCTTGGGCGTGTTGGTGCCATTGGTCTCGTCCGAGTGCTTGCGTGTGTCGGTGCTACTGTTGAGGCGGAAGAAGTTCTTGATGCGCTGCGAAACCTGGCCGTCCTTGCCATTAACGGGCTTGTTTGTGGACAGCGGGTTTCCGGAGAAGGTGCGCTTCTCTGTCATGCTGGTATTGGTCGAGGAATGGGAGGAGCTAAAGAGCTGCGTCATCGCCGGTGCTGAGTGTGAGTCTGAGTGTGTGAGCGTGTGGTGCGGCTGCCGTCGAGAAGTGCAGCGTCACAGGCCCGTGTCGGGGGAGGCTGCAGGAAGGTCGGCGTATGTGTCGTGAGTGGGTCAGTGGGCCATGGCCAACCTGGGTGAAGTCGATATCAAAGCTCGCCCGAGGTGTGGCTGGAGCGCGGCAAAGCGGCGTGTTGCTGCGGGCTCAAAAGAATGTCACTTGCGGGGGCGGCGATTCTGCAGCCGGCAGGAATGCGAGCAAGAGGGGGATGCAGGCCGGCGAGCGTGTCCTTTAATGCTGGGCAGAGGGTACAGCGGAGTGAAGTACCTAGGTAGTGCTGCAACACAGCTGGGGCTCGACCGGCAGCCAGCGCCGTGACCGCGCCAGAGCGGCAGCGGCGAATGATGGTTGAGGAAGCGGGGCCTCTAGAACCCTGGTCGACGAGGCTGGCGAACGGAAGCCGCGTAGGTGATTGCTCTGCTTGTACCGGTCCAACAGCGGAGACCAGAACAAGAGCGTGCTGATGTCCTCTGGCCCGTGATTTGACTGCTCGCTGCCTCTGTCTTGCATTTCCAAGCACCGTGCAAACACACAGACGCCGCTGATGGCAGTGCACAAACAGTCTCTACGTTATCCGCCATCCGCGCCCACTGCGCCTCGCCAACCTACCCGGCGTCTCCCCCACGATGACACCAACCTCGATTTATCAGCATTCAACAACAGCAAAACGTCATCCCATGCACCCACCGTCGTATCGCTGTCTTGCCCATGTTGCAATGATTCATTTCACCTCTGCCATTGACTTTCCAAACACCCTCCAGTGCATCCTGCAAACTGCTCTCTGTTCCCCTGCACTGGCCTACACGCTTGCCGATTCAACGGCCCTTTGCCATTCCACGCCAGCCTTGCTCTGGAACCCTGCCGTGCCGGGGACAGCTCCACCTCCACTGAATGAACGTGCTCATCACCATGTTTATCAACCAGCCTCACTCTTCGCACGAGCATAGTCATTTCAAGAATTGTTTTATTAATCTACGCAGAATATCCAGATGCCAATCGTTTAGCCATGATTATTTATACCCTTGGGCAACGGGTTTGATCATGAAGAAAAGAGAGGATGCCGAAGTCTGAATGCGCAAGGCGACGTCGCCTTGACCAACATCCCACAACACCCACTATCCATGTTCGCTCTATGGCTGTCTCCCAGCAACGCTGTAGCCATGTATGTGTAGCCTAAGATGTCTTGCTGAAGACTGTAGGGAACATTATCGAGTGGTAAAGCCAATAGCCGAGTCCTGAGTTGGATTAGAGAAACACCAAAAACGAGGTCGTCCAGAACCGTTGACAATTATGAGGCATTTCATGCGCTGTTGCTCAGCGGCGGCCGTTGTTTTTGCGTCTCTCCTCCTCGCGATATTCGTCAATCTCAGCCCTCTCGGTCTGCTTGATGTAGTCGAAGCGCCTCTTCCACTTCTCCGCACGCCTCACCTTCTCCTCCGAGGACATCGCACGAGCATCGTCCTTTTTCGAGCGTCTGAATCGATTCGTGACTTGCTCAAGCTTGGCTTTGGCGGGAGAGAGCTCTCCGGACTTCTTGGGTGAACCTGGGACGTTGGCAGGTGACGACGTGGCAGCGTCTTGTGCAGAGGCGGTAGGCTTGGTGGGTGAGAACGTCATCTTCTGCTTACCCTTACCGCCAGTCGTCTTGAAACAGGAAGCACCAGTCTCTTCGCCATCGTTGGAAGCTGGGACAGTAGATGATGGGGTAGGACGTTCGGTCGGAGACCGCTGTTCCTCAATTTGCGTTTCCAGAACCAGATCGGCGAGATCGTCCATAGCACCATCCAACCCTGACAAGCGGTGATTAGCAAAAGGTCGAGGTACAGATAGTCTGTCTCCGCCATAACCGCTGGGACCGGCCCCTCTTTGCGTGGGATAGAAGCGTTGCATATTCAAGGGAGTGGCGTTTGTACGGTCTGCTAGCTGATTGCCGGAGAATTGGCGACCGAACCCGTTGTTCGCCATATCGACGTTTGAGCGGGGTGTTGTACCTTTCTCAAGTGCCTTGTTCTTCTCTTTTTCAGGACCAGGGTATGGTCCAGCACGCCGGAACCCGTTACCCATACTCTCAGGATACAGACCCGAGGGGTTGGCATACTTCGCATCAAAGCCGTTGCGCTGTCTAGTCTCCTGGGGAAAGTCGATGCCAATGGCAGCAGAAGAAGTCGGGTCGCTATGGAGGGGGCCTTGTGGGCTGTAGGCAGAGGCTCGGCGGGAGCCAAAGGTCCCGCTACCATGGCTTGTTCGCATGTTCTCCTGACTACTCACTGGAGCTTCACTACGGTTGAACGACATACTGATGGCAGAGTCGTGGGGCGTGGAGCTTGCCACAAGTCCTTGCAATGATGGAGAGCGAGAGTTCGCAGCTTGTATGTACAGGTCGCGGACTGAGGAGTTGCTGCGTCGATTATTCAAGGAATCGGCCAGAAAGGTCAGAAGACCTTGGATATAACCGTTCAGTACTTCGGAGTTGTCGGGCATACCAACATGATCATACCCAGCTTGAAAGCCTTCCTGGTAGGTTGACGGTATGTGCACCGCGGCTTTTGGCATAGAGAACGGCCAGATCTCCTCAGCTGCAGTGCGCGGTTGGGAGTCGATCCGTGTCAGCAAAGTACCGCTGGAAGTAGTGTGTAGAGTGCTGCTGCCCGCCTGTGCCACACGTCCCCGTGAAGGTCCGGAAGGCTGACCTGATGTCTCTTGCCCAAGAGATGCAATCGTAGATGTCTTTCCAAATGTCTCCGTCCAAGATGCAATTTTCGGTGCCGGCTCCTCGTTCTTCGATCGACCAGTGTTGGCTTCATTCCATGGACTGGCGGGCCAGCTCTTCTCGGGGGTCACCGGATTCGCTCTGCTCTCGCCACGCATCACCTGGGGCGCACTTGAGGTGGGTGCTGCGCGGGTCGACGAATGCTCGTGAGTGTTGGTGGGGAAGAAGTCGGTTGTATCAACGCTGGATAGACTACCCTTGTGTGAAAGCGCACGACTTGTACGTTTGTCTGTTTCTGAGGCTTCTTGTTGACCCCAGGGAGATTGCTTGTTTGGCGACGGTGTAGGAGGTACAGTGCCCTTAGTGGAGCTTGCCTTTGGTTCGTATGTAGGACTCTTCGGGTCTAGAGCCGACGAAGATTGCTTCTTGGTTTCCTCGTGGGGTGGCTTGATCTCAATGGCACGCGAACGACGGTTGCTCGATCCAGGAGAATGAGGAAGCGGGTTCACCGGTGGTGGGACAAACGGTGCCGGACCTACGGCTGGGAAGCTGGGGAAGGTGCCATATGGCGGCGGATACATCACCATAGACGCGTACGGGTTTGCCGCAGGAAAGCCGTACAGAGACTGAGCCTGTGGTTGCTGATATGAAGGTATGAACGAGTGCATGGGAGCTGACGGCGCCATCGCGCCAATTGGATCGGTCGCTCCACTTGGCTGGCCGGCTGTTGTGGGATCTGGGTCTTGAGCAGATCCGATCTGCTTTCGCAAAGCATCCAGCTCTACGATCAGGGCTCTCTTCTTCTCGATCATTCCTGCTCGCCAAGCTTCCGTCTGATGCCCGGATTGCAGTACCTCAGTCTGTTCCACAGTCCTCAGCTCCTGCTTCTTGAGAGCCTGAGTGGCCTTCAGCGTGGGGAGGTTTAGCCCGGCAAAGGGTGTCAGAGAGTTGGAACGTGGTGGACCATAGATAGAAGCCTGTGATGGGAGCGGAGCTGCGTCTGTGGACTTTTTGACGGATGCCTCTGCGGCTACTGGTGCGATTGCAGGTGAGGTGGAACTACCGTTGACTGTAGGAAGTGCAAACATACGATCGCCGATGACGACAATGGGCTGACCACCGATGACCTCGATGTGAGCGGTAGGATTTGAAGATGAGAACGGCTGCCCTGCCATGATGTTGCCAGGCGCTGCGCGCAAAGTTTGCGGGTTGTATACGTTGAAGCTGGGTCGAGCGCCAAGAGGTGGAAGGTCGCCAGGAACAATGCGGCCTCCTGCCGTTACTCGCAAGCCAGGTGGACTGCCGTGTTCTTTGAGGAGCCTCTCAGCCTTGCCGCGCTTGACTGAAGGAGAAGGGGATGGTCGCTTGTAAGCCCCTGTAGAAGCAGTGGTGGATACGACCTCGGGGGTCACTTCTCGAGGAGGCTCAGGTGCAGCTGCTCTGGGCACAAAGGGTCGCAAGCTTCTATCAGACCTACGGCCGATCAATTGCGCAGATGCGGAAGGACGTAGAACGTGCTCTAAACAGATAAGTCAGCGTTAACAGCGCTGGTAGCGTTGAAGGGGAGGAGAAAGGCAATGTGGTGAGAGGTGGAGGGTAGAGCCGTGCGTCCGAGAACGCTTAAGACCACAAGCGAAGGTTGGTGGGGTGAGGAGTGAGGAGTGATGAGTGAAGAGTGAAGAGTGAGATGGGAGAGGTGAAGGTAAAGTGAGCGCTTACCTTTGATCACATCCTCATCCGCGAACTTGTCGAGCGATACAGCTGACTCCGAGACGGAGTCGCGGAGTGCAAGAAGCTCCTCCACCTTGTATGCGAGAGACATGACGGGCGGTATTGCACCCTACGACGGCGCGTGGCCGTTGGTTGTCCTAACCAAACCTCGATGACACGGAAGCAGTCGAACTGGGATTGGATGAACAAGATGTGGCAAGGTGTGACGCGAATATTCTGCGGTTCATGTCAGCAGCAGCCGGTGGTTTGAGCAGCATCGACATGGTTGATGTTTGTTGCCCTGTCAACGTACCTCAAAGCTGATCTAAAGGGGCGCAAGGTGAACAACGAGTGGCAGCTATCCAAAAAGCTGAAGCACAGCAATGCGAAAGAAGACGGACAAGAAGATGGAAGACGAATGAGTGTGTTGTGTTGATGGAAGGACGAGGAAAGTTGTGGGAGTTATGGTCTGCATTCTGGCGCACCTCCCCCGGACAGTGGTGCTGCGCAAGAAGGCGTGGTTGAGATGGCGGAGCTACGACCCGAGCGATCGTGGTGGTGCTAAACGTAGCTGCCTTGGATCTAGTCAGCGACAGCAAGGAAGGAGTGCTATTAACTTGGTTTGATGTAGACCTGCCAAATGTCTTAGCTTTAAACACCTCTATCTGGCAAACTGATATGGACTGCGGTGTCCCAATTCGCCTCGAAGCCCTCAGATTCATAAGTGACACAGATCTAGCCTGCAGTATGCGCGAACAACAAGGGTAGAACAGATGCATTGAACACGAGTATGAAGTGAAAACCTATGTTTGAAGAGCCAGACACCTTTGCGAACGCCTTCGCTATGCTGCTTGAAATGAAATATGGAAAGATGGGAAAGGCTTAAAGGGCACACTACGAAAAAACCGTGTGCAGACGAAACTACGCCCTGAGTTCACTTCCTACGGGTGGTCCTTGTAGACGGTGCAGGCTCGAATGCATCGTCATCATCAGAGATTTCGTCGTCGCTCTGTACATGCTGTCAGTCATGGTACTACAAACTCACTTCAAGATTGCCACTCACAGGTTCAGCAGCCTTCTTTCCTCGAGACGCGGTGCCTCGCGTGGGCTGACTTCGCTGTGTAGAGGGCTGCGAGAAATTCAACGTTGTCTGCTTACTCGTAGCTGGTGCTCTTGTTCGCGCAGGTGCCGGGGTCTTTTTAACAGGCGATTTTGCCCTGGCCGGTGCCTTCGCAGCTGGTGCTTTCGCAGCTGGTGTAGCTTTCTTTGCAGGTGCCTTCTTAGCTGGCTTAACGAACAAATCCTCAGCGCTCTCTTCATCATCGTCGCTGATCATAACAACATCGCCGTCTCCATCTTCGTCGTCCTCTTCTTCCTCTACGACCTTCCGCTTCCCACGTGTACCCTTGGCTGCCAGGGTGGCTTTCTTTGTCGCAGCTGTCTGACGAGTGCCCCCTGTAGCTTGAGCGCGACCTCCTGCAGTAGGCTTTGAGGTACGTTGACAGGGCAACAAAC
>QQTW01001935.1_pt1 | contig 14810 bp, 17 predicted proteins | sample 1904831 | NCBI WGS metagenome assembly QQTW01 (sample SAMN09435610, study PRJNA476489) | Subsurface metagenome, whole genome shotgun sequencing project. | reverse complement strand
TGGCGTAGCCTGCGCTACCCTAAGCCCTTACGGGCATACTTCGTGAACGGGAAGCCGCTTCGCGTCTAATGCGCTTATAAGATTAGGTATTGTAGGGTGCGTTAGACGGAAGTCGTAACGCACCGTAATCATGGGTTTGGTGCGTTACGAATCACGCTAACGCACCCTACGTATTTTTTCAAAAATCAAATAGTAATCCTATATTTAACTCTGACTCTCGTGATGCTGTTATGTGTATTTCAATTGTGCAAAAAGCTTAATTACTTTTAGTAGTACTATATTATTTTTGACACAATTTGACGGATTTTATCAATTAAAAAATTTGTTTCTTCCAAATGATGGACTTCTAAATCTCGATAGCCTTGTGACCGCGATTTAGTTTCATCAGATTTATAACGTTTTACCTTTATCCATTTATAAGTTTCTAGGATTTCTTGCTTTTTTTCCGGGGTCATCGTTTTAAATTTCGGTTTAGTACATGTTATGCAAAATTAACAATTAAAACCTCAACAACAAAGACATGAAAAGGTCTTACACCTTAATATAAAATAGGACAGGCTGTTTAGCCTATCCTACAAAATAATTTATTGAAAGTAATTTTCGATATTCAGGTTGAAGAATAAAACTTCAGCAACCCAATCAACATTTTACTTCTCTGGAGTTTTAACCTGACGTGCCATTTCTAAATACGAATTCATATTCGCACCGGGACGACGACGACCATTACCGCTTGGAGTCATCAGATACTTAGTAGCAAAGTTATTCTCTACAGGTGCTACAAGTTGCTTTTTCGCAGTTGCTTTAGCTATTAACTGTGCAGGGTCTGATGAAGCAGCTTCGGCTTCTTTTGCAGCTTTTTGGGCTTCGATTTTAGCAGCTTTGGCAGCAGCAGCAGCATCTTTTCTGGACATTTTGCCATTTGTATCTGGAGTTGCTGCTGGTTTTGCGGGTGCGGGTGCGGGTTTTGCTGAAGAAGCGGGTTTTGCACCGTTAGAATTAGGCTGTTTTGCCTCTACTTTCTTGGTTTCCTTTGTTTCCTTTGTTCCCTTTGTTTCCGTTATTTCCTTTATTTCCTTTTTCGCTTCGTCGAGTTTAGTTTCTACCTCTTCCTTAAGTTCTAAAAAAAAGTTGTTGTCGCTCTTTTTTGCTAAATTTTTGATAAACCCAAACATGACTATTTCTCCCTTGTGTCTGAGGCTAATTGACTGAGATTTTTTGAAGATAAGGTAATATTTTACCTTTTTGAATACTTAGTTGGTGCGTGTCAATTTTAGCTTTGTTCGCGCACTCAAATGACAAAATTGAATTTAATTAATTTTGCCTTTTTCAATAAAAAGTAGGTCATCAAACTAGGCAAACGACCTAATTTTTTACCGTTATGCTTGACCTGTTGCAATACGCAATTATTCGTCAAGCTTTGCTTATCGCGTAGCGACTCAAGAGCGATCGCACTCAAGGCGGCTTCATAATTGAGCCGAAGCGCTACTATCATTCTCCAGTAATCCCGGCAAACCTGGGTGTTTCAACCCTAACCGCAAAGGACACTGTGACTTAGAAAAGTCAATACCAAAAATATACCAGAAAGTTGGTTCTATAAGATATGTGACACCGCACAACATTTACTGAAATTTTGCTTATCAAATGACACGATTTTTCTTGATTTTATTTACATAAATTTACAAAAAACATTCTGTTATTTAAATTGAGATGGCGAAAAACCAGTACCAGTAATGGCGTACTCTTGCAGCCACAAGCTTTTGCTTTTATGTTACCAATGAAAAGTAACCATTCAGGAGAGTGGCATACCTAGTTTGCAGTTCGCTGCGAGGCTAAGTTAAATTTTGTACATTGTGACTATATTTTAATTATTGAGATGAGAAACTCCAAACAGCAAAATCCCGTTGTATTGGTACATGGTATTAACGATACTGGGGCAGTGTTCTTAAAAATGGTAACTTCACTTAGGCGACAGGGTTTGACAGTATATTCACTGGATTTAACTCCGAATAATGGTGATGCAGGGTTAGATGAACTAGCGCAGCAACTTGCTAATTTCATCAATAACACCTTTCCCTTAGAACAGCCGCTTGATATCGTTGGTTTTAGTATGGGCGGAATTATCAGCCGTTACTACGTGCAGCGATTGGGAGGAATCAACCGCGTGCAACGGTTTATCACTATCGCTTCGCCACATCATGGAACCGTTATGGCATATGCTTCGCAACGTTACGGTTGCTTGCAAATGCGTCCAGATAGCTTGTTTCTCGAAGATTTAAATTCCGATGTGCTAATGTTGCAACAACTTGATTTTACATCGGTTTGGACACCATACGATTTGATGATTGTGCCTCCAAGTAGTTCGCGTCTTCCTGTAGGTAAGGAGGTCATAGTTCCTGCACTCACCCATCCTTGGATGCTGACGGATACAAGAACTATTGCAACAGTAATTGAGGCATTAGCTGCTGAAGTAAGGTGTAAGGGTGTAGAGGTGTAAGGTGTGGGAAATATCGGTAAATTAATTAGCCTCGGTCGCCGATTTGTGCATACTCTGGACTGCCAAAAATTGCTTCTGAGTGACGGTAATATTTGAACTCCATTAAGTTATAAAAAGGGTCTTCGAGAAAGAAAGTGCGGTGTTCGAGAGGAGTTCCAACGAAGCGGTCTTTTGCCTCTTCATAAAACAGCAATTGGCGGGTTTGTGCTTTTTTTAATAATTCTTCCCAGTCATTTTCCACAGTGAAAATTAGCCCAAAGTGCCTGGGATAGATACCGCGTTGGGGTGTTAGCGGTTCTTTAGTTGTGTGTGCTACTAATTGATGCCCGTATAAATTGAGGATTAGTGCGTGTCGATTTTCACGACCGAGAATGCAGCCCAATCCATCAATGTAGTATGCTTTGGCTTGGGCAATGTCAGTAATTGGGAAAGCAAGATGGAATATTACAGAATTCATACGGGACTGGTTATTAATAGTTAGTTAGTATTGATTGGATGAAAGCGAATGCCATTTGGGGGAAATAAGCGCGGTTATTAACAACTTTTAGATATCAATCACTTTACCAAGGCAAAAACTTGTTGAGATATTGCTTAATAAATAGAAGGACGGGAGAATATCAAAACTTGAAATAAACAACGCTGTGCTAACCACCAACACAGCGCATATTACTTGTACTTATTCCAACATTTGATTAATGTTGGCTTTGCAGCTTTTGCTTAACTGATTCTAGAAAATCTTCTGTAGTACCTGTTTTCCCTTCAGATTGAAGGCGAAGCACCATTTCATGAACGGCATCTTCATCATCTCGATGTTCTAAAATATACTGCTTTAGTTCTTCTACAGTCATTGCTTGGTAGTTTGGTCTACTCATGGATACCTCACTATGCCGTTAGGAGTAATCAAAACTTGAAAATTATCGCCTGCCAAAAGATATAGTTCTCCAGTTCTTTTATCGAGTCTTATCAGATGAATCGATAGATACATATTAGTTAGCCCACTACATATTCTATAGCACTCTCTAATTTGTTCTGCGGTTGGCTCCATTGCACCCTATTGAAATCGTACACAGCTTTCTAATTTCTAAACAAGAATGCCGACAGTTCATTAAACTGCTGGCATCTAGTTAACAACTTTTTACTTTTAAACGTTAGCTTGCTGGCGCTGATACAACGACCAATACAAACCCTTATCGCGTAACAAACCTTCGTGCGTACCCCTTTCGGCAATCACACCGCGTTCCATCACTAAAATTTGATCGGCGCGTTTGAGAGGCGCGAAGCGGTGGGCAATAATAAACACTGTGCGCCCTTTAGTACATTTCTGCAAGTTTTGCAGCACCTGTTGTTCGGTTTCCGCATCCAACGCACTTGTCGCTTCGTCAAGGATGAGCAAAGGTGCTTTCGACAAGAATAACCGCGCTAAGGCAATCCGCTGTCGCTGTCCCCCCGATAATGCCGTACCGCGTTCACCCGCATTGGTTTCGTAACCCTGAGGTAGCTGACTAATAAAGTCGTGCGCGACAGCCATACGCGCAGCTTCGACGACTTGTTCGGCGCTAATATCGGGATTGCCTAGAGAAATGTTCTCCAAGATAGAGGCATTAAACAAAAAGTCTTCTTGGAGAACTACCGCGATTTGTTGCCGCAATGAGGCTAAATCGACACTTTTGATATCAAACCCGTCAATGAGGATGCGTCCACCCTCAATGGTATACAGCCGTTGCAGCAACTTCGACAGCGTACTTTTACCCGACCCCGACCGTCCGACAATCCCCACAAATTGCCCCGGTTCGACATCGAAGGAGATACCGCGCAATACGGGTTCGTTATCGGGGTTATAGCGGAAAAATACCTTCTCAAATGATACTTGCCCGGAGAGCGGCGGTAATACCAGCCCCGTACCAGGTTCGGCTTCAGGAGTGACGTTGAGGATATCACCAATACGGTCTACTGATAGTAGTACTTGTTGCAAATTTTGCCAGAGTTGGACGAGACGCAACAGTGGTCCTGTAACGCGCCCGGAGAGCATCTGAAACGCTACAAGTTGACCGATGGTCAGCTTTTGCTCGATGACTAATTTTGCACCAAACCAGAGAATTAGCAAGCTAGAGAAGTTGGTGAGGAAGTCACCGATGTTACTGCTAATGTTTGAAGTCGTTGAGGCTTTGAACCCGGTACGAATAAAGCGGGCGAATAGTCCTTCCCATCTATCTCTAGCTACAGCTTCGGCTGCATGTGCCTTAACTGAGTGAATACCTGTGACGGTTTCAACTAAGAAAGATTGACTGTCGGCACTGCGGTTAAAGGTTTCATTTAGCCAGTTACGGAGAATCGGTGTTGCAACAAGCGTCAGTATGGCGAATAATGGCAGCACTGCCAACCCGGCAAAGGTAAGGGGGACGCTGTAATAAAACATTAACGCCAGATACACGACAGCAAAAATACTGTCTAAGATTACAGTTAATGCTGTACCCGTGAGAAACTGCCGAATTTGTTCGAGTTCCTGAACCCGCGCTACCGTATCTCCAACCCGACGCGACTCAAAGTATGCCAACGGCAACCGCATTAAGTGGCGAAATAGCTGCGCTGACAAGCTCAAATCGAGACGGCGGGCGGTATGGGTGAAAATAAACAGCCGCAAAATACCGAGTATCGCTTCAAACGAGGCGACCGATAACAGCGCGATCGCCATTACGTCGAGAGTGGGCAAACTCTCTTGCACCATGACTTTATCAATCACGACTTGGGTAATTAACGGTGTCGTTAACCCCAAAAGTTGCAGGGTAAATGAGGCAATTAAAACTTCTACTAGTAACCCTTTATAGCGCCATACCGCAGGTAAGAACCAACTGAGGTTGAATTTTTCTTGTTTATTAACAAGTTCGGCTTGCCAAAGTTTCCCATCCCAGGATTCCTCCACCATCCGTTGTGGTATACTTTCACATCTACCTTCGGAGTTGAGAGGGTCAGCGATAATTAAGTTTGAGCCTTTCATCCCATAAGTGACAACCCAATTAGCTTCTTTTCCCTTTCCTTGCCACCGCAATACTGCCGGAAAGGTAATTTGGCGCAATTCTGGCCATGTTACCTGCAACCGTCGCAGTACAAATCCTAACTTTTCCGCTGCTTCCGTCAGATTTTTGGGACGCTGACCGCGAAGTTGCCGCTGTACCCATTCGAGTTGGACGGGGTTTTCCAGATGCTGCGCTACCATTGTCAAACAAGCTGCACCAGTGTTGTAACCGCTGACAAATGGATAGGGGGAAGTGCTTTGTGGAACCCCTGTTGCTAGAAACTCGCGCTGAAATTGCGGTTTTTGCGATGATAAGGATGAGGAGGGAGATAAAGAAGAGGGAGTAGGTTCGTTATCTACGTTGTCTTCCTCTTCTTCCTTGGCTGCTGTCGTTGTTTGATATGGCTGTAAATCGAAGCGTTCTAACGGCTTGATTTCAGTGATAGAACCTTTACTACTAGGTGTATCTTTAACCGAACCTTCCCAGAAAGCTTGAATTTCGGGTGTCGAAACTTCTGTCCATACAGTAGCATCCCAGCCAACCACTATTACTTCTTTACTAGCAGCTACAGCCTTACAGTCAACCGAACATAGCAGTAACTCACCAAACCAGTCCCCTACATCTAGGGTTGCCAAGGGTTTACTAGTATCTTCTTCACGCAATCGAACTTTGCCCGCAGTAATAAAATAGTGCGAACCGCGTGTATCTTTCGACCAAATCTTTTCCCCAAGCCCATAGCGAGCTACTTGAGCGCTATTCTGTAACAAAGCTTGATGTGCATCACTTAACCAGCAAAATGGTGGTTCATCCCAAGGCAGAGACGCTAGCACCCGTTGTTGTAAGTTTTCATCAACGGTCGTTAGCCCACTTGTAGCTTGACTGTAAGTCTTTGAATCTTCTCTGCTAGCCATTTCTCAAACAACTCGTTCTGTAGTGCTTGCTTTAATTGAGTATCATCCAGGGATGCTGTGAGGATTTGTTCGAGACGGAACAAACAGAAGCGTCCGTCTAATTCGACTGGTCCGATTAATGTACCTAGACCAGCTATATCTACAGATGCCCTCAGTATATCCGGTAATGTGCCCCTGCTGACTGGTCCCATCATGCCATTCACAACCCGGTCATCAGACAGGGAATATTCACGGGCGATTTGTTCAAAACTTGCACCTTCTTCAATTTGTGCTTGCAGTTCCTCGGCTAGTTCGCGGTTATCAACAATAATTCTAGACAAAACTACCCGATCGAGGAAAAGTTTGCGCTCGATATAATATTCTTGGAGTTTCGGCTCGCTAATAACGGCTTTAAGTTTTTCGAGCTTGAAGCCAAACGCCACCGACGAATGAAATACATCGTAGCTGCTTCCACTACTTTTTAACCAATCGTTAAAACGTTGTGGGTCTGTCAGCTGGTTTTTTAAACGAAAATCAATAATCGCTTGTTCGGTTAGTGCCGGACTAATGGCAACATCTTCGCGGCTTTCTATTTCTTCCTCAACTACATACTGACGAAGAATATCACCGATATATTGTCCTAATTTACCCGACGCTTGCAAATACTTGACTGCTTGAGCAACCGAAATTGATTGGTCATTAACAGTCATAAATGATAGAGATTCCATGAAATATATACGTATAAATAAATACGCCCTAAATTATACTATGTTTGTAGGAGTTCCCCAATCTCAACACTTTGCGCGATTTGGCACGGCTATAGCAATCCTAAGCTTTGATGTCGGAATCAGCAACTTTCACGCGAGAATAAGCTTTTTGCTAATTCTCGTGTGCGGGTAAAAGTATCGCACCTTAACGAACTATCGGAACTATCATCGGCTTCATATACAAATAAAGAATCAAAAATAAGCATTGAACATTGATTTTCATTCTCTCAATCATCCTTACACATGCTACATTGCCCTACACCCTTACGAACAACCAAGCAAACAACATTGCAGCAATAGCTCCAATCAACGTATTTAGTATATTGACTAATTCATTAGTCAGCCAACCATACTTCGATTGCAGCGTTGCCCCAATCACACTTTCAATATTAGTAGCGATAAATGCAGCCAGAATACACCAACCCACTCCCCAAACATCGATTAAACCTAGTAAAGAGCCAACAATTGCTTGGAAAGCAGAAGCAACTAACCCAGCTATCGTTCCCTCCAAACTAACTGCACCTTCAGTTCCACGAGGTACAGGTTGAAGTGTGGTAATCAAAAAAGTCCGCTGACCGTAAGCTTTTCCGACCTCACTCGCACATGTATCTGAAAGTTTGGTGCTGAAGCTGGCGACGTAGCCGAGTAAAAGGAGGGAGTAGGGAAGCCACTGCTGTGCGGGGGTTCCCCCCGTTGAAGCATGTGGCGTAGTAGGGAGTGGGGAAGTTGGGTAGGTGGGGAGAATGCCTTGCGCGATCGCGTAGGCACCGATGGCACATAATGCCCCTGTCAGCGCTGAACCCCAAACGTTTTCTGGTCCCCTTGCCCCCGAACGTTTTTCGGCAATGCCTTCGGCTTCCTTCTGTGCCATGCCAATTCGGGTAACAAACGAACCGGCAAGAAAGTAAAACATGACCGCGAGATAACCCTGCCAACCCAATGTTCCCCAAATCAAAACCCCCAATAACCAAGCATGAAAACAGCCAGCTGGGGTAAGCAGTTTTTTCGGTGCTACCCATACAACACCTAATAGAACTGTATTCAATCCGGTAGCCACAACCCAAGGATTTAAATCGTTAATTAGAGAAAGCATCTCAAGAATTTTATAAGTTCATAAGTATCACAAGTTCGGATTTTTGGAATTGCGGAATTATGTTAATTCCTTGAATCTAACTTGTGCCTTTTCTCAACCTTATTAACATTTAGGACTTAAGAACACATCAGCCTTGAAGCTGATATTTAGATTATTACATCGGTTGTAAACCGCTTATGAGCATCGCGCTATTATTTTAGTCTAATGATTCCTTGCAATTCATGCACACAGGGTTTGTACGCAAAGGTGCTTGAGCGTTATCCGTTATGCGACACGGTTGAGCGTAAATGCTAATCCGACAATTTCATTTTACTCATTTAGTCATAAATGCTTATTATATTTTCTACACTAAGTTTCAACATAAACCGAAGTACTACGACCACAATTAAAAATTACGTGAAATTTAAGTAAAATTCCCATATATTTTCTATTAATTTAATACTTAGAGTTGATTTTATCTACAAAGCAGGAGAATATCGATTTTGATAAGCTAGTGTGCCTTCAAGTTGCATACGGGACGGGCAGGGATGCCCATCCCACAAGAAGCTTAGAATTTTTACTACGCAATTTAAAGGTTTTTTAGCTTAGTACATATACCGTCTGTTAAAAACTAACAATATGCCTGCCAAAGTTCCCGGTGGTTCTCTCAGTACAGCAAGAGATATAAATGTCTTAACTAAAGCACTGGTATTTACGGTTACAATAACTGGCTTACAGCAAAATGATTACTATCGATTCAGCTTACAGGGACGTAGCAGTTTTAACTTAGCGCTCAATGGTTTACAGCAAGATTTAGATGTTCAATTGATTAAAGATGCTAATGGAAACGATGTAGTTGATACGGGAGATGCGATCGCGTCTTCGCGTCTATAGCGGACCTAAATGAATTGTGAAAATCTCTCTTTTCTCTCTTTTCTTTCTTTCTTTGCGTCCTTTGCGTACTTTGTGGTTCGTTACATAAACCTAATTTTTCATGAATGATTTAGGAATGCTATATATAATCAAAATCCAGAATCGATTGGCGCTACCCTCGAAATCGGCACTTACTACATTCGAGTTTATGCCTATGGCAACGCTACATCAGCCTATAACTTATCTGTATCAGCAACACCATATATAGGACTACTATTTGATTTTTGTACAAAAATCAAATAGTAGTCCTATAGTAGTTGGATAAATGCAACATTGGGTGCAGACCAATTCACCTATATCGGCACCAGCCAAACAACATTTTTCTCAGGAAATGGCAACGTTGATTTTAGTAGCGGTCAACGTGACATACTCAACTTAATATCTGCTGGTATTGCTTCGACACAAGTTAGCTTTAATCGGGCAACTGCCACAACTGGAGGTGTTGTAAACAACCCAGGTAATGGCAACCGCGTTTTTGATGCTATTACACTCGCTAACGGCAATCGAATTTTGTTTGAAGGTATCGAACAAATTCAATTTAGCGATACAACCTATGATTTATCGGTAATACCTAATGACCCACTATTTAGCCATGCGGCAATGGTTTTATCAATGCAGATGCAGCAGTGCGTCGAGCCTTAGCGTTAGGTCGCGGTTATAGTTAATAATTTTTGCGTAGCTTTCTATATATTTTCCTTCGGCTATTTGTAAAAAATTAGTGGCAATTGGTGGAAATTCGGATCGCCAATTGCCAATTTTTTTAATGCAGAAATTGAAATGAATGGTCATAAATTGAGTATTTAACTTTTCATATCTGCATTTTTACTTACGTAATATATCTAGATTCTCGACTTCTTCAAGCGTACTAGCGATTCAACGATTTTTCGAGATTCCACAATATTGTAGGGGCACGGTGAGCCAGCGCGCCCTTGGGGGTTCCCGCGCCACATCGCCGTTGTAGCGACTGGCGTTGGCGTTCGCCCTTGGCGTGGCGAAGCCAAGGAATAGCGCTTTGCGCTTACCCGAAGGGCACAGCAAAGTGCCCCTACGACTATTCGTATGTATCACGATCTCTCGTGTGAATTGGTCTTAACCCCCATTCGCGTTTCTATATCTTTGGAAAAGCCGGGGGTCTTATTTCCAAATTTACTACAGGTATTTGCTAAAAAACAAGTATTTATTAATACTTTATCGTAAGTATAGGTGAATTTTATAAAAATGGCTATATACAGATAAATACTTATTCTCTGAGTAAAGAAAATCACGTATATTTGGCATGGCTGTTTTGAAGCAATAAACAGCAGTATAGAAGTTCAAAGATTTATTTCATCCTAATGGCTGACCATTAACTCTTACTTTAGGGGGAGTTACAGGGGTGCATCGTCCCTAATTCCACGTTCATGAATGACGCAAAGGTTGTTATGCCAGTTAATAATATTAGTATAAAGAAAGACTTAAATATCAATGAAACCATACAGCCCTTAGCTGGCTCGATCGGCTGGACAAATACTGGTGATTATTACAGTCTTAATCTTAGTAATCGCAGTAGCTTTCAAGTCACAGCTGATGGGTTGTCTGCAAATCTCAATGTACGGATTTTAGACAGCAATGGTTCAGTAGTTGCTGGTTCTTACAATCGTCGCAGGCAGGATGAATCGATTACTACGACTCTAAATGCTGGCAACTACTATATCGAGATTTATAAAGTTGGTCGTGGGAGTAGCAATTACAATCTGAAGCTGAATAGCTATTCGCTAGCAACCTCAGTCGGTAATTGGTTTGACACGAATATTCAAGATACAGGAATACGCGCTCTAGCAGAGTCTGCTTTTGCCGACAAAGCGATTGACCGCAATGAAATGATTGGCATTCTGCGTGGTTCCAAAGATGGTGGTGTTGTTGATACAACTGAATTCGCAGATTTGAAAACGTTAGTCGGTAACGCTTCTGTATTGGGAATACCCGACTATGTACGGGTGTTGGCAAACAAAGTAGTTAATGGTGATGCAGCGAATCAACAATATCAAGGAAATCCACTAGGAAATTTAGCACCTGGTAGTAGCAGTACCCAAATGGAAAGCTTGATAAATAAATGGTTTTTGGGAGGCGATCGCCCAAGCACTCCTTATCAATATCAATACGCAGAGGGTTCGCTCTTTCAGAATGGTGTCAGTTACCAAGACATTAAACAAGGTCAGATTAACGACTGCTTTTTACTGGTTGGTCTAGCTGCAACTGCAATTCACTCCCCCAGTACCATCGAAAAGATGTTCATCGATAACGGTGATAATACTTTTACCGTTCGTTTCCATCGAAATCAAGCTGCTGACTACGTAACTGTAGATAGATATGTTCCGACCAATTCATCAGGGTCTTTCGTATACGCAAGCAAAGGCAGTTCATACAAAAACCCTGGTAATGAATTATGGGTTGCACTTGCAGAAAAAGCCTACGCACAACTCAATCAATCCGGGTGGATTTATCAAAATAACACTAATTCCTATTCTGGTATTAATAACGGTGGTTATATTAGCGATGCACTTACACACATCACCGGACACAAAACATCATTAGGTAATCGACTCAACCTGAATTTAATTGTGAATGCGATTAATTCAGGTGAATGGATTGGTTTGGGGACAAAATCATCTCCAACTAATTCAAATATTGTTGCAGGTCATGCCTACGCATTAGTAGCTTATAATTCTGGCAATCAAAAATTTACCCTCTTTAACCCCTGGGAAATTAGTACTTCGTCATCCAAACCTAGAATATTAGAACTTACATGGAGTGATATTCAATCAAACTTTAGCTATTGGGATGCGACAAAAATCTATACGTAAGTTAGGGGGTTAGTCCATGTAGAGACGCGTTCACGTAGTGTGCCCGCAGGGCTTAATTTCGCGTCTCTCACTCATTCCCACTAATCGCAACTCACATAAATTGTTATATTATGTAAGTACATTACGTACATACGCCCCAAATGAGCAACTCCTACAACATACGTAGCACCAAAATTGGTAACAGTGCAGGATTTCGGCTACCTGCGGACTTTTACCGCGAGCATCCCCAGTTTGCCAATGCAGATGGTTGGATAGAGGTATTGTCAAAAGATACGGCAATTGTGCGGATTGTTCCTTCTTCGGGCGATAATGATGCAGAAGACTCGCTGATGATGCGGCTATTTCTTGATTTTGCTATGACAGAAGCATTGAAAAATAACACGCTGCAACCTTATACAACCGAGATGTCAGAAGCTGCTCATAAATTGATTGAGGGTGTGGAATTAGAAGATGAACTGCTAGAAAATGGCTAAATTCGTTAGTAATAGCTGGGAAATTTATTTTCATCCACAACTATTTGGCATTCAGTATCAAGAATTAATCGACCGTGTTTCTGGCTTGCGCGAGAAGTTACCAGAAATTGAGTTTAAAACCCATGCAACCGTAAAGTTATTTGCGGCAATTACTGTTGCAATTGAAAGTAAAATCCCCTATGACCATGCCTTTGACTAATAACAACTGACATAGACGCGCAACGGCTTCCCGCAGGGTATGACAACCATAACCAGTTTGCTTTATTCGTGCCGACCTACTTACCCAATATAAAGCTAACAACTTGATGCTTTTTATTAATTTAATTATTTTCATAGAAATCAATTTACCACAAGCTTTTTGTAAAAGTGAATGCAATCTTCACTTGGATTTCACAGTAACTTTTATTAATAGATAAAAGTATTTAACAAATTTTTTGACAACTCTTAAATAGTTGCTGTCGCTACAAAAAGCAGTTTTTGAGGATTAATTACTCATGCCCAGCGATTATACGAGTAACGATGTTTTTTCCAAACAAGGATTAAACGTTACTCCCACCACTTCAGTTGATTGCTTCAACTCCAACGATATTTATAGTCTGAGGAGACACGCCTCTCACTCGCATAATTATACTGACACCGACATCAGCACCCAACAATACAATTTCACAAATGGCTATGGCTTAGTAAATGCAGCCGCAGCAGTAGCCAAAGGGGCAGGTCAAAACACTTTTGCGGATGTTGCCGACCTTGGTGGTAACGATTGGGGCGCAGATATGGTGAAAGCACCAGAATTATGGGCTGAAGGATACACGGGTCAGGGTGTAGTTGTCGCAGTCTTAGATACAGGTGTTGATTTCAACCATGAAGACCTCAAAGATAATATCTGGACTAATCCTAACGATGATGTGAATGACGGTTATGCCGGCGACATTCACGGTTGGAACTTTGTAGATAACAATAATGACGTGATGGATCGAGACGGACACGGGACTCATGTCTCTGGAAGCATCGCAGGTGAAAAAAATAGCTATGGTGTAACCGGAGTTGCTTACAACGCCAAGATAATGCCTGTCAAAGTTCTCGATGATACGGGTTCGGGTTCATACGACACGATTACCAAAGGAATTTACTACGCAGTAGACCACGGGGCAAACGTTATTAACATGAGTTTGGGAGGTGGTGGTGAGAATAAATCGATGCAAGACGCACTCCAATATGCCAGCAGTAGAAATGTTATTGTTGTCATGGCAGCAGGTAATAGCAGTGGTTCAGTACCAGGTTACCCTGCACGCTATGCTCAAAACACCGGGGTTGCCGTTGGTGCTGTCGATAAAGATAAAAATTTAGCAAGCTTTTCTAACCGTGCTGGAACTGATGAACTCAGCTACGTCACCGCACCCGGAGTTAGTATTTACTCGACGGTTCCCAACAATGGTTATGAAAGCTACAGCGGAACTTCGATGGCAGCACCGCACGTTGCTGGAGTTGTCGCTTTGATGCTCAGTGCTAACCCAAATCTGAGCGATTCGCAAGTTCGGCAAATCTTGGCAGATACATCAAGCAATTCCGAAGAAGGTAGCACCCCGAACCCGTACCCCGGTTTTGACTTCGGGGATATCTTTCCAGGGTTGAACTCAGGGTTTGGCAATTTTCCATTCTCAAATAAAATCGATTCCCAAAATTTAGGGTTTGGACTTGGTACTGAGCAAACTTTGATGAAGAATACCGTAACTACGAGCAAGGATGCAATTTTTGGCTTGGATGGGAATGGATCTGTTAGCGATCGCGATCTATCTTACAAATATGCTGGTAATACCAAGCTTGTTAGTAGCGACATGCTCGTGAATTCTGCAATGTCTCAATACTGGAGTCAAAACCAAAATACCTTCACCAGTATGGCAGCTAAAGACCCTTCATCTCCAGAAGGTATTTTAGACCGTTACGGACAGATACTACTCTCACCCTACCAAGATTTAATTCGCTTTATTCCAGGTAATAATCCGAGTAATCCGAATAATACTGACGTTGTCTTGATAATGTAGGGTTTCAAACTATATGCGATCGCTTTCCCATTGTCATACTTGATGAAGTGCGATCGCGTAGCGGTTCTGAAAGAACATCGCCTTTGTCACTACTTACAGTGCGATGTGTAACGACAAGCCGCTACACATCTACGCTTTACTGTCTTTGTGCATGAAAGAGCGATCGCTGTTAAGGAATCAGTTAAAATTAAATCAATCGTTCTCTCACTTCCGAAAAATATTAATTATGAGATGGGAAGAAGTTTGTGAAAATAAAAATTTACAAGATTTACCTTTCAAAAT
>QQTW01001934.1_pt1 | contig 14812 bp, 11 predicted proteins | sample 1904831 | NCBI WGS metagenome assembly QQTW01 (sample SAMN09435610, study PRJNA476489) | Subsurface metagenome, whole genome shotgun sequencing project. | reverse complement strand
ATCAACGCCCGACCCCGTTCTGAACCGCGCGTTCGAGTTAGCGTGATCGTCATCCATGCTCTTGGTCAGGTCGATCGCGTCCTGCGCCGTTTTGCGCTCCGCTTCGAGCCGCGCGCGAAAATCGTCGAAATTCAAGTCGGTGCGCGGCGTCTTCACGTCCGCCAGTGTCTGCGTCCCGTGCAGCGCGATTTGTACATCCGATTCAGTAGTTTCAGTTGCCATAACAGTTTCCGTTACCCGCGCCGAGTGCGGGCGGGCTATGACCGTTGTACCCGGAACCGGAGCGGATTAGGCGTTCCTACAACCGCACTTCCACCGTCGCGCCCACATCGTGCGTCGCGGTCAGAACTTCGGTGTGAGCGCGGTTGGTGATGCGCGTTTCGAGGCGCTGACCACACTCGGCACGCGTGACGCGAATGGTGAGCAGATCGCCCGCGGCAGGAAGGGTGAGCGTCATCTCGGGCCACGCGGACGGCAGGCGGGGAGCCAGCGAGAAGGAATCGAGACCGGTCGGAACGTGACCGAAGATGCCCTCGGTAAAAACACGACAATACAAGGCGGACTCGGCGGACAGGTGCGCGCCGTCCCCTTCGGGATACGCTTCCACGGGGTAGGGAACATGATCACCCAGCAGGCAGCGGCGCGAGTAGGCGGTGAGGTACGACAGAGCCGTGTCCGTCGCTCCGGCGAAGAACGCGCCGCGCAGGGCGTACAGGGTGGCGCGATCCCAGTAGACCGTGTCGCCCGCTTCCGTCGCAAGACCGTCCGGCGTCCATAAGCGTGGGGAGAACAGGGCGTCAAGCGTGCCGTTCACGCGCTCGTGGTTCCGAGAGTTGATGCCGAAGCAGAGCGGCAAACAGATCCATGCGCGGAGCGTCGTGTTGCCATCATAGTATCGGTACGTGTGAAAGCCTTCCACTTGGGCCCCGAAGTGGGCCTCGATAGCCGCTTCCAGATCAACCGCACGGCTTAGGTACTCGCGGGCATCGTCCTCGTAACCGAGCGCGTGGGCCAAGTCCGCGCCCCGGCGCAGACCGTCAAACGTGAGGCAGGACGTGGACAGGTTCGCGTCGCCGGTCGGGAAGCGACCTTCCAGTTCGTCGGTGTCGGACGTGACCACGCCATCCGCGTTCGTCTTACGTCGGCAGTATTCCAAACACCACTGCACGGCGGGGTACAACTCTTCGGCTATCTTACGGTCGCCGCGCGACAAAGCGTAGCGGGCCGCTCCCCCGGCGTACATCGCCGCATCGCCCCGGTCACCGCCCGCGTGAATTTCAATCGTGCCTTCCATCTCCAGCGACGACGGAATGTTTTTGCGGTAGTCGTCCGTCATGTACGGCATGAAGTTCCGGTACGCGGTGAGAGCGGCGCGGTCGGCGTCTGGCTCGCCTAAGTAACCGAACAGGGGCCCGCTGTACTCGGCCTGATCGTTAGTCCAGATGCCGCCGTAGTACCGACCGCCGCCCGGCGAGTGAACGAGGCCCATCTTCGTCTCGAACAGCGACTCGGCGGCGCGGAACTTCGCGAACTCGAACGCGCGGTTCAGAACGGGGTCGGGCGTTGATAGCTGCAAGTCGTCTCGCTCATCTTGTAAACACCAACGGTAAAAATCGTTATGATGCAGTTCACAGTTCTGCCCCGCCAGAGTTGCACCAAAAATAACCTCCGCAGTGTGTGTACTCCTATAAGGGAGACGAGCTGGCATACTTGTAAACTTTGTATCTACGCGGATTTGGTAAGTACCGTACACTCCCTGCTCTTGTTCTACTGCGCCGTTGCTTCGCCACCGGGCGTCCATTCCTGGTGCATTGTGAGGAGTGCCTACAATCCACATATCGACAATGGCCGGTGTCGCTGGATTCAGACCGATTCGTCGTGAAACGTCATGTCCTTTAACATCCTTGTAATTAATCCATAAAACGCCCCCAACGAGTGTAATGCTCTCGACAGATAGCAATAGCGATGGCTTCTCGTTTATAAGTAGTTGGGGTTCCGTCTCCTTGCTATAGGTGCGGCACAGATAGCCGCGCACATCGCCTTCCTTTGTGCGGAGTGTGGGCCAGATGACTTCTTTGGTCAGCGTCAAGCGGCGGTCGGCATCAACGGTGTAGCGAATAATTACCGACACATGACGTCCGCTCATCTCGATGTGGTCGGTATGAGGTAGGCGTGCGTCTTCTGTGACGTTCCACATGATACCGCCACCGGTCAAGCGCCAGCGGTCGGGCGTGGGGGCGTCGGGTTCGTGTGTATCCGTGTTCATAAGTTCAATCAACACCACGCCCGTAGCTCAGGAGTTTTACCCCTGCCGAAGTTCTTTTGACGTACCGTTTTGTCTCGGTTAGTGCAAACTGCGGCGTCGGCGACGGGTGGAACCCTTGCTCACGGCGGATAGCCGCGGGGGGCGAGTGCAGGGTTTCGTCGCTCGGCTTCAGAACATGCGGCTGGACAGCGAGCAAGCTATGTCAAGCGGCACGAGAGGCGGAGTAGATAGGTAATCCCCCGTCCCTTCTTGCTTATGGCCTCGCTGCGTCCCGCGCGACCGTCAGCCCTTTCTGCAATTGTGGGTCAAGGCGGTCGGCGGCGACGCGGTTGTTCGGGTCGCGGCGGATTTGTTCCTGCTGCGCGGCGATCTGCGCGTCGGTGAAGGGAACCGTGACGTTGGGGACGATACCGCCCGACCCACTGAGCGCGCGGCCCTCGAGATCGCGGCGCAGGTTGATGTCGTGCTTGTCACGGGTGAAGTAGTGCTGGGTCGTGATTTTCACCGCGCTGTCGTCGGTGAGCGGGATGATGGTCTGAACCAAGCCTTTGCCGTAGGTGCGCGTGCCGACAAGCGTTCCCGCCCTCGCGTCCTGAATAGCTCCGGCGACAATCTCCGCCGCCGACGCGGAGTAGTCGTTGACGAGGACCACGACGGGATACACGCCGGTTGAGAGGCGACCCCGGTGCTTGGACTTGTCCACGTTCAGCGGCGACATTTGCCCGTTCTTCTCTTTGACCCACACGACCGGGCCGGACGAGATAAACCGCGAGGCAAGGTCCTGAGCGACGTTCAGGAGGCCGCCGGGGTTGTCGCGCAGATCGAAGACGAGGGCGCGCATCCCCTGCTTTTCTAATTTTTCCAGGGCGTGATCGAACTGCGTGTCGGCTTGCTCGCTGAAGAAGGTCAGGCGAATGTAGCCGATTTTGCGGGCCGGGTCTTCCATGCGCGCTTCGACAACCGGGCGGTTGACGACCGCACGGCGCAAGGTGTAGTCACGCCGCTTGCCGCTCCGCTCAATCGTCAAGCGAACCGGCGTGTTCTCCTCGCCCCGAATGCGTCCCGCCACTTCGTCCGTCGTTTTGTCGAAGACGGAGTAGCCATTGACCGCGACAATCACGTCGCCGGGCAACAAGCCGGCGCGGGCGGCAGGTGACCCTTCAATCGGCTCAATAATGACAATGCGCTTGTCGCGCCCCAAGTTCAGCGTGGCGCCGATGCCAACGAAATTGCCGCTCTGCTCGGCGAGCATCTCCTTGTACTCCTTGGGAGGAATGAACTCGGTATAGCGGTCGCTCAGCGTTTCCAGCATTCCGTCAATCGCGGCATAGCCCAACCGTGTCGGCTGCGGCGCGTCCAGGGCGCGTGGGGGAACCGGACGTGCGGACGCAACCGGTGACGGTGGCGTTTGCTGCGATGGCGGCAAATAGTCCTGGCGAATCGTCTCCATCAAGGCGGCTACGGTTTCGCTCGGCGGCAAGTTATCACCGTCGGCATGCGCGGCACGGGGACGCAAAAAGGCGGCGAGGCGCTCTGGCGGTTGCGAGGCAAGTTTCAACGCGGCGATCTGTGGGTCGCGCGGCACGTCCCGCCACACGTCGAAGGTAAACCCGCCGACGAACCCGGCCCCGATGATGCCGAACGCGACGAAACCTTTAATCAGGGAGCGCAAAGTCATGGCAGTTGTTGGATACTGAGGTCGTTACGGGCGAGCGGCGATTCGTGGCGCGGCGCGCAGGGCTTCGGCGGCGCGGCGCAACAGCAGTTCTTCGGTCAGGTTGGCGACGGCAACGCTCGGCGCAAGGCCTGCCCCGGCCCAGCGGGTGCGCGGCCCTTGCATCCGTCCCGTGACCAGAACGAACGCGGAACCGTCGGGCAGCTCGAACGCGGTTTGTAGGCTCGCGTCGCCGAACGTTCGCCCGCCGACGAGGGTGCCGACACCCTTGTCCACGAGCGCGGCGGCAAGCGCCTCAGCAACATTCGCCGTCCCTTTATCCACGAGAAGTGCCACCGGGCGTCGTGGCACGGTTTGCGCGCTGCCGGCTTTTTCTGAGCGCAGCGCCTTTGTGCGTCCGCCGGTCATCACTTGCGTCCCCATCGTTCCCGGCGCGAGGCTCGCGCCGAGGTCAAGCGCGGCTTGCAGGTCGCCGCCGGGATTGCCGCGCAAATCCAGCACGATCCCCCGGTCACGGCTCGTCACGGGAAGACTGTCAAGGGCACGGCGAAAGTCCTCCGCGCTCTTTTGGGTGAAGACCGGGACGCGCACGTACGCCGCACCGTCGCCGTCCAGGACGCGCGCCGCGACCGGCGCGGTCTGGTTCACGTCAGTAACGGACGGCATGAGGGTGAGTTTCAGCGGCGTAGCGACCCCGGCTCGTGCGACCGTCAGTGTCACCTCATCCGAGGGCAATTTCACCTTTGGCAGAACCGTTTTGTCGCCGCGAAGCACTTGCATCGCGTCGAGAAGCGCAATGCCGCCATTCGCCTTGCGCTGCGCGGACCGTACTTCCTTTATCACCGCATCGTTTTCTTCCGCCGCATCGCCGCGCGCCTGTACCTGCTGGGCTAATCGGTTCGCCCGTAAGTACGGATCGAACCCCAGCACCCACTTGCCGCCAACGTGCGTGATAACGTCACCGGGCAACAGCCCTGCGCCAGCCGCGGGCGAACCCGGCAGTGCCGATACGACGACGATCTTATGCTCGGTGTAGCCGTCCTTCTTTTGCGCCCGAACCGAGAGCGCGGCCCCGATGCCGGCGAAGCGTCCCTGCCCCTCGTCAGTCAGAAGCTGCATCTGCGTTTTGTCGAGGAAGTAGCAATTCGGATCGTTCAGGGACGCCAGCAATGAGCGAATCGCGCCGTGCGTCATCGCGTGGTCGGAAGGCAGTTTATCCACGTAGTACTGCTTCACCAACCCGTACACGGTATCGAACGTCTGCTCGGCTTCGTCCCAGTCTGCCCCGGCCTCGTTCACCTTTGCCGGGGGCTTGCTTTCCATGCCAAGCGCATAGGGGACGCCGTCGCCGTCTCGGTCACGAGCCTGGGCCAGTCGCGTCGGCTGAACCGCCATCCGCACCCCGGCCCGCTGCCGCGCGCCGCTCCCCAGCCACGCTGCCGCGCCCGTCAGCAAAAGGACGCCGACGCCAAAATAGGCCCCCGCGCGCCGGGGCGTGGAGGACGGTGAAGCGGAGGGGGAGGATTTACTAGGCATGACAGCGCACAACAATGAGCGACCCGCGTGAAACTGGCGCGTTGAAAGGCAAAATCTTTGTTTATCGTACCCGGCCCGTCGCGGGGAAGTTCCCACAGCGCATTTACGTGTGGTGTATTTTACCACCGGCTAACCTGTCAGATAGACTGTCCGGCAGCAGGCTGGTTTTCGGACGATTTGGGGAGCCGCACTTCGACAAAAATCGGCGTGTACTCGTCAATGGCCAGCAGGTCAATGTCAAGGCGGCCCGTTGCCGCATCATAAGTATATGGTATCGGCGTTTCTCCTAACGAAGTCACGCTTTCCGGTTCCGTTTCGCACCACACAACAAGCGGTCCACGGTGCACCACGCGGATTTGACCACCTTGTTCGGTGTATATATCTTCTTCAATGACACCGCTACTGTTAAACAGGTCGCGGGTTCCGATTGCCGCCAGTCGCCGTAAATCGTCCACATACGTCACGGTGAACACTTCCGCCGTGAGTGGGTCGAGAGTAAACTCCCAGGCCTCATCACGGGTCAGAACGCGCAGCTCATCTCGGTGGTGCGCGTAAACCGCGTAGCGCTCAAAGTTCATGGTTGGGATGTCGGATGGGCTGACCTGTCCCGTAATCGGCCCGACACCTTCCCCATGCCGGGCATGGAACGCCCCAATGATGCCATGCCGCCAGCCGACCGTGTTCCAGATCTTCAGCAGCACATCTTCCTGCGTTGGGTCGTGGAACAGGCAATCGCGCGTCGGTATGCCGGGGCGGTCCGCCAGAAAAACGTCGCCGCCATCTCCCACGGGACTGCTATCCATGCTCACGAGTTTCCGCAGCACATTCGCATCGTGCGCGCCAGGCTTGTCGCTGACGTACACGGGGCTGCCGCCGACCGCGCGGCCCGCGGCGTGGTACATGCCTGCCGCATGCCCGGACTGAAACATATCCCAGTCCGGCGCGACGAACTGACCGAACCAGGCCGATACCTGTGCGTTGGTGTACAGGTGCAGACCATGTGATTCCGGTTTGTTTGGCCAGAAGTCGGTGGACGTGCGCGTCAGGTTCGAGGCGAGCGCACCATACAGCATCTCCGACGCGCACGACATGCAGTTGATGACGTTGCCACCGAGGTGGACTTGAGCCGATCCTTCCAGTGCCTCGTGATACGCCTGCATCATGCGAACGCGCCCGCCCCTGCCCTCCGACGATCCTTCAAGCGATGCCTGATTGTCAATCTTCACGCCATCCACACCCTGCAAGCGCAGATGCCGGTGGTAGTCCTGATAAAACCGATGCACATGATCGGGCGGCACGACGCCGCTGTCCGGCTCGAACCATTTGAGCAAGTCCGGCGCGTAGTGGCTCACCGCCTCGCTGTAGCGGCGCGGCAGATCCTCAACCCCGTAGTCCGGCAGAGCGTCGGCGTCAACACCGGCCCAGTAGCCGCCAATCGCGTGCCATACCAGAAACGTCTCTATAGCAAACTCCTCTTTCGCCATGCGAACCGTCGGCGCCAGATCGCCGGGGAACTTCGGGTTTGCGGCGAAGGCGGTCAGCCGCTTGCGCTCGCCGACGGATTGCCAGCCGTCATCCAGGATGAGGTAGGAGGGCGTTATGCCGAGCGTCTGAAACGATTCCAGCCCTTCGCGCACCTTGTCGTGCGAGACATCCTGATAAAAGGCATCCCACGTGCACCATCCGAACCCGTGCACAAAACCAGGCGTTTCCTTCTCCTTGCGCAGTTTGCCCATCTTGAGGTGCGCGGCCACGCTTTTTGCCGACTCTTCCAAAAGCACGAACGGCTCCGGCCCATGCGCCACGAACAGGCCGGTTACCGCATCGGCAACGGTCTGCGTGTCGCCGGTTTCGACCACGAGCGTCAGCCCCCCGACCCCATCGCCGTGCAAGCGGGTGTGGCAGCCATTGTCCGGTAGTGGCACCAGAAGCGTCACCGTCCCGTCCGTGTGTTCACAGAGCAGGTACTGGGTCGCCAGCGGCACCGCGCCCAGATCGGTGCCGGCTTTCGGCAGCAGCCAGAAGGGTTCGTAGTTGTGGCACGCCGTCCACCGCGCCACGTCCGCGACCGTGCCGACGGGCGTCTCCCAGCGGTCCGAGGCAGTCGGATTCGTAAACCGCACGAACACACCTACACCGTCCGTTGCGTTGGTAACGGTGGCGCTGGCAGGCACGTTGACGAGAAAAGAAGAATGGTTCATCGATATATTGTTCGATTCCACAAGAACAAGCAGGTTTCCTTTCAGCAAGCTAACTCTGCTCCCAGTGAACCCTGCGAGGCCGTTTTGTCACTAATGAATACACTCTCGCACTGGAGAGTCCAAACCGGGCAAAGAAAGTTTTCTGGAGGTCCAATAATGACAGGCAAGAACAAGGCTGGGTGGTGGGTGGCGTTCGCGGCGGCACTGGGTGGGGCGGCAAGCGCGGCGGAGTCAGGCGGGGGGACACCGGCAAAAGTGGAGACCGCGTACCGTCGTGCGGTAGAGAAAACGGCGGACATGGCCTCGAACGCGCAAGCCGCCCAATTGGTTCAGCGGCACGGGCTGCAAGTGCTGAACTTGACCTGGGAGGACACGGGCCGCTACAAAGGTTCGTCGGTCGGGCCGAACATCTCCGACATGACGATCCAGGTGGCGACCAAGCATGACAAAACCCGTGGGCAAGTCGTCCGATGTATGCCGGTCATTCGCTATCCGAACTTCTCCGATAAAACGTGTGACTTAGACCCACGTGATTTTACGCTCCTTGTTGGCAACCAGAAGCCGGGGCAAAACGCCAGCCTGAAACGTGTTTCGCTTTATGACTTCTTAAAAGACCCGACGCGGTATCTGTCACAGCCGGGAAACTGGAAGAGCCCGAAGCGAACGCTGCTTGCCCCCAACCGTGACAGCAAAGTTCTGGTGTCGGCGCAGGCGTGTTTTTTACCAGTTCCCAAGCAAGGCAAGGCAACGTTCAATCCGGTCCTGTTCAATTACCAAAGCTACGCGCAGAACCCCGCCGTGCTGACCGTCCTGGCAACCCGCGAAGGCACGAGCGCGACTATTATTGACAATCAGCGGGATGGCTTCTCCTCAGGTGGGGCGTGGGGACAGCGGTTGTTCTTCAACGCGCACGGCAAGCGCACGAGCTTGACGGGAGAGCGCGAAAGTGACTTCAAAGCCAAGGGAGGCGACGAAACCAACCCGCAACCCCGGATTGGCATTCGTAAACCCGAAGCAGGGCTAAGTCTGGTCTTGCTGATTCAGATTCCGCTCAAGCAAAAGGAGCGTTCCCGATACGGCTTGGCAGGAGGAGACATGGCGATGGAATCCGTTGCCGCCGCCGCTCCGGTGGCCAGGAACCGAGCCGCAACAAGCAACGTCGAAAACGCGGTTATCGGACACGGGGACGAGGAAGGTGTTTACACGGAAACGGACGGGATTGCCATCGAACGTGATCCGCGCTTTCCCGTGCGCGTTACGGTGCAGTTTTACAAGGCGACTGATAACGGCGTTGTCAGCGCAGTCGATGTGAACGCAATCAAAAGCCAGATCGACCACGTGTATAGCCACTCGGATCACGTCGGCAGCCTCGTCGTGGAGGGAAACACAGGCCGCGTGACCGAATATGATGGCTCCAAAGTGCAGCCCGCCAATTGGTGGGAGCAGTTCTGGACACGGTACGAGCAAACCAGCGGCGTTTCCCGTGAGGAAGCGATACGCCGTTTGCGCAAACTGCTGGGCCAGAACTACCAATTGCAGCCGGTCACGGACCTGTATCTGCGCCAACTGCTCTACCGCAAGAAGGCGTGACCTTTACCGAACCTGCTGGTGTTCTAAACGTGGGGGCCGAGGCGCTTTAGTGCCTCGGCCCCCACGTTTTCGCCTAACCCACCCGTTGTCCCAAATGGCAGTGTCTTTCCGGGCCGCGGCAAAGTAGGGGAGTAGGTGGGCGAGCACGGCCCCGCCGCTTGCGAGACAAGGACACCCATGACGCGGCACGACGTATTGACACTGCTAAACGAAGCGGGACTGGGCGACTACACGGACGCCGCATACCACCTCTTGCAGCCCGCGCTCCGTCTTGAAACCGTCCCCGCGACGGACGACGAACTGCCGGTCGGCGCGTCTAAAATGGGCGGCTGGCCCGACTTACCACCGACCACACCATGGCCGCACTGGAAGGGGATAGACGGGACGTGGGAGCCCGCGCGCCCGCTGCACTTCCTCGCGCAAATTAACGTCGCCGATGCCCGCGCCGCGATTGCCAAGGGATACACTGCCTGCCCCGAACTCGCGCTGCCGGGTCATCAAATGCCGCTTGATTTTGGGGAACCAATACGGCGCATTGCACCCGATGTTCCACACATGCCCCTCCCGCAATCCGGTTTGCTGTCGGTGTTCTACGATGCCGATGATCAGCCGTGGCAGGACTGTGGTGAAGACAGCGAAGAAGGGGGCGGCTTCAGAATCCTCTACACGCCCGCCGATGTTCCTTTGGAACGTTGCACCATTCCTGCAGAACTGCAAGCCTTGATGCAGGTGCCACCCCCCATTTTCCGCGCTCGCCGTCTGAGTTTGTCACTCGTCACGCCGACGCACCCGCTCCGTAATCTGAGCGTGAGAGACGCGGACGCAACCGCTCTCGAAGAAGTGCTTGACCGCGTCGAACCAGAATCCGACTCGGATAGCGGAGAACACCAACTGCTCGGTCTTGCCGACTACATCCAGACCGACCCGGCAGCAACCTGGGCGCGCGAGGAAGTGGAGGCGCGCGGCATTGATCTGTACGACCCTGCTGCGGGGCCGGAACCGTGGGACGCTCTGGCATGGGCAGCGCGGCAGTTGCTGTTGCTCCTGCAAATTGACAGTGACGCCGACCTCAAATGGCTGTGGGGCGATTGCGGCAAACTGTACTTCCATGTCCGCAAAGCCGATCTTTCCACCTGCGACTTCACGCGCGTTCGGTTGGAGTTGCAATCACACTGAAAGAGATACGATGACACGCGATGAGATTTTGAACGCACTTGACGCGGCAGGGCTTGAACACAAGCGTGATGAAATCGCTGCTCTGCTACAACCCGCTCTCCACTTAACCACGGTACCAACCGTGGACGCTGATCTGCCGGTCGGGGTATCGAAGATGGGCGGCGAACCAGACCTTCCACCGTCTACCCCGTGGCCGCATTGGAGTGAAAACACCAACTCTAAGCCAATACCTCTGCGTTTTTTAGCCCAAATCAACCTCGCAGAGATCGCCTGGTATCCGGCGACGCTCTTCCCCCCGTCCGGTCTGCTGTCGTTCTTTTACAACACGGATGATTTGCAATGGAACCGCAAAAACGAAGGCGATTACCGTGTCTTGTACACGCCGGGCAGCGCTGCGCTGGAACGTTGCAGAGTACCGGACGCGCTGCACGCTTTAGCGGAACTTCCCGCCGCTTTCAATCCGTGCGCGATTCAGTTCTCATCGGAGATTCCGCTTCGACCTTTGTGGAAGGTATGTCATACCAATACGGAAAGAGCGGCACTGCGGGAAGTCGCCGATCAAGACGAGAACGCTGATCGTTCTTACGGCGGAGATCACCAAATGCTGGGGCGAGCAAGCTACATTTGGGAGGACGTCACCTTTGAATTAGCCTTAAACGAGATGGGACACAACCATTACACAATCAAGGGCGAGCCAGCAGGCTCGCCGCTACGACGAGAGATTGCGGAGCGCGCGAGCAAGTGGCTTCTGCTGCTGCAACTTGACAGCGATGCTGAGGAGGAAGGCAAACCTGGCTGGTGCTGGGGACTTGACCCGGGTACGCTGTACTTTCACATTCACGAAAGCGACCTCGCGGAGTTGCGCTTTAACGGTGTGCAGATGCAAGTGCAAACTCCTTGAAAGGTGGAGCAATGACACGCGATGAGATTTTGAACGCACTCGATGCGGCGGGCCTTGAACACCGGCGCGACGAAGCCGTAGCCCTCCTGCAGCCCGCCCTGCGCCTAACCGCTGCGATGAGCCAAGATAAAATATTGCCTGTCGGTGCGTCGAAAATGGGTGGCGAACCGGACTTGCCCGCAACGGCGGAGTGGCCTCATTGGACGGGGCAGCGTCAAGACCGGTACTCGGCTCCACACCCACTGCACTTCCTGGCACAGATCAACTTCGCAGACACGCACCCCATTATGAACTCGGCTTTGCCATCGTCTGGTTTACTCTCCATTTTCTATGATGCCGAGTTTCAGCCGGACGGAGGTGAAGACGTGGACTTGCCTGGCTTTCGGGTGTTGTACACGCCCGCGAACACGACGCTGGAACGCCGTTCGGCTCCCGCTCCACTAAGCGTGGTGCGCGGTGTCCCTGCCTTATTTTCGCCCTGTGCGATTGGATGTTCTGTCACCGTGCCGATGCGCTCCCTGTGGCAGATGTGCAGCTTAACCAATGCAGAAGAGGACATACTGGAAAACCTGTTAGAGCAATGTGGCGAACCGGTTCCCGGCTACGGGAAAGCGCATCAACTGCTCGGTTTAGCGGATTACATCCAAGGCGAAGAAGTTCCTTACATTGCCTTAAAAAGTTTAGGGCTGGACTACAAAGCACTGCAAGATGCATCCGTGCACTCACGGGTAGAAGAGGAGGCGCGGCAGTGGCAACTGCTGTTGCAGATTGACAGCGACGATACTCCGGGATGGGGGTGGGGCGACGGCGGAATGCTGTATTTCCACATCCGGAAAAGCGACCTTGCCGCGCTGAACTTCGATCACGTTCAAATGACTCAGAATGCTCCTGACAAGAGCAAGAGGTGACCTATGCTAAATCTACAGGCGATTTTAGACGCGCTCGACGCCGCAGGGCTTGAGAATCGTCGGGACGAAGCGGCAGCATTGCTGCAGCCCGCTCTGCGTCTGACAACGGTACCGACGTCGGATGCCGCTCTGCCTGTCGGGGCGTCGAAGATGGGGGGTGAACCGGACTTGCCGCCGTCAACGCCATGGCCGCACTGGAACGGCGTCAACGGCGCGTCGAGAACGCCGCGCCCACTCCACTTCCTCGCGCAGATCAATTTTTCAGACACCGCAATCCTGATGCCCGACTCCCTGTTGCCATCGTCCGGCTTGCTGTCCGTGTTCTATGACGCCGAGGAGCAGCCGTGGGACGAAGACGGCTTTCGTGTTCTGTACACGCCGGAAACCGAGACGCTTATACGCTGCGAGATACCCGCCGCATTTTGGGCGCTTGCCGATCTGAACGCGCTGTTTTCGCCGTGCGCTCTCCGCTTTGAGGAAACGATTCCACTGCATCCGCTTCGGCGAATGAATCGGCTCTCAAGCGAATCTGTCGCGCTGGAAAAAGTCCGTAAGCAGTTCGATCCTGAATCGCGCTACGGCGCGCATCAAATGCTTGGCTTTGCGGACTACGTGCAGAATGAAGTGACGTTCGCCTACGCACTCAACGCATTGGAGATTGAGTACGGCGACGTTGCTTGGGAGGAGGAAGACTCTCCTCAGATGCAGATGATACGTAATGAAGCTGACAAGTGGGTTCTGCTCTTGCAAATTGACAGCGACGACGCCGAAAAAGGTAAGCCGGGTTGGATGTGGGGCGACGCTGGCATGCTCTACTTCCAGATTCACGAGCGCGATCTTGCCGCTCGTGACTTCAGCCGCGTCCGCATGGAACTGCAGTGCGGCTGACTAGGGCAGCGTGCCGCGGCGGGTGGGTAGAATGAACGTATGCTTATAGAGTACCGCGTCAACGTTCGTGTGACGCCGGAGGAATTGGCTGGTGTGTTTGCTCGGTCGGGTATACGCCGCCCCGCGGACGATACGGAACGGCTGCAGCGCATGATTACTCACGCCACCCTTCTTGTGACTGCGTGGCACGAGCAAACGCTGGTCGGAGTGGCGCGAGCGTTGACCGATTTCAGCTACTGTTGCTACCTGTCCGATTTAGCGGTTGACAGTGCGTACCAGAAGCGCGGCATCGGTGGCGAACTCATTGAAAAGATCAAGCAGGCTATTGGAACGGAATGTAACCTGATTCTACTGGCTGCACCGGATTCTACTGGCTGCACCGGGCGCGATGGACTACTACCCAAAGGTAGGTTTTTCCGCTGCCGACAATGCTTTTATCATCAAACGCACTCGTTAAGTCTGCGCTGACGCCGTCCTCCAATGCCGTTGCAAGGTGCTACTGCCAAAATGCTGGCTCACTCAAGATTGAGGAAAGGTCGCGGAGTGACGGCAAACAGTATTGCGCCATAGGGTGTTTCTGACGAACCAGCACCGACCGCACACCAACCTTCTCCGCCCCTAAGATGTCGGCTGGGTAACTGTCACCGACCATAACGATTGGCTCGTGTGTAGGCAGCGTGTTTATCACGAGGCGAAACGCTTCGATGTGAGGTTTCTCGTAGCCTGTCAACGCGGACGTGAAAACCGAGACAAAATAACGGCGGAGCCCCAAGTCTACCATGAGGTTTTCTAGTTCGGGGACGTGGTTCGATAATACGATGTGCTGCCAACCCTGGGACCGCAGCGTTTCAAGTGTGGGAATCGTGTCTTCATATACCGTCCACGCAGGAGGAGCAAGGTAATCTTGTCGGATTTCTTGTGCTATTCGATGCGCTTCGTGTTGTGGAATGCCAGTTGCACGGCAAACCGCATTCTGTAGAACGGGGTACAAGTTCTCCCACCATGCTTGGGCGTCTCGAAGGTGCAAATGTGGTTCGTCGGGGTTGTGCCAAGGAAAACCAGACCGAAGATGCGCCGCGAAGTTCTCGTGTGTCACGTTCAATTCGGGAAAATGGCGATTTACCGCACACGCCACGCAGTGCGACCAAAGTCCTTTGCGGTAGGCAAGTGTGCCATCAAAGTCCCAAATTAGGCATCCCAGGTTACCGTTCACGGTTGATGCTACCATACGCTACGCGCTCTGTTTTCGGGGTTCCGGCAGCGCCGGAACCGTCGGTCAGGGTAGGTAAGTGCAGAGTAAATTCAAGCAGGTAAACCGTCACCGAATCAACGACGCCCGTCAGCGGCGGAAGAAGCACCTTGTTCGTTCCGGTTGAGGTGACCGATGCGTTCTTTGCGTTCGTTTCTGCTAATACTTTCAGTATTGCGGCTGTCGGGCGCGGGCCGGGCGCAAACGTCCGCGCTTAAAGCGCACATCAGATGCTTGGTATCGCCACCTGTATTCAAGGTGAAACACCGTTCGTTTTTGCTATCAATGACTTGGGACTGAGTTACGAAGGTTTGCAAGACGAGGGAGAAGGATCGCTACTGCGAATGGCGATTGCGGAACGGGCGAGTCGGTGGGTGCTGCTCTTTCGGATTGACACCCAAGCATGGTGGGAGAACTTGTAC
>QQTW01001933.1_pt1 | contig 14812 bp, 15 predicted proteins | sample 1904831 | NCBI WGS metagenome assembly QQTW01 (sample SAMN09435610, study PRJNA476489) | Subsurface metagenome, whole genome shotgun sequencing project. | reverse complement strand
ATCATCATCATCTTGATGCCTCCGCGGATACAAATACCAGCAGCAGCATCGATCGACAATCGACGCTCAAGCCGGAAATGCAGTGCACGACGGCAGACGTGGTAGCTACCCCTCCGCCCGTCGCCGTCGAACATGATCCGTTACTAGTTGGTAATGGAACCGCAACCGGACATGAGGATGTATACCACTTGAACGGAGAACGAGAGGCATGAGAACTACGGGATGGCGAAAGGGGAGTTTTAAAGCAGGACAAGGAGCAATGATCACATCGGCGAATGTAATGTGGCCATGGAACGGAAAATGTTATCAACACTTAATGGAGGGCTTATTCTTCTCCACTCCTTAATCGGCCATCTATATATCATTTCGATCTCTCTTTAATGACCTATTGTACGGAGGTGTTTGAATGAATTTTAGCAATTTATTATGAGTAGCGATATGCACTCGACACCCCCAACTTTAAACCTTCTACCTCATCGTCCTTCATCAGCGGTGAAAGAACGATTCTCTTCACCCATATGACAGTGGAAAGAAAGTCTACGTCCACCGTAGGACCATGCAATGGCGACTCTCCACTCTTTACGATGAAAACTGTCTCCACCGTAGGAGGCCTTCCATCTCCTCTTATCAGGATTGTAGAGAATGATGGTTACTATTACCTCCGGCCCTACATACCGGGGTGACACGGCGAAGTTAGCGGGTAGTTACCCACGCTCCATATATTTGTTGGCCGATTTGTATAGCAGCCGGTTACTGACCGCTAACTTTGCCATGTCACCCCCCCGGTATCCTGAGGAACGGCCGATGCAGCTTATCGCTGCAATTCCATATGAGTTGGTCGCTACCTACGGTAGTTCCTCCTAGCTTGTTGCTTGAGGCACAACGACGACGACGCAATCATGGATAACAACGCAGGAGGTGTGACAAAGGCTCAAGTCTCGAATTCAGAGATCATGGACGCTCTGGTGTCAATCCAAAAAGACTTTGGAGACAATTCAAAAGAGGATGAGCGCGATCGAGGCTCAGTTCGGTATCACGCATCAGGAAATGACACCCACGGACGAGGATCAAGATCGAAGCAACCCCGTTGAAACCACTGTCGAGCGACTATATATCCGGTCTTCCGCAAAGACAAGGATGATAGAGGCGATGGAAGAAGAACGAGAGGGGCAACAGAGGGCTTTGGAGCAAATTGAGGACTGCGATGAAGAGACTAGGTCATGGTGGGCTGGTTTCTCCGTTTACAGTAAAACACAAATTAAATCTATGCAGTTGCTTACAACCATGATAGCCCTGAATGTTCCGAGCATATCAGCGAAACTTGTTTCCGCAGACAGCACTTTAACTGGTGCACGTCTCATGGACAGATGATCACAATGGGGCTTGCTTGTCGGAAAAATCCTCCTGAAGATGCTCCTCCGAACATTATGCGATGCAGAATGGTCCAATGTGGTCCGTATATTCTTACTTTTCATGGACTCGAGATAGCTACTGACAAAAATGCGATATCAGAAGAGACTGAAGAGGATGCCTATTGGGCAGAAATTGAGGAGAATGCAACCATGGGAGGACCGGGTTTCCGAGACTAATAAAGATGGAGACGAGGAACACTTGAAGAATGATGGCAACCAATACGAAGCTTCCTATCCTGGATAATGAACTTGCACCTTATTCTCAACGCTTAACCCTACCGAATATGTATTCGAGCTATCTTCACCAGGACATATGAATCTCTGAAAACCTCAATGGCGGATATGGTGGAGAGCATTCATCCTTCTCGTACGATGCCAGTCGAACCTCCGTCATTGTGTTTACCCCCCAGTCAATCCTTCCAGATAGCTTGCTTAGTGGATAGAGACACAGCTCTTGTTCGTTGAAGATGGATTGATTATAGTTTATTCAGACAACCGGCAAACCGGAGGCTAGCTAGCCTAAGTAAACATCTTTTAACAGCTCTAATTGTCCAGCTAAGTCTTCTTTTGTAATCCGCGCTGAACTGAAATAACACCACTCACGCAGCACTTAGTGCCGCAATCCATTGACGATAGCGAGCGAGCGAAAACGACTTAATCAAAGAATTTCCGATACGCCGCTTTCTCCTTCTTCTTCCTCTCCGCGACTCTCTTCTTCGCATTCGTCAGGTCATTCACGATCGCGGCATCCCCGGGAACCAATTTCTCCGCTTCCTCCAGATCGCGAATTGCCTCCTCGTCATCTTTTAACGCAGCCCGTGCCGTGGCGCGTCGATACAGCGCTTTGGCTCTCTCCGCGTCAGTTGCACCTGGTACTTCTAACGCATGGGACGCGGAACGCAGCACATCTTCAAAGCTTCGGATCTTAATCTGCAACAGAGCCGAGTTCGAATTGAGACTGAATTTGAGGGATTGGAATTGTTTGAGCAATTCCTTGTCTTCTTCACTCCTTTTGTCTTTGGTAGAGGAATCTTGTTGCTCGTTGTCATCATCGTCGACTCCATCATCGTCGGGAAATTGTTCGAGGTAGCGAAGCCCCTTTTGGTACTTCTCGAGACCGAGATCGAGATTTCCGCTCTTGAAGGCTTGGTTGCCGAAGCCTTTCAGATCGCTGGCGATTTTGATAATCTCCGCTTTGGACAGGCCCTCGGAGTTTTGGTCCTCCGGGTAGTCCTCGTAGCGGTCGCCGGTGGGATCAGCTTGGCGTTGCTCTTCCGAGGAGGATTGGGAGGGGTCCAGTTGGCCGCAATCTTTGCATTGTGGTTAGCTCACACCTTTCGATAATTAGCAAATGTTGATAAGTTCAGATGATACCTTTGATCTTGGCTTCCTTTTGAGGCTTGTCGTTCTGTACCGGGAGGTTCTCAATCTTGCGAACGACGCTCTTCCCGCTCACGACTTCCCCGAAGACCACGTGCTTATCGTCTAGATGCGGTGTTGGAACGGTGGTAATGAAGAATTGAGAGCCATTGGTGCCTATGACCCAGATTAACTAATGGCTATAAGATGGAAAAGGGTAAACGGACCAGGCCCGGCATTAGCCATGGACAGAAGAAATGGCTTTTCATGATGGATCTTGAAGTTCTCGTCTTCAAACTTCTCGCCATAGATGGATTCGCCTCCAGTTCCATTACCGGCAGTGAAATCTCCGCCTTGGATCATGAATTGCTTGATCACTCGGTGGAAGATGGAGCCTGTGATGGCGTAAGTTAAGAAACGTGAACCAGCTCAGAATGTCATACTGATATCTTACCTTTGTAATGCAATGGCTTGCCCGACTTGCCCGTCCCTTTCTCGCCGGTACATAGCGCCCGGAAATTCTCCGCGGTCTTGGGCACAACTGTCGTAGTATCAGAATTGGGGTCCTAGTTGCCAGGAACAGAATTCTATCACGCACCATCGCTATACTATGACGAAGAGGTCAGCCTCCCATCCACTGCAGCATGCCATGGGCGGTTTCTACATACCAGCTCAAAGATAATTCGGCCGACATCTTTCCCGTGGATTTGAATATCAAAGAAGACGCGAGGTCTTTCTAAATGGGAATCAGCCCTGATTGATTCATCAAGAGATATTGGACACTACGAGAAAACTTACCTGGAGCGGCTTCCGCCATGGCTTTAAGTGGTGATTTTCAATGTAAAGGGAGAGTTCAATTAATTAGTTGAAGGGGTAGGTGTCATCCAATGGTTGGGGGTGGGGACGTTCAATATCAACAAATGGTGAGCTTCCAGAAGGTTCGAGGTTCCCACGTTTCTGGTGGGGTGAGCTGAAGCCGAATCAACCCCACCAGTGACGCCGTAATAACTTGTCCTTCAAGAATTTGGTGAATTGTGCGCAAGCAATGGAGACAAAGAGCGATCTAATACATTGTGCTAGTAACTGGCATAGCTAGTTTCCGACGAATATGCTACCACAGACATATAAGGTAGCATAGAGTGAAGCTTCTGGGAAGTTGTCTATGTTCAGAATCCTGGTTAACACGATGCGACCGCTACGACGATCAGGATCCGATATCGGGTCTTCCAAGATCGTTGAGAAGAATGGAAAATATGGTGGAGTTTTCCCACGCTCAATATGAATCCACGTCCTTGATTTGCAGCCTGATCGTACTTCTCTGGATCACTTGACGAAATGCGATTTCCACCAAAGAAAAGGCGTCTGAAATGATAGAGGATCAAGAATGCCGAAAAAAGGGTCATAACTTCATTTATCCACGAGCCACAGTCATCACAGCCACGGATCTTGTGAGATAGAGAAAGCCAGCACCCAGAACACCATCAATAGCACAACAGGGAGTGATGTCTTTGGAATGAAAAATCCTATGGCCGTCGTGTTGCAAGCTGGGGTGGAAATAAAGAGTTCATTGAAAGAAATGGTATCGATATCCATATTCGAAAAGAAAAACGCTCTGAAAAACTCAACGCCATGGAACATCTTGTCCAAATTCTTCCGCATTCGCACTCAGCGGCTGGCTGCGAACACCAGCCAGATCCGCGCTTCCCGTCTTGCGCAGCGCCTGTCTCATCGTCTCTACCGTCAACTCCCCGGCGGGAAGCGAGCCCTGAGCGGACATGGGGCTACCGGGTGATTTGGCGGTGGTGAAACCCTCGAGGCCACCGACTGACGCATGTCCGCTGGTGGGTGGTGAGGCGCTCAGTCCCGGCGGAGAAGCGCTGAGTCCTTGCGAGGACGATCGTGAATAGACGGGTGAGGGTGACCGAGCCGAGGCTGGCAGAGGAAACCCTGTCGATAACGAGTTCTCCTTTCCCGTCATGTGTTCCATGTGTTCCATGTGTTCCGCCTGGACCACGTCCGCGAACGAGACAAAGCTCAATCGTCGGACATCATGCGCATCCAGAGCGCCGTAGCTGGACGCCATGGCCTCTTCTCCGGCGGTGGTGACCTCGTCCGGCAAGGCCCCCAGGCTGGCTTCGACGGAACTGGGCGCCGTGGCCGAGCCTGCCACCGGATGATGGTTGGCGTGCATTACAATCTTCACCTGGTCCGGATCGAGATGCTCGTCCGTGATAGCGAGCGATGACGCTTCCAGCACGGGCGGGATATGATCCTCCCGCGTAATGTGGGATGGGATCGCCGTCGATGACGGCGCTGGGATCGCATTCTCTTGCACGTCCCGTTCGAAGATGGACGATGACGATGGCGAGGGAAGACCTGGCGATGGAGAATGACCATATCGATAGGGCGATGCTGGTCGCTGATAGGGATGGCTGTGCATCTGGTAGGAGCTTCCTGGACGTCCAGCGGGCATGGGGATCGATGTCGGGCTCATCGCTCGAGTAGGCGATGCCGATCCGAGGGATTTGGCACCAATTCTTTCGTGGGTCCCGTCCGTCTCGTCGCGCTTTTTCGCCAGTCCAAGCATTCGACGTCGGCCAGTCCGGTCGGTATTTGAGCTGGTCGCCGTGCCCAGCTCGGGATTCGTGGGGTCCATGGTGGCCTCTTCTACGGTTTCCATAGGTGGCTCTGGAACGACGGAGGCGCGCGGTGTGGAGTCCAGGTCCGTGCGATCGATCGCTTCGACCGCCAGGGAGCTCATGTTGACTTTCTATATCTGGAGTATTTCTGAACGGGGCACAGTCGCACCGATCAAGTGCGAATCGGATGACTTAAAGGGTCCACGAATCTGAACACGCATTCTGTTAGGATCGCATGTGCAAGTGACAGATATTAGGCGCACGTCTTACTCTCTCTTCCGCTGCAACTTAGCCACGCAATGCAATGCGCCACAGTCCAACAAGGCATACACAGAATCTCACAGTCGTCAGCGACGAACAAGTGGATTGTCGCTGTCTTTATGGCCGTCGTCGCAACTGTCTTTGCAGCATCCTCGACGTAAGGGGCTCCGTCTACTGCATCGGTCCTTGGCTTTAAAAGATCCCCTAAGTGCCCTTTTTCAGCCCTCGTGGTCAGCCTTCGGGCAGCGTGGGTTGGCGGCGCGCACCTGATCGCAAATCTCAACCAAGGTTTCTCGGCCGAGAATTCAGCTTTGCTCCTGATCGACGCGCAAGTCAGGGAGAGAAGATTCACACTGGTATGGAAATTCAGGATCCAATGAGTTTGGGACCAGTCTCATGCCGGCTAAAAGCAATGCGCTCCGATCAAGCCATGTGCGATTATTGCTTATGTAGATGGCTGAGATCAGCGTCCTCTTACTGTATTAGTATTGTTTGAAGAGGATCGAGGACAGGGTCCTGGAATGGGACTTGGACCCTGAGGGGACGCCTCGGGAGCTAGGCGGCGGAATAAAATGAATGGAACAGCTCAGCAGTAACCGCTTCGTCGCCTTTACAATGAAGACTCAACCTTCATTGTACCGACACCCAACCTTCATCGCACTGATGAAGATGATTATTAGTGATAGCGCATTTCTCCTCGTTGGCGGTGACTGCATATTGATCCCATATATACACAAGTGACTTTTGGTAGCGTAAGTCACTTCTGTATGAGCTTCACGGCAGAACGCTACTTTCTCCCCCATGGCTCGGTCGCAAGGTTGATCTCTTAACACAGCATTTTCTTACATCATCAATTCTCATTGAAAAAAAATCCTCTATTCACATAGAAATTCTGTGTAGATATTGAGGCTGTTGCTCAAGTTTTTCCAAGCCATGGTAGGTAAGCTTGATATGCTGTGGTGGAAAAATGTGAGTTTCAAGCTCCAGATCTCTATCGCGGGGGTACCCTTTTGCGGCTGCCACTGCGAAAAGGTACAAGCTGGGAGGGAATTGGACAGCCTTCAGAACAAATTTATTTTGTCACCCGCGTAAAAGCTCAGCCCTGTGAGCGTGAACTGCCGGATGGCGGCTGACTAAGAAGGTACTTGGGGAAGATTTTCTCCCATCAACACCACTGCTAGCATCAACCTCTTCCAGATATCGGTCAACCACTATACACACCGCCATGAACCCAGGTCTGCTCCGATGTCACTCCTTACGAATACCTCAATGCTGTCGGTCACAGTCCAACCCGGTCATCATCTTTGCCCGCCATGAATCCTCTTTCCGCCGGACGAAGAAAAAACTACGCGTTAAACCCGACGCATCATTTCTGCCAACCGAGGACTCGCCCGAACAGGACCACATCATCTTCAATCCGCCATCCTCCGCTCCCTCCATCTATCATACGCCCTTGACATTTCTTCCGAAAGGCGACCAACGACGAGAACTTTACTCCCTCACACAGTCGAAATCGTCCGAACCGTCCAAGGATGGACAACAACCTCCAGCACTTGGAAAACCGCACGAGAAACAATATCATCTCACGCAGGAGGACATTGAGGAGATGCGGCGATTACGTGTCGAGGACCCGGATGCGTGGACGCGAGGGAAACTGGCCCATAAGTTCAAGTGCTCCAAGATCTTTGTGGGCATGGTGCTGCGGGCGGGCAAATTGCCCGGCGCCAAGGAGCGGTATGAGAAGCATCTACAGGAGCTTGACGCTTTACAATCGCGATGGGGAAGGAGACGTCGCGAGGCACGAGAAGACCGGGTCCGGAGAAGGGAGATGTGGGGTCGAGACGAGTAAATCGGTTCCCATGCGATTGCTTCAGATTTATGGGGACAGCGACGAGGGCCGAGGTATTGCTGAAAATATGTCGGCATTGCTGAGCTGAGGAAGAATGCCTGGTATGATGGTTGCGATGGTTGCAGGGCATCGGTGGCTTAAGTGGGAGCTTGGGCCGGATGAGTCTAGCAACCACAACAATTGCGAAGCATAGGGGAACGTCTGTCGGTGGGGTTTTTGATGTTCTGGATGCATTCTCGGACTCGATAAGCACAGCATGGCGTTAGGGGAGAGTTTTTGAAGCTCCCCGGGGGGCATATACTACATATATCTCGATCCCATTTCAAGACTACTCTACCATCATCAATCACTTCCTTGAAAGAGGAATGTACATATTCAGTTGAGTACATATTGTGTTTATGAGTGCTGTTGACAGGCGAAGATGCACAGTTTTTGAATCGACTGCGGCATTGAAGAAGTAGAGCATCGCGTTCAATAAGATACGCGCAACTCCCCCAAACGCCATGGTTACTGATGAGCCAGATATTACCTCGATGAACAATATGGCTTGTACTCTCACTGCTCTTCTCGTCCCCTTGAACTCGATCCTGTTCTTCCCTTCTGCCTACTTTTCTTCTACCTTGATTGTCATAGGATATAGGCTTAAAGTCAGACGGTCCAACAGGCTCTTTTCTACCATACTGCTTCTAATTCTCCTTAAGCAGTCGGGGAAAGCCCCCAATTCGCCCAGTCCTCAAACTGAGATGACTTTCAGACTGAGAAGCACATCACTAGAGCTTTATATCCCTCGTTTCCATATCCCTTGAACAAGAGTAGAGCCCGTTGCTTCTCCACCAAAAATCAGAGTCTTTAGGAAATTTATTTGTACCTTAAGAGTAGTAGAATCTTCTCTTTAGATGAATCACATCCATTCCCAAAATGTAGATCTTCGCCACTCAAGAGCATGTACTGTATATTTTTCACGTCATGTTTGGGAAGTTTTGATGAAGTATTGTCGTTGCCTGTTGCCCGAAACGGAACCTCTTCGTTTGGAACCTCGATCAATGCTCCCAACCACAAGCCTGTCTCACTTTCGGACTGCAACGAACATATCACGATTGCAATACCGACGAACTCTCTCAATTGCTGCTTGTTCTGTCTCGAATTCTTCTGCCACTCGTAGATCATTTCTGCTATCAAAGCACATACCTCCACCAGGCCGCCAAATACATAGTAGTCGCTTGACCATGGCCCCTCAATTGGATGCGTACTTCAAGCAGTGAGTTACATACTAATTATTGGCGATCAATATCAAACTAATGTACCGTTAGGGTTGATGCATTGTCCGACACCTTTATTGAACGTAAGTTATTGATCTTCATACGATATTTGAGGTTCGATTCACTAAGTATGGGACATCCATATAGGGCTGAGGAAGGCTGTTGCAATCCCTTCCGTCTCCGCAGACGATGAACGACGCCTGGACGTCTGCCACGTAAGATGATTCTTCTTCTTCTCTTTTCGATATCATTAGGTCGCTGACATCTTCATAGATGGGCGACTTTCTGGTATCCGAGTTACAACGACTGGGCGCTGAAGTTGAAAAACGTCCTCTGGGGAAACAACCTCACAGGGACCATCTCGATCTCCCACCCGTCGTGATCGCTCGGTACGGGCGCGACAAGTCCAAGCGAACGATCCTCGTCTACGGACACTACGACGTTCAACCCGCCTTGAAGGACGATGGCTGGGCGACAGAACCATTCGAATTGACGGTCGACGACAAAGGTCGAATGTTCGGCCGAGGCAGCACGGACGACAAAGGGCCGGTGCTGGGGTGGTTGAACGCCATCGAGGCGCATCAACAAGCCGGCGTGGACTTCCCAGTGAATCTCCTCATGTGCTTCGAAGGGATGGAAGAGTCTGGGTCCGAAGGGCTGGATGACTTCATTCAAGCCGAAGCCAAGAAATACTTCGCTGATGCGGATGCCGTGTGCATATCAGATAATTACTGGCTGGGTACCAAGAAGCCGTGTTTGACGTATGGATTGCGCGGATGTAATTACTACTCCGTCGCGATCTCGGGACCGGGTCAGGATCTGCATAGTGGTGTGTTTGGCGGCACCGCGCAAGAGCCGATGACGGATTTGGTCCGCGTGTTGGGAACGCTAGTGGATACTAATGGACAGATTAAGATCGCTGGGATCAATGAGCTGGTGGCCCCCTTGACGGATGAGGAAAAGGCGTTGTATGAGGATATCAGTTTCAGCATGGAGAATTTGTACGAGAGCTTGGGTAGCACGACGGGGATTCATGAAGATAAGCAGGCGACGTTGATGGCGCGGTATGTACAACCAGTCACGCCAACATGGTGAAACAAGATTGTATAGGCTGATTCGTACGGTATGATGCAGTTGGAGATTTCCCTCGCTCTCAATCCACGGCATCGAAGGCGCCTTTTCAGCACCAGGTGCCAAAACCGTCATCCCTGCTAAAGTGATTGGGAAATTCTCCATCCGCACTGTACCCAACATGGAAAGCGAGGATGTGAACCGGTTGGTCTACAAGCATGTGGAAGAGGAATTCGCGAAATTGAAGAGCAAGAACCGACTCGAGGTGTCTTTGCAGCATGACGGGAAATGGTGGGTCGCGAGTCCGAAGCATTGGAATTTCACGGCGGCGGCTAAGGCGGTCGAACATGTATGGGGTGTCAAGCCGGATTTGACGCGGGAAGGTGGAAGGTGGGTTCACTTTTGTTCCCTATACTCTCTCACTATATGTTGAAGACTTTGGGTTTGCTAATCATGACGACTACGGTATAGTATCCCGGTTACGTTGACGTTTGAGCAAGCAACGGGCAAGAACGTGTTGTTGCTTCCCATGGGCAGCTCTACGGATGCGGCGCACTCGATTAATGGTACGTATGAAGACTTACTTCTCCGCTGGCTCCATCATCATGATCTCGTCGTTTCCCGTTTAGATGACAGAACGTTGACTGACTGCCTTGCTTTGTTCGATGACTTGTAGAAAAACTTGATAAGCGGAATTAGTAAGTCCTTGCATCCGCATTCTTTACCGGTTTAATGCGTGGAGCACTGCTCCACCCCTAAAGAGAGCATCTAAGATAAGGCTGCATCGTATAGAGTCATGCTGACCCGGTTTCCTTACTATAGCATCGAGGGTATCAAGCTTCTGGGAGCTTATCTGCATTACGTCGCTATCGAGCCGACTTCTTAGAAAGAGGAAGAGTAAACGAGCCCTACTTCCATTGAGAAGCGGACAGTAGTGTTCGACTGGCATATTAGCTCGGCTACGTACTCAGCCTGGAGCTACTGTCCTCTCCCGCTTGGGGGGTTGTTGGCATTTACTCCGCACTCAGAGATGTGGTAGTTATCAGAGACAGGCGGCATGCAACTGAGAAATCCCAACCAAACTCCGCAACTGATTTGTTAATGAAGTCCATAATCCAAGATGACGAGTGTGTATAAATGAGTGACTAACTACCTGACCATATCTCCCACATGTTTATCGAACATGAACATCAATTGACCCAAAAAGAGTGACGACGATGACGACAACTAACAAATTGCAATCCGCAACTATCTCACTGTCGATTTTCCCCATTGCGTTCCATATCCCCAGCGACCAACTTCCACAATTCAAACTCTCTATTCTCAGCCAAGCTCATCCCCAGCCAAGCCCTGCCTTCGAACTCCCCATGCACATCCACAGCTCCATCTCCAACCCCATCCATATCCACCTCCCTACTTCTTCTCCCCCTGCTGTTTGCGAAACATATACACCCCCAAGACATTCCCCTCGGAGTCCTCAAAATGGGACATCATCCCAGTACTCTTTCCCTCCTCGATGACCTCGCCGAGTCTCTTGCCGCCATACTTCTCCACTTTCTTGAGCGTCTCCTCGACATCATCGACAAAGAACCAAGAGATGACGCCTTTTCTGTTCCCTCTGAGTTTCTCGTGTTCCTCGATCTCCTCGGGTTTGGAGAGCAGCGCGAGACTCCCCCCGCCCATGCCGGCTTCGTGTAGACGATTGTCCGGATAGCCGAACATGGCGAAGGTGTCGGGCGGGTATTCGTCCGTGGTGGCCGGGTCGGCGCTCGAGTCTTTGATGTGCCAGTTGAGAACGGATGTGTAGAACGTCTTGGCCCGATTGAGGTTGAGGACGTGCAGAGAGAGCCAGATGGGCGAACCGGCTTTCAGGACGCTGTATGCAGACATATTGAGGTGGAGAATGGGCACGGGGTGAGATGTTTTGAAGAGCTGGTCAAGGAAGAGAAGTCAGTGATGATAAACTTAGGTGGTAGGGGTACTAGAGAGGAGGGGAGGGGGGAGGGGAGTGAGTGTTTGGATGATGGGAAGGAGGGTTGCAGGGCTTTGAGTGACGGTTGTTGGACGGCGATCCAATCGAAGAGCGAGTTACAGACGGTGAAGTAATGATGGGATTGATAGAAGGTGATAGGAATATATAGGTGGCAAGGGATAGATAGCTAACATAGGTGTATGGTGATCCTGAAGATAGCAGTTAAGGAGACAACTTACAGGATGGTATGATTGTCACTTGAGTAAGTGATGCTTCTTGCGTTAGACAAAATTGATAGGAGGCGATATATAGAAGCTGTCAAAGCTGAGGGATGGAGAGAAGAGAGAGGAAGTAGGGGAAAAGGACGGTCTATTTATCTTCCATCAGCTCTCCTCTCGTCCTCCTCTCTTCCCCTTGACCACGCCAGGTTGGTTCGATCCGCTCCTCAGCTCCACTTGCTTGTCCAGCTCGGGCCAATCCATCTCCCGACCCTCATGCGCTCCATCGTCGATGATTGATCATTCAGTCACGCCACAATTGTAATCTCACAAATCCCATGAAGGACAATCGGTAGTAAAACGCGCCGACAAGCGGCAGAGGAGGGGTTGCCCAGGGGAAGACGCGTTGAGTGTTCGATTGCTGACGCGGGAAAAACGCGCGGTCATGTGCTTTGAAAGCATATTTGCTTTTTCGACCCTCTTCTGCCCGTTGCTGCCTGATATTAAGCCTCAGGATGGGTACTGCTGCCTGGCAGAAGCAACGGCCCTTAACCATTTCAGTTGCAAGCGCAGGGATCGTGATGCCGTTGACAGTTGAGTTCCCACTTCAGCTGAACTCAACGGCGGTCAAGCCGTTGTTGCCGGAAGATACCGTAGGTTGGAAGGAATTGACTGCGGACACAGGTTCGAAGCAGCTCCGTGGCATGGTACGGTTGATAGGGACCAGTAAAGGAGTAAAGATTGCGGTGACTCAATCAATGTCTGTATCATACGAGGTCGGTGTGGACGCCTCTAAGTGATCCGTGTGCTCGTAGACCGGAGATGACGGAGGATGAACAGCGAGATACCGTTCCCTGGCCACCACCGGAACGTCAATGGCATGCTCGATCCGCCATACCCCGGACATCAAAACTCCGCTCGCCGACTCTTGCTGCGCCCATCGTTGATCCATCACCAATGCTTCTTTCACCAGCTCGATAAACGGTCGAACAGGTCGAACCCAATGCCAGGCATCTAGATCTCGTCTCAGCATCCCTTTGACCAGGTCCACTTGCGGCAGTCGCTCGGTGGGATGACATGTCCATCGACACAGTTTAACCATGATGTTCCTGGTACGAGTGACCTCTTGTTCGTCTCCTGCGGAGGTCCAACCTGGCTGAAAGTTTTCTTCCGGATATGAAATCCCCACGATGACCTTCCCGGACGTCTTCTCCCACAAGTCCAGTGCGGGATTGTGTGCTCGGGATGTATTCGTGATCAGTGTCGAGGAAACTCGAACCTGCATCGGAAACCGAACCAGGCCCTCCATACATGCGTACCGCCAGACCACGCGGCTGGTATTGTATAGTCGACAATTGCTGGCCATTCGCATCATAATCTGATAGCTAACGGCATCGCGCGGGATGTCGTGCGCTTCGCCGAGCTTGATCACCTGTAGAGCCCGCTCCAGCACCTGAAAGGCGTCGCCGGCGTCGGGACCAGCGGTACACCGGCTGAGCAAGGTGTTGAAGGACACAATGTCGAGCTTGACTCCTCGGCCAAGGAGAGCATCCCAAATCGTAAAACACTCCTGGATCCACCCGCGTTGTCCCACCTCTTGCAGCATCTTGTTCGCCGCCGAGGTCGTCAACCAGAGTGGCCCCAACTCGTTATCCATATATTGCACGAAAGACTCGAAATCTTTTCCCTGATCCAGCCAATCGACCAGCACGTCCGGCAGGACTTGTTCCACGGCATCCTTGAGCGTCGACAGATTATCGAGAAATCCCAATTTGCGCATCATGCTGATGCAATACCGCTTGACTTCCACCTCATCGACGCACATCAGGAAAGCCACCCATGTCTCGCCCGTAGGCTTGAGGCCGTGATCAATCATGCTTTGAAGGATGGGCCGGAAAGGCTTGATATCCTGCGCTGGCGCGAGCCCCTTCAACTGAATATTGAATGTCGTCGCATCGAGAGGCAGTCTCATCTCGTCGGCATCGGCCAGTAGAACACGCGTGTAACCATGGTGTCGATGGTGAACCAAGAAACGGAGAATGTCGTGAAACGCAGGCAGCGTAATGGCTGATTGAACGGCGCGGTCTTGTAACAAGCGATGTAAAACCTTCATGACTTCCTGGGAATGCTCCTCTTCCGGTCCATACAAAACTCTATGTGTCGCTCGTGGCATGCCACGCTGGCAAAGCTGGTAAATGTACTCTGCGAATGTCGCCATCGTCCAGACGGCCGGCCGTGGAATCTCGTCGGCCCGCTGATAGGGATAGTACTTTTTTCGGTGCACCATGGGAATCGGACTGCTGAACAGCCAATCCGGATCTTTACGATCCGACATGTACACCTGGTCGATGCTTGACTGCAGCTTCGGAATAGCCTCGATCAGACTGCATCGTAGCTTCTCAATGGCCTCCTTCGTGCCAACTACCATCAGCCGCCGATGACTCGTTTCCGAGTCTTCTTCGCTGATAAGATCAACCCGACATTGGTGGTTCTCGCCCACGTCCTCGAGAGTGATCTCCGTGTCGTGCTGAAACTTCGCGACCAGCGCTCTTGGCAACATCATCACCACGCGTCGCTTTTCCAGATCGGGCGGGTTTGGTTCGGTCCATGCTTTGAGCATGCGCAGCGGCGTGATCCAGCTGTTGGGTTTATCGCGACGTGGCGGGTGCAGTCGATCAAAGAGGCCGATCATATCATCAATCTGAAATTCCTGTCTGTGTCGATTGCTATCCCATTGACAAGCTGGATGAGCAGACAAGAAAATCAACCGTC
>QQTW01001932.1_pt1 | contig 14818 bp, 15 predicted proteins | sample 1904831 | NCBI WGS metagenome assembly QQTW01 (sample SAMN09435610, study PRJNA476489) | Subsurface metagenome, whole genome shotgun sequencing project. | reverse complement strand
CGGAATTGTGGTGAAGAGGTCCAGAAGCTGCCGCACTGAGATAAGCGTGTCAGCATAGCAGCGCAACTCGGACTGATGCGACGTACCCAGCTTGGCAGTTTTGGCTTTCGCGAATGAGGCAAAAACGAATCTCGTCGTTTTGATAAGCTCTACAAGGTCATCCACCTTCTGTTGGTCCCGGTAAAGCTCTCCTAGAGCCATCAAAGCAACCTCAAAGTCTTTCAGGGCGCCGTCACTCGTCCCGGGCCCTTTTGACAGTATCTCCTTGTAGACCGCCTCGGCCTTTGCAGGCTGAGACTTTGCGACCTTTTTGGCATCCTCTATTCGCTTGCTATTATCAAGAGCTGGCGCCATTCGAGCTTCTGGACCAAGGAGTTCGCGATTCGTGAAGTGTGAGGTGGGACAAAGCCTTGTTGTTCTGTTACCACTTCCTTCTGAAGCTTGAGCAAAGAGCTCCGGGATACACTTCGCGTTGGATCCACAGCCGATGTTTAGCCGAAACGGACCAAAATCTATTAGAATTTTTGAAGCTTCACATCGAAATTTCGGCCGGTAGACTTCCCAATGGTATGGCTGAAATCTTCATGCATCCAGACCATTCTAACACTTCTGGCAGAAAATCAAGGCTCTGACACGCTCGGAAACAACCCACTACCTTCCCGGCTCCCAAACCTCCCTCCTGCCCCGCAATCTCGATCCCGCCCTCCATCCATTCGAGCGAGCGCGCGAGTACACCCGAGCCCTCAATGCGACGAAACTGGAGCGGATGTTCGCTGCCCCGTTCCTGGGACAGCTCGGCAAAGGCCACGTGGATGGCGTCTACAGCATGGCCAAGGACCCGGAGTCGCTCGTGCGGTTCGCGAGCGGGAGCGGCGACGGCGTGGTGAAGGTGTGGGATTTACCGAGCAGGAACGAGGTGTGGCAGGCAAAGGCGCACGCCAACATAGTCAAGGGCATGTGTTGGACGAGGGACGGCAGATTGCTGTCGTGTGCGGCGGACAGGACGGTGAAGTTGTTCGATCCGTTCAATAGCAAGACGGGCAGCGCTCCGGCGGCGACTTTCTACGGCCAAGGAGCTTTCAACAGCATCTCTCACCACCGATCCCACTCGAGTTTTGCTGTGTGTTCGAACTCCATCTCAATTTACGACGTCTCTCGACCTTCCTCCACACCCTCACAGACGCTGGCCTGGCCCACATCTGTCGATACCATCAATGCGGTCTCATTCAACCAGACTGAGACATCCATACTAGCCTCCGCGGCTACTGATCGCTCGATTGTTCTCTACGACCTCCGAACGTCCTCTCCCCTCCACAAAACCGTCCTGGCACTGGCCTCAAACTCCATATCCTGGAACCCGATGGAAGCTTTCAACTTCGCCGTGGCAAACGAAGACCATAACATCTATATCTTTGACATGCGGAAGATGAGCAGGGCGCTGAACGTACTCAAAGACCATGTCGCCGCCGTCATGGACGTAGAGTTTAGTCCGACCGGCGAGGAGCTTGTGAGCGCCTCATACGATCGCACAGTGCGCCTATGGGAGCGCGGAAAGGGGCATTCACGCGACATATACCACACAAAGCGCATGCAACGGTAAGAATCCGTCCTTATGCCCCCGCTCAGTTCTCCGAGCCATGAAGCCGTCTGCTAACCGCTTCCTTCCACCAGCGTCTTCGCCTGCGCCTTCACCCCTGACGCGTCCTGCGTGCTGTCCGGCAGCGACGACGGCAACATCCGAATATGGCGCACGCAGGCGTCGTCGCGGCGCGGCATCAAGTCGTCGCGCGAGCGGCTGAAGCTCGAGTACGACGCGGCGCTCAAGAAGCGCTACGCGCACATGCCCGAGGTGCGACGCATCGCGCGCCATCGCCATGTGCCGCGCACGGTCAAGAAGGCGGGCGAGATCAAGGGAGAGGAGATTAAGGCGCTGAAGAGGCGCGAGGAGAACGAGAGGAAGCATACGAGGAAGGGCGAGAGGAAGAGGAGGGCGGAGAGGGAGAAGATGGTGCTTGCTGTTGAGAGTTAGAGGGTCGGTGCCCATGGTCAGTCAGCATTGTTGATAGGTTGGGTGATGTAAATCCGGCCGGCGTTGGAATTTGATTGCATGAAAAAGCGAGCATTACCGGTGCAACAAGCAATCCGCGCTGGAGGATATGAACTGCTTATGAGTCCGTCAAACAACCAGCGATAATTGATGTTCCTATGTATTCCAGAGCTGCTTGAGATGTGGATGCATTCACCTCGCGATTTCCGGTGACCGAGGACAGACTTTCGACTGATGTGATGAGTTGGCACAACATTGAAATATGCCAATAACAATATGCCAACTATCTAGTGATCCCCTTAGAGTGCATTGAACATCGCTGACAAGAGCCTCTGGATGATTTTGAAGACCGCAGCAACAGCAATTCCAAGGTTACAAAACTGTCACTCCGTTCTGATACGCTGCTAAACCCTAACTGGTCAATTATCTATTGCAACCAGGAAACACGAAGAGAGTGCCGGCACAACCGGGCTTGGCACCAATGTCTAGAGAATCATCAAAGCTTCGGAAAGCCATTCGTGGCAGCTCGTGGAGACCAGTCTACGATCCCTTCTCTCCGAGCAACTCTCCGATCTTGCTCTTGGTGAACTCGCTCGGGTCGTAATCCGGCGCATAGTGGGGCAGCACTGCGCCCACCAGGAACAAGAGGAGCAGAACGGCGGAACCAAAGATGATGATCTTTCGCATGGCAGGGTGGCGGGTGCCATATTCGGCCCACAATCGACCGCCTTGCCCGACATACTCCTTCAGCTTGTCGGAGCCGAGCTTGTAGTATACCAAGCCGGCCAGGGCAATGCTGTAACCGAAAGCCTGGGTCAAGGAGACTGGATCGCCGAAAATGAGAATGGAGGCTCCAACGAGCAGGATGTCTTTGAGGACACCGGAAAGGGTGAGGACGAGAGAAGAGGTCTTGCCGATCTGCCAAAGCGTAAGTATACGCTCTTACGTAAACTGAGAACATCAAGTATTTGCTCACCAGGAAGACAACCGATACGTTCAGCAGGAAAGCCACCGAGGCGTTAGCGAGTAGGACCACAAAACCGACGCGGGAGATGTCGGCCAGGCTCATGTTGGGAACCTCAAACACCAGAGAGACCAGGCCGTTCATGATGGCGCAAGCCGGAGCATAGTAGTAGAGCGAGACAAGCGGATCCATCTTGAACTCGGCCGAGCTCAGAAGACGCTGCACCATGACCAATCTTATCGCCTCGAACACGATGCCTCCGGCTTGGAACAGGAAGCCAGTCAGGACGAACTTGATCTCACCGAACGAGGCAATGACGACACCGATCACGATCAACGAGACGTTGCCAAGGGTCTTCATATTCGGCGGCGCCACACCAAGCGCCCAGGTAGCGAGCAGGACAGCGACGGGAGTAGTGGCCTGTGCGACTATGAGCAGAGCCCAGCAGGGGAGTCGGGGTAAAACCTACCTTCAACATCTGAATGAAGGAGACACTGAGGTACAGATACGTGACGTTACCGCAGATCAAGCTCAAACTGAAGAAGAGGCCAATGGGTACAATGGCACGAAGGTATACCCGGCCAGTCATTGGAACCTTCTTCCTCGAGTCGAGCATGGTGGTAGTGCGTGCCATTATCTGGGTCATCAGCGTTGCGAACGCCAGATGCCATGTCGTCAGGGAGATAGCTGATGAATGTCAATCGGTGGCTTCTATTCCGCATTTCGGGATTGAACTCACGAAAATCTGCGAGTCTATCAGCAATGCATATTGAGTGTCTCCCTTGGTTGGATTGACTCACGAAAATCTGCCGTGTCCAGAATCCATTTATTGAAGAGGATAACGCTTGAACTCAGTGAGATCCATGTGCTGCACCCACAGATTAGAGACGCAAACGCACCCAGATGTCGCCCTCACGAGCTGACTGCTTGACACTCACGCTATGTAGACTGCTGGATGGAATGCTGCCTGCGGTGATTCCTGCTTCTCCACCGCTGGGTTCACTGTGGGAAGCACTGGCGCAGCCGGATCCTGCCTGACTGCCTCCCCAGAGGCTCTGACCTTCTCTTCGGCAGACATTGCCCCTTCGACAACGAGCGGCTTCGAAGAGGTGTTTGTTGGGGATGAGAGTGTGCGCCGAAGAGACGCGCGACGATTGTGTGTCGCAGCGAGGGATGCGTGGAAGCTAGCGTTCCTGCAAGGCCGTTTACGTAGTGAGCCGATGCGCAGACGGTCCTGTATAGGGATCAAAGGAGAAGGGACGTGAATGGCAGAGCTGTAGAACAGACTCAAAGAACCCAGCAAGAAGTTGGGCGGATGTCGCGAGTAGGAGCCGAGGGTAAGGAAGAAAAGAAAAGGCTGTCCTTTTTGTTTTACGGAATACGGAGTTTTCGAAGGAAGATAGGCGTGCAGACGCGGATGACTTGGGAGGCAGAGGATGCGCAAGGAGTGACCTCGGGAAAGGAGATTGAGCGGATGGGGGCTAGTGCGGCAAGCGAGGCCTGTAATTGGTCCGTGGGGCATGTCCGGATCGAAATTCGCAATCCTGTGCGTCTCTTGTCGCGAAGGTTGATGTACATATATCTCTCTCAACTTCTGCTTCTTCTGCCGGGGCGTGAGCACCGTCGTCCCTGTTTAGCTCATCATACTATTACTGCCGTCTGCTTCGAACATGTATGTACGTACGTCGGCAACATGTTCTTCTACAGTTCCACGAGCTTGGAAGGCCTCCATGCGAATCTGAGGCCACCACCAGCGGACATTGAACATATGCTCAGACAAATGACAACAGAAAGATCGAGGCAGGGAGAGCGCGCCGCATGCGCGTGGCCGGCACATCACGGCTCAACTCCGTGATACCGTGGGCTGGTGTAACATCCAGTGCCTTGAAATGCGAGGTCTGCTCGATTCGAAGCGTGGTGACAGCGATGTCAGCTACTGTCAGCTACTATCAGCCCGAACCCTTGCCATCTGTCAGGTTGCTTTGCGATATAGCGGATGGACAGCCGGTGTCCGCTGGGATGTCCAGCTGCCAGAGGTGTCTTGAATGCAGCCGTCTGGAAACAGCTTTCTTCCCTGAACTCAACGAAAGCCACCGTAATCGACGACTGAGGGACTCAGGCCAGGATATAGCCGGTCACAAGCAGACTTCCTAAAGCAGCTTCTGCTGCATGTTTGTGTACGAAGTGGTATTGTGGCATCGCCGCATACGCCTGTTATCAGTCTGTTTGGACGTTGAGGGCCTTTCACGATGATCCCTGAAGCGAGTAACTTTCGTCTGCAGCTTCCCGTGCCCGAGTCAGTCGTACAAGCACTGGGATAGATATTGTACGATCAATTTACCCATCGCGAACGGAGGGAATAACCATGGTCAGTTCATAAGCAGTTGATCTCGACATGAGTACGAACCTTTTACGCAGGAGGGTGCATCCGTTTGTGTAGGAGCCAATAGGATGGTAGCGCAGATCCCCCTATTTTAGTCGAGGCCTGCAGGGACCCTGCTGCGCTCAATCTCTGAGATTGACATGAACAAATACTGTGATAGAGACAGTTATCCATGCATATCCCCTCCTGAAGCTTGGACTGAACTCAGGTTTTGGCATAAAAGCTTCCTCGCATCAAGTCCAGCTACCTTAGATCTTGCGCCAAGATCCTACGCTTTTCATGTTGCACTTGGCACGGCGGACTCTACAGAAAGTACCCAGTTTTCAGGAGCTGTTCCAGGGCAAGATGGCCAAAGACGAGATGTGAGTATCCCTCGGTGCTTGGGCCTTCAATTGGCCTTCAGGAAGGATGATAGCGGCTCACAATTCTCTACAGTAATGTAGACGTCCTCGTTATAGGCGCAGGTCCTACGGGGCTCGGAGCCGCGAAGCGCCTCAACCAGCTGGTCTGATGCACACGTTCAAATACTGCTACAATGGGTTGACAGTTATGCCAGGACGGTCCTTCGTGGATGATCGTAGACAGCAACGAGACACCGGGTGGATTGGCGTCTACAGATGTGACTCCCGAGGGCTTCGTCAGTACCCATCGAACCGCGCATTCAAGCGTAGCTGCACAGAGCTAACAATTATACCAGCTCTACGATGTCGGCGGCCACGTCATTTTCTCCCATTACAAGTACTTTGATGATTGCATCAACGAGGCGCTTCCGAACGAGACGGACTGGTACACCCATCAACGCATTTCTTACGTCCGATGTAAGAGCCTCTGGGTACCTTACCCCTTCCAGAACAACATCTCCATGCTGCCAAAGGAGGACCAAGTCAAATGCATGGATGGCATGATCGAGGCTGCTCTCGAGGCTCGTGTGGCCAGCAGCAAGCCCAAAGACTTTGACGAGTGGATCGTAAGGATGATGGGCGTTGGGATTGCCGACCTCTTCATGAGGCCGTACAACTTCAAGGTCTGGGCTGTGCCGACGACAAAGGTGAGCGACCCGGTCGCCCTATACTCTTCGTCCGACTGACCCTGGAAAGATGCAATGCCAATGGCTGGGTGAACGTGTCGCTGCTCCGGACCTAAAGACTGTCACGAAGAATGTTATCCTCCAAAAGACGGCCGGCAATTGGGGTCCTAACGCAACCTTCCGCTTCCCGGCGCACGGCGGTACCGGAGGTATTTGGATCGCAGTTGCTGATACCCTGCCGGCGGCGAGGACACGGTTCGGAGAGCACGGCACGGTCAGCAAGGTCGATGCAGACAGCAAGAAAGTCACTCTCAAGGATGGCACTGTTATCAATTATGAGAAGCTAATCTCAACGATGGCCGTGGATAGCCTCGTTGAGTTCATGGGAGATAAGGACCTGGTCGATCTTAGCAAAGGTCTGTTCTACTCGAGCACCCACGTCATCGGCGTTGGAGTTCGCGGAGAGCGGCCGGAGAGGATTGGCGACAAATGCTGGGTATGTTGCTTCTACGACTGACAATAGTTCCCGATGACTGATTGTTTGTCAAAAGCTCTACTTCCCTGAGTCCGACTGCCCGTTCTACCGCGCCACCATCTTCTCCAACTACTCACCCAACAATCAACCCGAGGCGTCCAAGAAGCTTCCCACCCTCCAACTCGCGGATGGCTCGAAGCCGTCATCGAAAGACGCCAAGGAGGGACCGTACTGGTCCATCATGCTGGAGGTTTCCGAGTCCTCGATGAAGCCGGTGGACATGAAGAACATGCTCAGGGACTGCATACAGGGACTCGTCAACACCGAAATGCTCAAGCCTACTGATGAGATTGTGTCGACGTATCACCGTCGCTTCGATCACGGCTACCCGACGCCTACCTTGGAGCGCGAAGGCGTTCTCAAGCAGCTGCTGCCGAAGTTGCAGGAGAAGGACATCTATTCCCGCGGCCGCTTCGGCAGCTGGCGCTACGAGGTCGGCAACCAGGACCACAGCTTCATGCTGGGTGTCGAGGCTGCGGACAACATCGTCAACGGCTCTGTTGAGCTCACACTCAACTATCCTGACTTTGTCAATGGCCGATCTAATTCGGAGCGTCGGCTGGTGGACGGGCTGCAGTTCTTCAAGAGCATGAACGGTATTCGCTCAGACGACAAGCCGCTCAAGCCTTAGAGATCTGAGCAACCAAGCTGTCTGTCAGTCTGAAGGATGTTACGACGAATGGTTGGCTGGGTTTTAGGTTGGACCGTGGCCGTGCGGGCTTGTATCTTGGTAGACATGGGTTCAGAGGAGCGAGTATCTAGACCTAGAGCATACTTTGTGTAGTCACGCAACGTAGAGCGTTGTCGCTTGTCTTCTCCGGTTATAGAAAAGATTCATGGGCACATTTTGCGACTTGGAAATCACACAGAGTTGCAATAGCATTTAAGAGAAAAAGTGTTGTTCACTACACGGTATGCCATAGAAGCTCTTGAACCTTAGGAAGCCCTCAAGTCATCAATCACTCTGCAGACCGAGTCCGACCATAAGACTTCCCGACGTCGCCCAACTCAAGCGCCGAAAATCGCAGAATTAGAACCCTGCATCAATCACGTCAGCCACTTCATCCTCACCACCCACAAACACAAAGACAGCCACTCACGCAAAGGAGTGAAGAACCACCTGTTCTTCCCGCTCAGATACCGCTCCTCGAGCGCCTTCTTGACCGTCTTCTTCGCGTCCTCCCGCTGCGAGACCTCCTTGAACGTGTCGTTGGTCAGCACGCCCTTGAGCCCTTCCAGCTCGAGCGTGTACCGCGTCGGCATCAGGTGGTTGTAGTTGATCGTCTTGATGAACGGCTTGACCTTCGACCGCTTCGTCTGTCGCGCCTTGGACATCCGTCGCGTCACCTGCGACGGGTATCGCTCGATGCCGGCCACCAGTGCGTGCGGGAATGGGTGCGATTTGGAGCCGCTGTCGAGCGGTTGGATTATGACGACCTGGATGTTTGATGATGCCAGTTAGTACGTGCTCGTGTGAGTAGCGGCTTAGAGAGTCGATATGCCAAAGCCGGCATTGAGTGCTTGGGAGCTTGAGAGATGTGCGCCTCTCACCTTTTTGCCGGCATATCTGCCTCTTGTGATGATGGCCACGCGGCCAACTTTGAGGACTGTGCAGTGATCAGCGAAGCCAGTCTTTGTAATGGCGATACTGTGGTCTTACATTTCATGGTCGTGTGTCGGGTTGAGTTGACGTCGTGCTGGTGCTTCAAATCTTCAACTTTACTTGAGGTGGAGTGTGGGCTAGATTTGGTTTGACGTTGTCTGATTGGCCAAGAGAGCGAGAGAGATTTCGGTACTTCGGTACTACAGCTCCGGGGACTTTCCCGAGGTCGTGCTTGATGCGACAGGCAACTACGATACAACTTTCTCAAGGAAGAGGGCGACAATGCATATTCTTTGCTAGCAGCTTTAAAATAGAGAGGCAGTACTCCGTTATCGCCGGAAGTCAGATTTCTAGTTTTTTGGCAACAAACAGGCGCCAAGCTGCGGTTTTGCGGTTTTACGGAATTGCAGCGCTATGTTATTTGCTTTTCTGATGCTCAGATACCTCTTTCATCTTCGGTGACAATGGGATTGCTTGCCCGCGCTTCTCACAGAACGAGCAGCTGGATATACACTTCACTTTGTGGAGTCTCAAGTCAGGAGGCAATCAATTGAATGTACTCCATACTCTATGCTCAATCTGCTCTATCTTGATCTTCGGGCTTCCGCCGGCATTCTTACTGAAAGAGCAATCCAATGGATCCGCTTTCGACGGCAGTCGGCCTGGCCGCAAGTCTGGTGACGCTGCTCGCTCTTGCGACCAACAGCTGCGAAAGCCTATACAATCTGCATCGCAGGATCAAGAGCGCTCCGGATGACATTATCAGACTGCAACGGGATGCTGAAGCTCTCAAGACTCTTCTCCAGGAACTCCACCAGTCCGCGGCTGAGATAGGCGACGATGACATCTCGGAGGAGCTTCGTAAGCTGTGGGCCAAGCAGGAAGACAGTCTGCGCCAGGACTTGGAGGATTTCCAGCGGCTGGCGGATCGCTTGGTCGACCGGCTTCAGAGTACGAACTTGCTAGAAAAGCATGTTTGGACACGGGTGCGTAGGGTGTTGTCCGAAGACACCGTGCAGCAATATCACGCCAAGTTCTCGAGCCACATGCAATTATTGGGTCTCATACAGGATCAGCTGCAAGGGTAATCGTGACGGTGTTGTCTGCAATATATCACTGACAGGACCTAGCTCCACACTCCGAGCCCTTCGTCGAGCTGGCGAGAAGCACGATCAGAAGCTTGACCGAGTGCTAGAGAAGCATGAAATCAGTGCCAAGGCAACTGAGCACGGATTCAAGGATGTTGGAGGACTTGTCGAGCGGGAAATGCAGGCAATCAGAACGCAATTGGCCAACCTCTCGTCCTCATCGAAGTTCGACCATCTTCAAACGCGGGATTTGTTAATGTGGCTGAGTAGCCAACGACAGCAACCGACAACATCAGCTGGCTTTCTTGATGCGATGCCAGTCACTCGGAGACTCAGGCCAGTGAAAAGACAATGGGCCAGTGAGGATTACGCATTTGTAGCGCCTGAAACAGAACGGTCTCAAATAGTGCCCACGAAAAAGGTGTATTGGAAGTGGTCGTCGTACAGCCTACCGATCGGGGTGTTGGCCGTTGAAACCTATCGAGGAAGCCAAGCAGATCGCGAAGATCCCCACGAGGCGGACACTCAACAGTACGGAGTCAAATTCTCCTTTGCTCCACCGACATGGATCATGGATCAGGTCGTGCGCGTGTCGTTGTTGGTCTCAGTCTCGGGCCAGCGTCTGCCCCAGTGGCAGTTTATGCAGTCCGGTGCAATGTCGGTCCTGCCTGCCCAGCTGACGGACGCAGTTGCCGAAGCGGATCTTCTCGAAGTGACCAAGATAGTCCATTCGATGTCAGTCAACGCGACGTATGAGATGGTGGTAACGGCCCATCATTCAAGGCGTTCGCAAACTGAGGTGAGCGTCACATGGAAATCCAAGGGCACAGATTGCAGCTTGGCTGATTGCTCTAGAAATCCAATCCGAACAAGCCTTCTTTACGGATCGCACGCTCGGCTAGCTTCACGATGCGTACATATGGGCATGCGCAAACCATCAGCATTGATGTCACGTCGAATGGTATCCAAAGGTACTGCCTCTGCCGAGAATGAGAGTGTAACCATGGCTAACTATATCAACAGCTCGCTGAAGGTGATGAAATGGTACCCCTTCCCCGACATGGCCAGCTACAAAGATCCCAGCTGTCATCTGATGCTCGAAGGAGGATATCCGGTACACCTCTCCGTCAGCCTACCGTTTCCACCCCCAAAGCTATGTATCCCACCTACGCCTGTTGGCGTCCAGATTTTCCAGCGTCACATTTTACCCTACCTCGCCCCCGACGACATATCGCAGATGGGTGATTGTGACCGGTGGTGGCTCAGTGCGCTGGCCCATGCGGAGCCGCGCCTGGGAGCTGCTCTGAATGCGCATCTCAGAAGCTTTCGATCCGAGTTTGGCCGCAGCAGCGCAGGTACATATCGGCCTGCCATTGTCGACGTTGACTACGCCCACACAGCAGAGGAGGTACTGGATGCTACGGCTCTGGACCGTTCAGTGTTCCTTTCATGGATCTGCCTGATGGGGACCGGGACGATGCTGGAACCGTTCCTGATGGCTGGGGTTTCGCTGAGACAGGAAGTAGACGGGGTGAGCTCGTATCTCTCCCTGGCTGCTCAAGCACGCAACTTGGACGTCTTTGATACTCTGGTCGAAGCGGGCGCGCATCCGATAGACGGGAATGATGCGTTTCTATTTACGCTCAACACACCTCCAACGCTCAACGACCGCCATTTCATGAAACATCTCGCGGCGGCTATTCCTCCGTCCTCCAAAGATGTTCCGCCCGACTACTCATATCTGACGTACTACTGGTCCGCAAAGCACAAAGGCCCTCTACCCGACCACGACGTCACGCAGTGTCTCCTGGACCACGGCCACGCATCATACTGTCGACCTCCATGGAGCCACAGGATGTACCTCGGCATCGAGATGATGAACGCCGTACTGGACAACAACGCCGCTTTCTTGAGCCTTCTCATCAGCAAAGGTGGATCGGCCGATTACGCCAGCAAAAGTGTCGACATGCACGATGCCTTTGAGACGGACGAGGTCGAGGAATACACGGTCCTGGAAGAAGCCGTCCGGCAGGCCCGGCCCGAGCTGGTGAGACTGCTGCTCGAGAACGAGGATGCGTTCGAGAACCGTGTGGAGAGCGTCAAGTCGGCTCTGGCCATGTCGCGGCGGCGCGTCGCTTCGAGACATCCCCGGATCGTAATGAGATCTTCTGGCAGCTTTATGGACAGTTTCGTCAGCATCGAGGAGGACGAAGAAGTCCACTCTCTACTCCTTGCGGCTCATCGCGAAAGCGGAGGTTCTCTCCTTCTCGAAGACGCACCCCTCCTCCTCGCGCAAGCAGACGGCGCAACATCCTTCAGCCTCACCCGTGCGCTGCAATCCTATTTCTTCAGCTGCGCCTTCCGCTCCCTCTCCTCCAGCCCACGACGCTACTACTCAGGCTGTCTCCGAGCGGTCCGGATCACCGCTTCCATGAGTCCGGCGGAGCTCGGCCTGGTCCTTCTCGGCACGGTGCTCTCCGTCCGCGCCGTCGTGCAGTTTCAGGTGCTGCACGTCGCTGTCTGGCTGTTCAGCCTCCCGCGGCCGCCGCGCGTGCTGCTTAATGTGCTCATCGTGCTCGCGTGTGTGGCGATGTGGTTGTACTACAGTGGTTGAAGTGTTAAACGCACTTGGGTTGACGATGTGCGGTTCTCGAACCCAGTCCGCGACGACTGTTCTTCAAGAGCGCGATGGTCGATCGCGAAGTAACGACTTCACCAGCATGCGAGAGAACCACGGAGGTCGCGGCGGAGCAAGTTCCGCCGTCGGTACTGTGGAGCTCCCAGCGTGATGCCCGATTGGCTCGGCAGAGCTTCGGCGAATCCTCACATATGTGTGCCAAGGCTGTCTTATCCGGCAGCAGGTGGCGGCGTCGGGATGCATGCAGACGGGCCAATGTTGCTGTTGCTGCTGATGCTCTGGGCTCGTAAAGGCGGCCTTGTCCAATATACGCACCGGCCAGGTCCTGCATGCCTGCCACCCATGCCGTAGGGGAAGCGTCACGTAATGCGACGAGGAAGGCTGCGGCAACGGGTCCCAAGGAGCTGCAAATGGGGCCCGAGGGCTCGTATGCGTTCGGAAGATAATTGTGATACTTCAGGCGTGCTTTGCATGGCAGGAATGTAATACCTCAGCCTACTATCATGGGGGCTTCGTCTCCGTACTCCCTCTTACAAGCGATTGCATCAGGGTCAGTCAATGGCAGATGATGTCAAAAGCAGTCTTCATAGAATCATGAAAAGGAAGAATTTACAAAGTCATGGCAAGTCAAGGCAGTAAAAAGTTAGAGTCAAGACAAGAACAAGCTTCGACAGAAAGAAGAGTTTCACAGATAAGCCTAGTGGATCTTTTTGCCAGAGAACGCTAAGTTGTGATGCAGAACGAAACCGACGAAACAAGCATCAGCGCCCTGAATGTTGTGTCCGCCACCCACGCCCCCGTGCGAGCCACGCAAAGACAAAAGAAAGTGAGAGAATGATGGCTGATCTACTCTAAGTCGAGCCCTCGCCGGCAGAAAATCCGAGCATCAGATGAAGCTGAACGCACGTCATCTCGTCAAGTCACCTCCCCGACCTTTCTCTCCCACACACACGCGCACACGCACAGAAGCCCACGGCCGCGTCCCGCTCAGTTGTTGGTCTTCTCGTTGAACTTCTGCTTGGCAGCCTCCTTCTTGGGGCCGAGGAAGTTGGCGACGGTCTGGAAGAAGTCGGCGGCGAGCTTGAGCTCGGTGGAGATGATGGCCTTGCCGGTGGTCATGAGGCCGTTGCCGCCCGTCTTGCGGTACTCGTCGCGGTACGTGTTGAGCAGGTAGTCGCGGCCAGAGAAGGCGACGCGCACAGGCATGAAGACCGTGTCGAAGACCGAGTCGCGGATCTTGTACGTGTCCTGCTTGACGATCGGGAACGTGTCCTCGAGCCGGCCCAGGCCCTGGTCGGCCAGGCTGTCGGCCTTCTCGACGTACGGCGCGACGTAGCCATACGGGCCCTGGATGTATGGCAGGAGTGGCTTCGCGAGCGACTGGTACGCGTTGTTGGCCACGTCGAGCGAGTACTGGCCGAGAGGCACGGACTTGTAGGTCGAGATCGTGTCAGAGACGACGGGAAGTTGGGAAAGGTGCTGGTTGGGTGCTGTCAGCGAGTGTACGGAGATAAGGCGAGATAGAGTGGGAGGGAGGGAGGGAACATTGAGCTGAGAAGTGCAGGCTGTCAGACTCACATTGATGAATTGCGAAGAAGGCTTCTCGCCGTTGGTCATCTGAGCACTCATTTTCTTTTGCTGGTGCTCGGCGTGAGGCATATGCGAATGGGGAGTGTTCGGCTGGAGGAACGACGTCAGCGTCTGGTGCACGGAGACAGTAGGCCCAACGCACGTTTGTGAGCGAGAATGAAACTCTGGTGATGGTAATGATTGATACTCTGGAGACGGAAGAAGTTGAAGAAGCAGTGGGAGAAAGATTTTATGGGATTCGGCCAAGCAGAGAAATTTTCAGAGAGGTTGCAAAGAGCAAGTGTGATGGAAGAGAGTGAGTTGAGTCGAGAGCTCTTTCCGGTCTTTTTTTCTTTTGCGGAAGGGGGGGCTGAGGAAGCCGCGGGCCGTGGGGTGGGAGGGAAACCGGATTTCACATGCGTTATCTTTCTCACTGATGAGTTCAGTTCGTCAACGCACGTTCACCTGCCTGGCCAGGACTGTACAACTACAACAAGTAATAACAGTACAACACACCAACCGTGTCGGCTCTGACTGGCAGGGCTACTATGTATGTACCAGGACGGCTCCTCCAGATGTCTGGTCCCTCTGGCCTTCCAAGGTTCCCCAACGGCAACGGCGTTGACACAGGCCGATTGCCAGTCCCAGTCGCGGCCGGCTTTCGGGGTCAATGATGCAATCGCGGTGGACTGACCTCAGTGGTTTTGGGAGGGGATTGCGGATTTGCTTCTGAATTGCAGCTTCTTTTACGGAGTACTTTCAGGGGATGACAGCTTGCTCTGCAGTCTGGACGAGTGGAGACTGGCGACAGCTTCATTTTTACACTTTCTCTCCCCTGTCGACTTTCATGTGAAAGCGGCTTGCCTTATCCAGCGCTGCCTCCGCTATCACGCTATCACGCTATCTCTGACACAAGCAACTCAGGCACTCTGCGGTACCTGACGGACCCGCCATCGGCAGCCGT
>QQTW01001931.1_pt1 | contig 14819 bp, 14 predicted proteins | sample 1904831 | NCBI WGS metagenome assembly QQTW01 (sample SAMN09435610, study PRJNA476489) | Subsurface metagenome, whole genome shotgun sequencing project. | reverse complement strand
ACGTTTTTCTATATTTTTCCAGGGTAATTCTTTCCATTGATAGTTAGAATCTATCCCTATAAAGATAGGTATATCGTGTTCCCATTCGGTCAATCCCGCGTTGGGTCAGACTTGGATGCTGCCATCGCACCCGTTCTTTCATTTTTTGAATTTTGAGTGAGATGGGTGAGTCGGATATGAATTTCATGGCTTGAAAACTCCTATTCGCATCCTGATTTTATATTTGTTCGGTGACATCTCCTACACCAACCTTGCGGTATGGTGACGTTTTTCTATATTTTTCCAGGGTAATTCTTTCCATTGATAGTTAGAATCTATCCCTATAAAGATAGGTATATCGTGTTCCCATTCCATCCTGAACGATTGTTCGGCTTTAGACATATGTATTGCTAGTACCAACTCCATAATCCAAATCATCGTGTCTACGTCAGCGTATCCTGAACATTACTTCAGGCATTTGAAAGCTCCGATAGCAAGAAAAGAGTGTAATGTTCTAAATTACATTGTGCTGTCGAGGGTTTGCTCCCAACTCTAATTGTTCGATACCTTGAAAATAGACGACACCTTGTTTCAATGCATTATTTTACCACCTCGTCAATGCGTAAGTCCTATTTATTTTAGTTACTGCTCACAAATCTGTAGTTAACCTTGTTTTTCTGAGGATAAATTGCAGTGCAGTTTCTTCTTTAGAAATAATGTCAGCTTTGGTATCCATTCCTACTTGGATTACACACTGACTTGAGCTATTTCCAAATGAACGGCTTTCAGGTTTAATTGTCACTTCAAAATAGCTAGCAGCAGTAGGTATTGCTGCACCTATATTGTTGGTTTGAGGTGCAATTGCATCTGGAGAAATGGCATTTACAACAGCTTTAAGAGTACCGTAATCAGGATAAGGGCAAGCATCAACTCGCAATTGCACTTCTTGACCAATTGCGACCTTTTTAATTTCAGTAGTAGGTATAGCTGCTTTAATTAGTAGAGGAGTATTATCAGGAACGATTTCGGCAATAGATTCGCTCTTTGCTACCACTTGACCGGGGTTACGTAAGTTTAGTTTAAGGATAATGCCGTCACTAGTTGCCCGAATCGTGCTACTTCTGAATAAACTTTTAAGTTGTTGCAGTTCTTTGTTAGATTGATTTATTTGGTTGTGCATTTCGACTTGCCGCTGAATTAAAGCTTGTTTTTCTTTATTCAAAGTGGCGATAGTTGATTCACCTCTAGCTTTTTCTTGAGCAATTTTTGCTCGCGCAATCGCTACCGTTGCCTTACTAGGATTAAGAGCAACTTTCGCTGATGCAACTTTCGCTTTAGCGATTTCAATAGATTTTTTTTCAGCTTCAAGTATTGCTTTTGTCTGCACAACAATTAGTTTTTTCTGCTCAAATTCACGCTTACCAATTGCCCCAAGTTGCGAAAGTTGCTGGTAGCGATCGCGATCGACAGCCGCAAATTCTAAATCTGCTTTGGCTTTCTGTAAATCTAAATTAGCTTTTTGTAAATCGGCTTGAGCTGCTAGTAATTCGTTATTAGTTATACTTATTCGCTCTTGATATTCTCGTTGGCTACCTTCTAAATCCGCTGTAGCAGCAGAAACTGAGCGCTCTATAACTGTAGATTCAGCCTTAATCTGAGTATTTAAAGTTCTGATTTGGGCATTAATTTGAATTAGTTGCAACATACCTTGTTGGATATTGCCTTGCAATTGGCTTTTTTTGATGTATAATTGCTCGTCATCCAACATAGCGATCGCATCACCTTTTTTGACATTCTGATTTTCTTTAACAAAGATACTTTTAACAGTTCCTTCCATATCCACTTGCACTAGCCGGACATCTCCTGTAGGACGCACAGTACCATTCGCTTTAACTATGACATTGTATTTTACCCAAAAAGAAAGCGCGATCGCACTACAAACAGTCCCAACCAGAAATATGCCGATTAATGATGTCCAAGGACTAATAGGAGGCAGAAACTCCTGACTATCAATTCCAGGAAGTAATTTTTTATCATGGGTGTGAAACATTGTCAATCTTAATAAATAACAAATAATTAAGGAATTAAAAAGTTTATATGGTCTCCGGGTTGAGAGCGTAACTCCCAAAGAGTTCCTTGAATTTTCAACTTGCCTTCATCTAACAATATAATCCAATCAGCCCGATTAACTACCTTGGGACGGTGAGTAATCAAAATAGTGGTTTCACCCCGACGATGCTCAAACAACTTATCTAAAACTTGTGCTTCACTTACTGGATCTAATCCACCAGTCGATTCATCTAAAATAAGAACTGGTGGATCTGTAACAATCGCTCTTGCTATTGCCAGTCTTTGACGTTGCCCACCAGAAAGATTTGCACCAAACTCCCCTAAAATAGTTTGATATTTATCAGGTAATTTACTGATAAATTCATCAGCTTCAGCAACTTTACAAGCTCTGACAATCTGCTCAAACGTTACAAATGGTGCTCCTAAGCGAAAGTTTTCCATAATGGAACGACTCCAAAAGTGAGGCTCTTGGGGAACAAGAACTACCTGCTGCCGCAAACAATCAAGAGAAAGGTCTTGTTGGTTATAAAGTCCCATCCGAATATTTCCCGATTGCAGGGGATATAACCCAGCAATAAGTTTAGCTAAAGTGCTTTTCCCACACCCAGATTTACCGATAATGGCAACAACTTTACCACCAGGAATAGTTAAAGAAAAATCTTCGATTAAATCCAACCTGCCAGCATAGTGAAAGTTAACCTTTGTACAAACAATGTCAGCATCTCCAGGAATATTTGCAAAAGGCTTTTTGCCATCATTTTCATTTTCTGGGGTTGAATCTATAACTTCTGTTAAGCGTTGGGTAGCTGTTTTTGCACGAGTAAATTCATCGACAAAATTGATTAAAGTACTAATTAAGGAGACAAAATTGCCATTCATCGAGTTAAATGCAAATAGCTGCCCTATACTCAAATTTTCTGCCGGGTTAATTACCAAATTGCCGCCGAACCAAAGCAGAATAACGCTACCAATACCAGAAATAAAGCCCGAAAATGTACTATTAATAATTCCAATCTGAATTGTCCGGTATGTGACATTAGCAAGACGACCAAATCGAACTTGGAATTCATCCCAAAATTGTAGTCCCGATGTGGTAGTTTTGAGAGTAAGTGCGCCTTTAAAAGTTTCTACTAAAACACCTTGGGTTTCAGCTTCTTGAACTAAAAGCTCACGGGTTTTTTGTTGCAAAGTTGGCTGGAAGACTATCGTAGATAAACTCATGACTATAGCAATGAATACAGCCACTAATGTGAGTTTCCAGCTATAGAAAACCATGAAACCAAAAGAAACCAACGCAATAAAAAATTGGCTGGGCAAACTAACTACAACTTGAGCAACTAATTGATTAATTTGGTTAATATCTCGCAAACGACTAACGATTTCACCGCTGCGACGCGCTTCGTAGTAAGAAAGAGGTAATCGCAGAATTTGCCGTGCAAATTCTAGAACTAATCCTAATTGCAGACGTTGGGCAAAGTGAGCAATTAAGTTAGACTGCACAAACGAAAGACTGCGAGAAATAAAATTCATCACTACTACAGAAATTGCTACTGTAGTAAGTAACTTTGTATCACCTCGAACCAGCACATCATCTGTAAGGATTTGCAGCAAAAAAGGAGAAGCTAAAGATAGCAATCCCAAAATCATGTTGATGGGTAAAGCTTGCGCTAGAATACCGCGATAAATCCAAACCCGCTTAAAGAAACGCCAAAACCCACCAATTTCGTCATTCTCGTTGGCAAAAAACTTTACCGGATCGGGTTCCAGTAACAACATCAAGTAATCTGTCCAACTTTCTGCTACCTCTTCAAATGAAAGATAACGAATACCTACTGCTGGATCAGCGACTACACATTTTTTACCTTTTTTGCCATATAAAATAACCCAATGATTCCCTTTCCAGTGAATAATTGCTGGTAGGGGTGCTTCATTAATCCTATTTAATAATTCTGGTGAAGTTTTCACAGCACGAGCATTAAACCCAAGTGTTTCTGCTCCCCGTTTCAGCCCCAACATAGTTGTGCCTAATTGTCCAGTGCCTACGGCTTCGCGGATATGATTTAGGGTAAAAGTACGTCCATAATGTTTGGCAATAGAAGCTAGACAAGCAGCACCGCAATCTTCTTCACTGTATTGTAAAACGTTAGCGTATTTCATGAAATGCTTGTCTTTATTTCCCTATCCATAAAAAAAGCACCCATCATTTAAATGTGTGTACTTAAGTGATTTAACTAGATATTTGTGACAATAAACACTTACAAAGAAGTAAGAGAGAAACTTTTCTCAAATTTATTCGTTCTATATAGGTTTTATACATTTACTTGAGCTAACGTGTTTTTCTGCATTAGCTAGTAATGTCAGGAAAACCACTTATAAGAATATTTATTAGTGTACCACTATTCAGACTCACCTGGTAGTTCAAAAAATGAACAATTTTTGCTAATTTATTGCTTATTTTTTCTAAATTAGGAAACGCAGCTTAAGTACATGTTTTTTTTATTCGTCGTATTTTATACAAAAAAGAAAATTAAGCGATCGCCACAATCGACTTGCTAGGCTACCTAACTAAAATCCCCTACTGCCACGGCAGAAGTACAAATATTTATGTCTTTTGACATAAATATTTGTACTTCTGCTGATATTTTTCTATTTCTATGGGTTGATGTTTGTACGTAAAATTACAGTTATAAATTTGATTAATAGCAGGTGCTTCTCTATACACAGAAAAACAACTTAAGAGGAATTTATGTCTAACATCAAAATGGCTGGTTTCCAATCTAACCTTTTTGAAGAATTGGATGATGCAGATTTAGTGGCAGTGACAGGAGGTACTAGCACTGTTGGTACTTTGGTAGGTACTGTTACTAGTGCTAATAATGCTATTGGTAACGGAGGCAGACCTACAACAGGCGCTGTTGGATTAGGAGTAGATACGCTAAGAGGAGCGGCGGATTACCTTGAGAACGTTAATGGTGGATTAGAGGGTGGTTTGCAGGCTGTAAACGGAGGACTGACAGGGTTGGGGAATGATTTGTAGGGTAAAAATTCCAGTAACCCATTAATCTTAGTATATTCCCGGACTTGAAAGTACGAGTTCAAAATAGCAATAGAACATGAACATACGCGCTTTCCCAGAACGCAGACTTAGATAACATTCTGGCACTGAGTAACTTTGCATACTTCAAATTAACGTCTGCAAAGTTACTCAATAACCTCTATGAGCTTATAAAGGTTTTGGTCTGTTACCGAAACATTGAACCACTTCCTTTTTAGGCAAAATTAGCTGGCTTCGTACTTTTTGGTGTTGCTATTTGCACCTTAAGCATTATCACTTATTAAGTAATTTATCAAGCCCCTGTTCAAACTAGGGGCTTATCTGTTTGTTTGCAGTGAATAATCACTCTAAGAATTACGCATTGAAAAATAGAATATTACCAAGAACTATATGAAATTATTTACGCCAAAATATATTTTAACTACCTCAATTCCTCAATTTTTTAGATTTAAACATAATGGTACTACTTACCGAACAGAGCTTCTAGCAGGTGTGACAACCTTTATGACAATGGCTTATATTTTGGTTGTGAATCCCAGAATCTTATCAAATGCTATATTTATCAATCAGCCCGGTGATTTGTTCAATCAGCTTGTGACTACCACTGCCGTCTCCTCGGCGATCGCAACTGCTCTAATGGGACTGTTGTCTAATTATCCCTTTGCCGTCGCTCCCGCAATGGGTCTAAATGCTTTTTTTGCTTTCTCAGTTGTGTTGGACTTGCAGATGAACTGGAGGTTAGCGCTAACATCTGTCCTGATCGAAAGCTTAATTTTCACTTTGTTGATTCTATGCAATGTCCATATCCAAATTATTAAAGCGATTCCAGCTTCCCTCAAACATGCCACCGTCGCGGGTATTGGTTTGTTGATCGCCTATATTGGTCTTTCTGGTGTTCCTGAACCTCCCACTCTCGGAGCAGGTATTATTGTTGCTAGTAAAGCGACCTTAACAACTATTGGCTCCTTCAGGCAACCAGCTACTTTACTCTCAGCTTTTGGTCTATTGCTTACCGCTACTTTGGTAGCACGTCATATTAAAGGAGCGATATTATGGGGTATTTTCGCTACAGCGCTATTAGGTTGGATACTAAACATTGCTCCCTATCCGGAAAAAATTATTGCCCTACCTGAATGGTCACAAAGCTTGACGAGCCAAGCATTTACTGGCTTAAATTACCTTACACCCAAGCAAATATGGAATTTTGTGTCTGTCACACTTACCCTTTTATTTGTAACTTCTTTCGACACCATTGGCGCAATCACTGGTCTGGGACAACAGGTAGGTTACATTAATAAAAATGGTGAATTGCCTCGTGCGACCAAATCTTTGTTAGCAGGTGCTATCGGCATAACTTTTGGGGCATTTATGGGTACTTCCCCATGTGCGACTTATATCGAGTCTGCCTCAGGTATATCCGAAGGAGGACGGAGTGGTTTTACGTCTATAGTTGTAGCAGCCCTATTTTTGCTTTCTGTGTTATTTACTCCCTTATTTGCAGCAGTGCCTGCTTTTGCAACAGCTCCTGCATTGATTATGGTGGGTTTCTTGATGATAAGTAGCGTGCAAAACATTAATTGGAACGATCCAGCAGAAGCAATTGCTGCATTCCTAATTCTTCTAACTATGCCCCTTACTTACTCGATTGCAGAGGCATTGGCAATTGGTTTCATTATTTACCCTTTGATTAAAGTTTCCCAAGGGCTGGCTCATCAAGTGAGTATGCCTGTATATTTTCTAGCAGCTATCTCTGTGTTTCAATTCCTATTAAAGAGTTAGATGTAGGAAATTGCTGAAATGCTTTGCTATTTTCAACTATATCTGCGCTGTTTCACCCAGGGAAAAGGCGTAAAAATAAGACTTACAGCCGACAATATTTTTCCATTTTTTGCTTATCCGAACCGTATTGAGACGTGGGCTACCCTTCCCCCTTCCCCCTTACCCCTTACCCTTTTCCCCTCATTCCAAAATCATCGGTACAACTGGGGTACCTTGGGAAATCCCTAATGCTATTTGCAACTCACCAGGTAAATCATCTGGAGGAATCGCAACAAACCCAAATCGAGTGTAAAAGGGAATTAATTCTTTAAAGCAAGATAAATAAAGCGGTTTTTTAGCTTCATTAATAAGATGTTCAACCATAGCAGAACCTAGTTTTTTGTGTCGATAATCTTTCTGAATGCAAAGGTTAAATACTAAAGAGTATTTTTTCCTGATTCGCAACTCAGCACAACCGACAGTCAAGCCATTGTAATCAATCACCCAAAAATTGGAATAATCCCTAATTTGAATTTCGTAAATAAGATATATAACGATTAATACAGTAAAAAATAGAATATTTAGAAGTATGAATAAAAGACCGAGTAAAATTAGTCCCCACCAATATACATTCAGAGGAAAAATATCAATAGCATCTTTCCAAGTTAGTAAAAGTTGCTTAATTTTCCATTTATCTTTTGCACTGGCACGACGAATAAAGAAATTTAGTGGTAAGTGAAAACTATTTTGCATTTAACTAGTCGGCTGATTTAATTCAAATATAGCAACGGAGGGAGGGAGTAGGGAGAGAGGGAGAGAGGGAGGTGGGGGGATGGGGGGAGTTAGGAGTAGTAAATTACTTTACCCTTATCCTTTTACTCTTCCCCCTTCTCCCCCTTCTCCCCCTCTCCCCTTCTCCCCATCTCCCTACCTATACCCAGCAGCTTGCAAGGAAAATAACTTCGCATACCTTCTCCCTGCTTGCAATAATTCCTCATGGGTTCCTTCTTCGATAACTTCTCCACCTTCGATAACGACGATTTTATCTGCCATTCTTACTGTTGAGAAACGATGCGAAATCAAAAACACCATTTGATGCTTCGTTAAAGTACGCAAACGGTCGAAAATCTCAAACTCTGCTTGCGCGTCGATTGCTGAAGTCGGTTCATCTAAAACTAAAATATCTGCGTTGGTTCGCATAAAGGCACGGGCAAGGGCGATTTTTTGCCACTGTCCACCCGATAATTCCTGCCCACTTTTAAACCATTTACCCAATTGCGTACCAAACTGTTCGGGTAATTTTTCAATAAATGGTAACGCCATACCTTTTTCGGCAGCTAATTCCCGCAATTCTTCGTCTTCAATGCGGTTAACGTCCCCCATGCCAATGTTCTCACCGACGGTGAATTGGTAGCGGACAAAGTTCTGAAAAATTACGCCGATGCGCTGTCGCAACAAATCAACATCCCACTCTTGCAAGTCTAAACCATCGAGTAAAATTCGTCCTGACTCAGGGTTATAAAGCCGAGTCAGCAACTTAATTAAGGTTGTCTTACCCGACCCGTTTTCACCAACAATTGCTAATTTTTCACCGGGTTTGAGGTGTAGTGAGATATTTTTAAGTGCGGGTTGGGTACTACCGGGATAAGTAAAGCTGACATTCTCGAAGCGAATACCATCATTGGGTTTAATGCCTTTAGTGGCTTTGCCCCATGTTTTGGGTACTTCGGCTTCGAGAAAATCGTAGAGGTTGGAGAGGTATAAATTATCTTCATACATGCCACCAATCGAAGTTAGGGCATTAGAAAAAGTCGTCTGTCCTTGCCGGAAAACGGTGATGTACATTGTCATATCGCCAAGAGAAATACGTCCGACAACGGTTTCAATTACAATCCAAGCGTAAGCGATGTAAAAGGTTGCGGTACTTAGCAAACCTAGCAGGTATCCCCAAAGTCCCCGACGTAGCGTTAAATCGCGGTCTTCACCGTAGAGTTGGCGAAAAGTATTGCGATACCGTTCCAGAAGCATCTCCCCGATTTGGTAGAGTTTGACTTCTTTAACGAAGTCCTCGCGGGCTAAGAGTATCTCTAAGTAGTGCTGCTGGCGGGTTTCGGGCGCACGCCAACTGAATAAACGGAATGCTTGGGAAGCAAATCTGGTTTCGGCGATGAATGAAGGCATTGCTGCCAAAATTAGTGCAAATACAGCCCAAAATGAGAAGTTGATTAGCAATGCACCAAAAGTGACAAGTGAAAGGGCGTTTTGTACTAATCCAAAAGTGCGAGTTACCAGTGATAGCGGACGCGATGATGCTTCGCGTCGCGCATTGCTGATTTTGTCGTAAAACTCCGAGTCTTCAAATTGAGTTAGTTCGAGGGTAAGTGATTTTTTTAATATTAATTCGTTGACTCGTTGCCCTAAAAGTACCCGCAGTAACGATTGGCAAACACTTTGTCCGCGTTGGCTAGCTGCTAAAAGCGCTAGGGCAATTGCTTCTAAAGCAACGTACATTAATGGTTGCTTGATATCGTGACTTGGGTCTTGTGTGGCAAAAACAACCGCATCAACTATCAACTTACCAATGTAAGCGATCGCAGCCGGTAAAATCCCCGCTACTAGGGTCAAAATCCCAAAAATAACAGTCAGACCACGGTTTGTAGTCCACACCAAGTTTACAGCTCGCCCGCTGTAGCGAAACACGGCGAGAGATTGTCGAATTGAGTTGCGTATTTTTCTAATCCCCATACTATCAAAATAGTACAAAACTACGCATTTTGACTGATACTAAGCTAAATTCTACCTACAGTATTATCAAAGCTAGAGAATTTTGAAGAAGGAAGAAGGAAGAAGGAAGCATGTTACTAATTTTCATAAGTCATGAAGGTCAGAATCCGGGTTTCGTAAAAGTTACCCGGATTCTTAGCCTCAGGACTTAATCATCATCCTCAGATTTACGCTTATCCTCCTTCCATCGTCCCGATTTTTTCGCAGCCTCAGTCAAAAGATACTCAATTTGGGCGTTGACACTTCTTAAATCATCTGCTGACCATTTTTCCAACACCTCGTAAAGCCGCAAATCTAAGCGCAATAAAAACCGTTTTTTCTGGCTCATTTCTTAATTAACTAGCTGCAACTAACTATAAAGTGTGCCAGTGTTGATTACAGGTTGGGCAGTTTGCTCGGAAGTCAACACAACTAACAGATTATTAATCATAGAGGCTTTGCGCTCATCGTCCAAGTCTAATGTTTGGTCTTGACTGAGACGGTTCAGGGCTTCGTTGACAATACCCACAGCACCTTCGACAATTTGTCTGCGTGCTTCAATTAACGCTTTTGCTTGCTGTCGTCGTAACATCATTTGAGCAATTTCGGGTGCATAAGCTAAGTGGGAGAGTCGCGCTTCGATGACTTCTACACCTGTTACTTCCAAACGCGCTTGCAATTCTCGTTGCAGTGCTTGAGAAACTTCATCGGGTATCCCCCGCAAGGATGGGGTTTCGGTGTCGCTGGATGAATGGGATGTGTCATAGGGATAGCGAATTGCTAAAGCCCGAATCGCAGTTTCACTTTGGATGGCGACAAATTCTTGATAATCATCGACTGCAAATTTAGATTTGGCGGTATCTACAACCTGCCAAACCACAACTGCGGCAATTTCTATCGGACTTCCTTCGGCATCGTTAACTTTAATAATTTTGCTGTTGAAATTACGCACCCGCAGGGAAACTTGCCGCTTGCTAGCAAAAGGATTTGTCCACCAGAAGCCTGCTTCGCGTACTGTTCCCACATATTTACCAAACAACAGTAGCACTACAGCTTGATTTGGTTCGACGCTAAAAAATCCCGATATCGAAGGAATCACAATAATAAAGAGTGTTCCTACTAACCATGCCAATACATCTGCTACTGCATCTTCACCAACAAAGTCTGTAACCTTCAAGCCCCTCGCTAGTAAAGCCTGCAAACCATGCACGCTATGCCAAATATACCAGCCTCCGCAAAGCGCTAGAGCACCTACCACAGCCAACATCAAAAATCCGTTGACTTTAAACGCAGGAAGTTCCCTTATTTTTGATTCCATCATAATACTGTTTTAGTTTCAATGTGATATCACTATAGTATCATAATAAAATACAAGTAGGAGAAATGCATACCCAGATTCCTGAATTATCGAAGGATATTGCTGGCAGTTTAGGGGTATAATCCCCCACATAACGATTTTTCGTTATCCCACAACGCGATTAATCGCCTCTCTACAAGCTGTTTTTTGGGCAAACGAAGGATCTAATAACATTTCACTTTATTGTTGATACAAATATGTCAGGTAGGGGCACGGCAGTGCCGTGCCCCTACGACTATCCGTATGTATCATGATTTTTGTGAATTGGTATAAGACTCAATTTACCAATGGCATCCTTTCAGAAGTCAGGGATCTGGTTTTGTCAGTGCTTAAATAAAAACAGTGACTATATAAAATGAAATTCTATGGAATTTGATATTCAATTGTTACCCAGTATTAATGCTAAGACTATCTGCGAAAATGGTAAGCAATATTACGTAGATGATAGTGGAAAACGCTTTCCAAGTGTTACAACGATATTAAATGCTACTAAACCACAAGAACAACGCGATCGCTTATCGAATTGGAAAGTACGAGTTGGAACCGAGGAAGCAACACGCATCACAACAACTGCCAGCCGTCGCGGTACGCAAACGCACAAACAAATCGAACGTTATTTACTAGGTAAAAATCCCAATTGTTCTGAAGCGAGTCGTCCTTACTGGGAAAGCATTCAACCAGTTTTAGATAAAATTAATACAATTCGCATCGTGGAAGGCTCGGTTTTTAATTATAATTTGAGCTATTCGGGTAAAGTTGATTGCGTCGCTAGCTATCAGGGTATTCCCTGTATTTGCGAATGGAAAACCGCCGATAAACCAAAAGGTTCAATCGAACGTTTATATGAATATCCATTACAACTAAGTGCTTATTTAGGTGCTGTCAATGAGTTTTACCGCTCGAATATACAAGTGAATCATGGTTTATTAGTTGTCGCAATTCCGGATATGCCAGCAGAGGTATTTTGGTTTGAACCGGAGGTTATGAATGAGTATTGGCAAGTATGGGAACAGCGAGTGGCTGAATATTGGAAATGGAGAAGATAAATGTAGTAGGGCGCGTTAGATGGAACGTCGTAACGCACCGAAATAGAACTATAATTACTCTAATACTGCTAAAACAGCTTTTGGCAATAACTTATCTTTAAACCAGATAATTTTTGCTGGAACATCATCTAATTTCACCCCAGCTTTTTCCAAATTCAAACGTTCGGATATAGCCAAAATTAAATTATCGCATCCCGAACGTCGCACTTGGGAAAACTTCTTTTGTAAATACTCAGGTCGCCAATATCCGACAATCTCTAATAAATAACTTCTACCATCAGGATGAACTAAGCGGAAATCGGGTATCATCACGCTACCTGGAATTGGAATTAAATCAACTTCGCGTTCTAATTCCCAAGCACTTTTAAGCGAATCCCACTTATCAGCAAACGAAGCTTCCAGCATACTGTCGTAAGGTTTGCCGGGTGGATAATGGGTGACCAAACCACAATCAGCAGAATTCATCGTAAATCTACCTGTTTTCCAAGTATCGGTATAGACATCGCGGGTTTGTAATGTCGCTGCAAGACTCCATTTTGTGACATGGAGTAAAGCAGGAATTAGTTTTGCGATCGCAAGCCCATATCGCGTACTAGGATTGAATAAGCTGGTGGGACCATCGATAGTGATTGTAAATCCGTGGTCGGCATCACCTTCGATATAAGCCATTAATTGAAATAGTTTTAAGTAGCGAAAGAGTAGTTTATATTCTCCCGGTACGTTGCGATGTGCATTTAATACTAGCTGACTAGCTTTATAAAATACTCCCTGCGCTTGCGATAGATTGTATCGATGTAATAATGCTTCGGGGTTGGGTTCTTCAAAAGCAGTCAGAATTCGATTTTCAAATAAATCCGCGTATAAGCCATTTTTGACCTGTTCTATGGCAATTTCGCGTGCGAGTTCTTGAGTCAATTCATCGGCGATTTTTGTCAGGGTAACTTGTGATTGTTGCGGACTCGGAACAGAAGAAGCTGATAGTGCAAATACTCTTTCGCGTAACATTTGCGGTTCTAATGGACTGACGACTTCAAATGTACAAAAGCTACTTTTTAAGATGTAAGCCAATCCGCGTTTAATTCGATAGTCTGTGTCATCACCTTCCAAGTCAGATAGTTTTCGTTCTAACTCACCTTGGGTTTTGCCGATAAATTCTTGGAAGCAGGTAATTAACTCGGTTGCTAATTCGAGATTTTTGGATTCAATTTTTAAGCGTTTGGGAATAATTTGTTCGCCATTTTGGCGGTAGCTGAGTAAGTCGGTGGGAAGCATTTTTATTTTAAATGTTACAAAGTGTCATGTGCCCGTGGGGGCGGGTTCACCGAGATGTGCCCGTGGGGGTGGGTTCACCGAGATGTGCCCGTAGGGGCGGGTTCACAGATATGTTCATTGATAATAGAAAAATCCCATAAACCCGCCCCGATACCATATACAATGCGTGAATTTATTATTCGCGTTGGAGTCGATTGATTATTTTGTTTGATATAAGTTGATTTAGTATTTTTATTGGGGTGGGTTGATTGATTTTGTTGTTGGGGTGGTTGGTTGGTTAGTTTTTCTTGTTGAGGTGGGTTGATTGGTTTTTCTCGTTGGGGTGGGTTGATTGGTTTTTCTCGTTGGGGTGGGGCGGGTTTATATATTATAATTTTCGTTGCGAATAAATATTGTCGGTGAACCCGCCCCTACCAGGCCATGGCGGTGCAACCCATGATGGTGCAACCCATGACGGTGGGTATTAAAATTTGGGGTTTTGTTCGGAATCATCGGAATTGGTTGGTGAATCTTTCCACAATGTCATCTGTTCAGCTGCACGTTGCGTTTTCTCCTGATTGGTTCCATAAACAACTCGCAAATTTCCCTTTTTACCCTCCTCTTCTTCTTTTCTTTGTGTTCTTTGTGTTCTTTGTGGTTCGTTACTCGGTACACCTCTCCTTCTCGCTGAGGTTCCTTCCTCACTTGTATCTTCTGTCACTACTTCATATAAAATCGCTTGCTTGTTCTTATCTTGCCCCTTCCGCAATACTCTTCCCAATCGCTGCGTATATTCCCGCGCTGAACCAGTACCCGACAAAATAATTGCTACTTTCGCTGCGGGAACATCGACACCTTCATTTAATACATGCGAGGCAACCAAAGTTTTATATTCACCTTCGCGGAATTTAGTTAATATTTCATGACGTTCTTTAACAGGCGTTTGATGGGTAATTGCGGGAATGAGAAAATCATTAGAAATGCGGTAGACTGTGGCATTATCCGCAGTAAAAATTAGCACTCTATCGGGAAAATGTTCGGTTAGTAAATTGGCAAGAATGCGAATTTTGCCATCGGTTCCCAAGGCGATATCTTTGGCTTCACGGTGTGCTAACATTGCCTTGCGTCCGGCTTGCGATCGCGCACTTGCCATGACGAAATTTTGCCATCCTTTGATACTGCCCAAAGATATCTTCGATTCTTTGAGAAAATCGTTGCGAATTTGCATCAATTTGTTGTATCTTTCGCGCTCAATTTGCGATAATTTCACCTTAATTTGGACGATTTCATGTTCGGCTAACGCTTTACCAGCCAAATCTTCAGCGCGTTTGCGATATACTTCCCGACCGATCAAAATATTCAAATCGGCATGTTTCCCGTCGGTACGTTCGGGAGTCGCCGATAAACCTAGTCTATAGGGTGCGATCGCGTATTCGGCAATCACCCGATTAAAGTCTGTCGGCAAATGAAGGTGTCGATGTTCCCGCAGCGAAAGTAGCAATTATTTTGTCGGGTACTGGTTCAGCGCGGGAATATACGC
>QQTW01001930.1_pt1 | contig 14819 bp, 13 predicted proteins | sample 1904831 | NCBI WGS metagenome assembly QQTW01 (sample SAMN09435610, study PRJNA476489) | Subsurface metagenome, whole genome shotgun sequencing project. | reverse complement strand
CGGACAACCTGTCCCTAGCCGGAGCAGCACTGAGGGCCGACTAGCAGCGGGGGAGTCGCTGCAGCCGGCCAATCAGCCGCTTGCATGCCGAGCCCTTGCGGGCCAGCTCCTCGACCGCTTCCAGGCCAAGGAGTTCCCGGATCACGTCCGGATGCGCTGCGTCTTCGCCGGCCTCCGGGTATTGTCGTCGACCCTGCGAACGTTCGTCGACCGGAGGGTGGCGTCGGGCGGCGCCGTCGAGCGCGTCGTCATTGCCGACCTGTTGGAGGTCGTCGCCAAGCGGATCGACCATATCGTCGCCGTGGGCAGCCTGCCTCACTCGACGTCGGATTACCAGCAGCTCTCCTGGACCGCCATGGACGTGATTCGCAATGCCCTGGCCCTGGACTGCGACTGCCTCCGCGCCGACTACGAGACGTTGGCGAACGGTCTCTCCTTGCAGGTCGGCCAGAATACCAGCTCGCAGACCATCTGGATGGCCGTCGATCGCGCCATGACGCGCAACAACATCCTGCTAGCCCGAAATACACTGGTCGCCTTAGTCGTCCCAGTCGGGCTAGAGAAATTCCTGGTCGACGAGAAGATGGATCATGCCCAGGACAAAACGCGCTTCAACGACGTCTATGACCGCCTACTGCGGACGGTGTCCACGGTGTTTGAGCGTCTCAGTGATTTCGACCCAGATCTGCTGGTGGGTCTATTTGAACGGAGCGACACGGCCAGCGCCCTCGTGGCAGGCCTGTTCTCGGCTAATCAGGCCCTGTATGGGGCGGCCGTCGAAGTGATCAAGGTGGTCAGCGCTCAATCGGGCCGACGGGAGGCCCTGGCGTATCTGCTGCAGACGTTCTTCGAGACGACCATGACCTGTGTGGCATGGACGATCAAGCGCATCGGCAAGCGAAAGACCTTTGCATCGAATCCGCGGATGCTCAAGACGTGCGGCGACATCCTGGACATCCTGTGCAACTCCCAAGATGGCATCTTCACCACCCGCCCCCTGTCAGCTCGTGAGGCAGGCGCCGTTCAAAGTCTGTGGCAGTATCTGTGGCTTGCACTGGACAACATCTTTCGGGAAACGGAAGGATGGGGCCACACCAACGATAAGCAGATGATGAAGGAGTTCTGTCGTGACGCCATGCAGTTCGCCGATCGGTGCTTCGAGCAGTACGCCATCTTTGCGAGCGCGATTGACGCGGCACGGATGGCCTCCGAGGACGAGGTCGTCATGACCGATCAGAGCAAATCCACGGGCCAGCGACTGCTGGAGCACGCGGGAGTCACGCTTGAGTCCGTCGCAAAGTGGCTACGACTACGGGACGAATATCTGGCGGAAACGCTGGCGGGACTGGTCAGCAAGATTCTTCGGCGGCTCGAAGAGAATGGGATGAGGGTGGCCGAGTCGACGATCCTCTACATTGAGGATATCGCCGTCCGGAACGCTATCAAGACCATTCTCTCTCCCACGCTGAAGACGGAACTCGGCCGAGCGCTCGACGAGCATCTACATCGGCAGAGCACGTCAATCACGACGACGGCTGAGGGTGTGGTGCCGTCAGCGGGAACCGCACAAAGCGCCGCTTGCGAGCCATCAAAGCCATCTCGAGCACCATCTGCGAGAGCCGAGGTGATCGACCTGGACAAATGGCGGTCGAGTGCGAAACCCCTAACCGAGAAGCGTGCCAAACCACGGGACGAGATCGTGGAGAATTCAAGCTCGGTCGAGCGATTCAAGCTGCAGGCGAAACGACAGGCCATATTTGCTCCGTCGCCTCAAGCAAAGAAGACGCTCGCAAAGAATGCTGCCGCGAGTGCCGCGACGGTGCAAGCTCAGAAGGAATTCAAGGAGAAGCGCGAACGGGAGCGGAAAGAAAAGATTGCCCGCGATCAAGAACTCGTTGCCCGTCTGAGGAAAGAAGCCGCGAGTTCGAGCATGGCAGGTATCGCTGCCGCGCCCACGGTGCCTACCCCCAGCATGATGGTGTCGTCCGAGAGCGAAGCCGACAGTGACGAGGAGATTGACCGGGAGCTGTTCGGAATTGAACGGCCAAAGAAGCAGCCTGCTGCTGAACCGAGTGAGTTTCTCAGGATCCGTGCGTTGCAGCAGGCGCAGTCGCGTGGGCCGGTCAAGAAGATCAAACAGTATCGAAATGCCAAGGACATGCGGGCTCGACTCACGCCGGATATGTCACCGCTGCATAAAAGGATCCTTAGCTGGGACTTCTTTCACCAGGATGAATTTCCACCGGACTCGAGTCGAGCAGATTACAGTCTGGTGTCGAGTCGTTTCAAGACCCCGACCGAATATCAGGCCACCTTCAAACCTCTCCTCATCCTCGAAGCGTGGCAGAGCTTCGTCAAGGCCAAGGAAGATACCAATGGGAAGGTATTCGACGTCAAGGTGGCCACCCGGGTCACCGTAGACGCCTTCATCGAGATTGGGACCTCGATGCCTCCGAACACCGGGAGGGATCTGGGTCTCAGCGAGGCCGATATCGTTCTCATGTCGAAGGGAAATAATCCGGTTCAGGAACCCAATCAACCTCATTGTCTGGCACGCGTCGTCAAGGTGAACCGGAAGAAGACGGGCATTGAGATCACCTATCGGCTGACGGCTGGCAATCCTCTGATGTCGTTCCTCAAGATCAATGCGGTGATTCGCGCCGTCAAGGTTAACTCCATCACTCCGTTGGAGCGAGAGTACGCTGCCTTGTTGGGCCTTCAATACTATGATCTCTGTGACGAGATCATCAATGCCCGACCCTCTCCCTTACTCAAATACGCCGAACACCAGCTGGCCTCGATACTAAGGATCTACAATCTTAACTTGGCCCAGTCGAAAGCGGTGAAATCTGCTATCGATAACGACGCATTCACACTGATTCAAGGGTTGGTCTCTAGTTTGCTTATGAGGTTTGTAAGATTATGGCTAATCTGGATTTCAGTCCTCCTGGTTCGGGCAAAACAAAGACGATCGTGGCCATCGTCGGCGCTCTCCTCACCGGCACTGTTACGGATCAAGGGGTCGCTATCAATCGTCCCGGGAACCGCCCACCTCCGAGGCCAACCGACACGATGGCGCCGAAGAAGCTTCTCGTCTGCGCGCCGAGCAATGCCGCCGTGGATGAACTGGTGATGAGATTCAAGGCGGGAGTCAAGACACTCGATGGACAGCTCCAGCCGATCAATGTCGTCCGTCTTGGCCGGACTGACGCTGTCAACTCTCAAGTTCTCGACGTCACGCTCGAGGAGCTCATCAACAAGCGGCTCGATCCGAACGTGGGAAAGACCAATTATGGTGAGGAGATCCACAAGCTTGTCGAAGAGACCCGTGCACTGGGGAGTTCGCTGGAGCTTCAGCGCCAGAAGCTGGCCGAGGCTCGGGCGGCAGGAAAGTCCACCGTGGATCTGGACCGGCAATACGACATCGACAAGCGGAAGAAAGGAGACCTGGGCAAGAAGATTGACGAACTGCGGGACAAGAGCGGGACCGCATCTCGCGATGCTGAAATCAATCGTCGAAAAGTGCAACAGGCCATCTTGGACGGGGCACATATCATCTGCGCCACGCTCAGCGGGAGCGGTCATGAGATGTTCCACAATCTCAAGATCGAGTTCGACACAGTGGTCATTGACGAAGCGGCGCAGTCAATCGAGCTCAGCGCCCTGATCCCGTTGAAGTACGGTTGCTCCAAATGCATCCTCGTGGGAGATCCCAAACAGCTTCCACCAACGGTATTGTCCCGCGAGGCCGCTCGCTTCTCGTACGAGCAGAGTCTGTTTGTGCGGATGCAGACGAACCATCCCGACGACGTGCATCTGCTCGACACCCAGTACCGCATGCATCCTGAGATCAGTCAATACCCCAGCCAGGCGTTCTACGACGGTCGTCTGTTGGACGGTGCGGAGATGGCTAGCCTTCGACAACGACCGTGGCATCGGAACCCCGTCCTGGGTCCCTATCAGTTCTTTGATGTCGAGGGGCAGCATCAGAGCGCGACCAAAGGCCACTCGCTGGTCAACCGAGCCGAGGTGTTGGTGGCGCTGCAGCTCTTCGAGCGACTGCGGACGGACCATAAGGGGTACGACTACAGCGGCAAGATTGGGATCATCACGCCGTACAAAGGCCAGTTGATGGAACTCAAGATTGCGTTCAAAGAGCGGTATGGAGATTTGATCTTCCAGACGGTCGAGTTTAACACGACGGACGCCTTTCAAGGTCGCGAGAGCGAGATCATCATCTTCTCGTGCGTGCGTGCATCGGCCAATCGCGGCATTGGCTTTTTAGACGATATTCGACGGATGAACGTCGGCCTGACGCGTGCCAAGTGCTCGCTGTGGGTGCTGGGCAACTCTCCATCGCTACAACGAAACGAGTTCTGGGGCCGACTCATCGACGATGCACGCCGTCGCAATCGGTACCGCGGCGGTGACGTGATGCGTCTCTTGCAGCAACCGTTTGCCGATATGGGGGTCACTTCCTTGACTCCAGCTGGCCTTGTAACAACGTCCAAGACGGATGAGGTCTACGATGTGGCGATGACGGATGCTCCAACTCCAGTCGAACCAGCCATCACGCCTACGTCTAAGGTTGTAGCTGGGAGCAGCAGCGCGACGCGTCCTACCGATGCCACCAACACCACCAGCGCAGAGAAGAAAGCTGCAGTCGATCCGCGAAACATCATCCCGAAGAACATGGCCTATACTTGCGGCATCTGCGGTAGCGGCGCTCACTTCAGCTTCTGCTGTGACAATCTCGTGGCCAGAGAGACATCCATGGGAGCCTGCTGGCGCTGTCGTGCTCCTGATCATATCGAGCCGCGGTGTGCAGCACCGCTGTGTACGGTCTGTGGCGAGATTGGGCACACCAAGGTTGGCTGCGTCAGTCGACGTCCACTCTCGAAGAGCGATCAATTTGCCCTTCTCAAGCGGGAGCGACAGCACGAGCAACGAAAGCAGGCACATCAGGAGAAAGCCCGACAGCGCCAGGTCGGAGATCACGATCCCAAGGTGCCGGTTGTTCGCACGACGGTGAAGACACCTCCTCTCGAAGGATCCCGTCCAGCTGAGAAGCGTAAGCGGGCACCGTCTGATGGGCCTTCGATTCCCCTTCGACCAGCCAACGTAAGTTTACCTTTTGTTCTCTCTCAAGCTATAAGGTGTCATTCAAGTGCTCATCCATTCACAGGGATCTGGTTGGCAGGCTGGAAGTGCTGCAGCGGGATTCAATGGTCCACCGCCGCCAACAGGCCCAAGCTCACAGGTACGATTAATGATAAGCACCCAGCCCCAGTGATATACTTGGCTGACCGTCTACAGGCTCCTATGAATGGTGCTCGTCCTGGACCTGGACCACCGCCACAGCCCGGATGGCGTGGTCCTGCACCGCGACGGCCACCGAAAAAGGTCGATCCCTTTATTCGGCCCAAACGACCGCGACCTGGTCCCTAAAGCTACTTCGCTTTTCAGAGCATTCACTTTCTCTTTTTCCATCAAATTCTGTAGCGGCATAGCATGGGCGCTGTTACGAGGAACGATATTCCCGCTGACGAAGGGTAGGGTGGGGGTAGTTGTCAATCATCAAGCAGTAATTGAGGCCAAGCCAGATCTCTCATCCATCACGTGATATCGTCGATGCGCGCATCCAAGTCCAACGACTGTTCATCGGTGCTACCAGTCCTCCACATGATGATCCCCCTTCGTGACATTCAAGCCCCGACGAGATTTCCCACCATCATATCGAGTGCAGACCATTCCGTCGGGTACGAGCAGAATGTTTGGTCTTCCATACGCGATCTAGACGCACATAGCGGCTGAGGCAGGTTCATCCAAAGATGCATACACATCAATTTGTGATCATTCGATCATAATCCGATCACGTCTTGCCGGACTTGACCTAGACAACCTCTATACCAATAAAACTTGCTCGAACGAGCAAGACGTGTTTGCATGTTTATATGTCTACCAGACGTGTCTCGGCATCTGCGAGACTGTTTCATTCTTCTCTTCTTCTCGAGTCATCATCCCGCTGCGGTACTATCTTCACCCTGTAGTACTGATGGGAGGGACCTTTCAAATATAATTTCCGCCGACGGACAATATCCTAGGATCCATGTCTTGGCCGGGGGGTTAGTAACTCTATGCAAAGGCCTTGCAGACCGAGGCTCCGTACCCCGGACATCCGTAGACGGATCAAATGCTTTGTTGACATCCGATGTACGGAGGACAGTATCGCCCCTTGCATGTCCACTCCGGATATGCGGGGAAGGCCGTCTTCCCCCCCCAAGTTGTCACTTGTCGGCCCTCCCCAGGGTGGCTGGGAGGTTATACAGGGCGTCGAAGGTAGGACAACCCCAGTCATCAGTCACGGTCAAGATGACCCACTGATGCACTCATAATAAGGAGGCGTGGGGGATGAGTGTATCATTATGCAAGGACGTTGACAGATCCGTCAGACGTCACGTCGACGCAGGCATTGCAGCGTCGGTGCAGTGCGGGACAGTTACCGGAGCCATTCAATTCAATCGCGGTCCAAGCGGGAGTAGATCAGAGCAGGAGCGGCGCATAGCTGTTTGGACGATTCGGCATATTCCCGACTGGTACCACCATGAACGAAAGAGTCGGTGAGATCCATCTGGGCGATTGAAGAGAGGCGCGGTCCGGTCTCGACGAGTCGGAGATTGCCGTGGAGTGTCAATGAAAGAAGATTAGAACTAGAACTACCGGTCTGGACTGTCTTGGTTTTTTGTTCACTTCAAGCATCCAGCCACATCGATTCATACAGCCTTCTCCTCGTTGTCTTTGTTGTCCTTATCCGAATGAAAGAAGATGGCGTCGTCCTCAGACCAAAATTCGATCTGGTCGTCGAATCCATGGCAGCAGCATCAGCAGCACAATCCCGCTCGGACCCGCTTATCACATCCCAGGCCTGTCTCGGATTGCGATCGGTCTTTGAGTGTGGATTCCTCGACGACTTTACTTGCCGACGGTTCTCGATTCGGATCGAGTTTTGATTTGGTTGAATCAAGGAGTCACCGGAGCCGCGTCGTGGACGACCAGGACCAGGAACAGGGACACGATCAAGCTGATCGTGGAGGCGAAAGCGGAGGCGGCCGTCTTCGGCTGAGGTGGTGTCCGAAGAGATTCGTTCCGGAACGATTACGTCCTCGAGGATCTGATCTAAGTAAAGAATGCCCCAAGAAGGAAGTTGAGGAAGAGGAAGAAGAGAAGTGGTCGTCGGAGTGGTTAAAGGGGTTGGCAGTCCCCGAGGTGACGACGAGGGGGATTCGGTATATGCGATTGTTGACGCCAGATCTGGATGCGGTCGTTGGTGACACGGATTTGTGTACCTCGATCATGAGTGGGCTCTCGAGGCACGCTCACTTCTCTCGAACGACGCTGAACTCGGAAGGAGCTGGGGTGGGCAAGGGACAGACGCCGTCGAGAGTGTCATGGCGCATGTCGACGAGCGATTATCATCCATATCGGCAGGCCTCGGGGTCGACGGGCACGCATCGACTACGGATCACGGATGGAGCGGAGAGCAAGAAGAGCGACGAGTCAGACGCGGCCGTACGGGATCTACTGAAAGACTACAATGATCGAGAAAGGAAGCCACGACCTCCGAGACTCTTCATCCGTGATGATCCGTTCACCACGGGGCCGGCGAGCACTAGCACACCAGTACTAGCAGTGTCTGGATGGGACTCGTCATTGCGACGCGGCAGCGAGCCTCAGCAGAGGCTTATTACTCGTGTCTCTTCGGAAGATCCGCCTCGTCGAGGCAGCGAGCCGCAGCGGAGGGGGGTGGTGGCGGCTTCGGCAGCGGTGGAGAATGGTGTACCTCGAACGCCAGTCCGCGATCGAGGAATCGTCGACACCAGCAGACTACCCCGGTACTCGTCGCTATCAACGACCAAGTCCAAATCATCCTCGCCATCGCAGCAGAAGAGTAAAGGACGACGTCGGACATCTCGAGACGTAGGCGGGCGTCGTCCATCGGGTTCGAAGACGAGTCCAGGAACAAAACCCCCTCCGGCTCCACTACGGCTCCCCTTCTCGCCTTCTTCGCCGATAGTAGTCTCGCCACCACCACCACCGCGGATTCCGTCTCCACCAGGTCCAGCACCGACTAAGCCTCTGCCCGCTCCTCCGACGGAGATCATCATGCGAAGAAATAGGAATGGTCCAGGTATTCCCATTCGGAGGACGCGTCAGTCCAGGCGTGTTGTACTGCAGTCGCAGACGGACATGAGTGGGAAGATGGGTGAAAGTGATCCCGTCACGCCACCAACACCGACGAGACCTCCTCCACCATCACCGGTGGATGCGGAGGCGATATCTCCAAAGAACACGAACGGCATTCGACGCACCTCACTCGAAGAGCTGCTTGAGGAACGCGAGCGGAGAAAGACATGGGTCCATCAGAAGAAAGTCGAGGATTTGCAACTGCAGGGACGGAATGGGAGCATCTCTTCTCAGTCTCAGCCTGACGACAATCGTCCTATGAGTGAGGACAAGACACCCGTCCGTAGCCCTACAAAGGCCATGGTAAGGGTTGGTGGTGCCGGTAGTACCGGCCATTCCACGAGTCTGTCACCAGCAAAGAAAGAACAGGATAATACTCCACCGGGACGGACCTCGGAAACGACACTCTCCAGCACTCCAAGACAAGATCACCCGCCCATCTCCGCCACAGGACCATGTAAACGCGGCACCTTGCTCCCTCCGATCAAGATCTCTTCATCAACGCTACCCAATAATGGACGCACAGCCACAGCAAGCGGTAGCACCATATCGCCTACCACTGTGGTACCAACGACAGAGATAGAAGCGAGGTTAGCAAAGGTCGAACAAGACTTAAAGAGGATTCTTGACAGAGGTGTCGACCGTGGGCAGCCCCAACTTCATGATCATCCGTCTCAGATCCCGCAGCAGCAGGAGGAGCAGCAGATGGTACGAATGCGATGTGGTCAACAACTTCTCTCCCTGTCAAATTTCTTGAGCGACCGTGGCGGCGGTGATGATGAACAAGCAGAGGTCCATGGAAAAGACAAAGAGCGGCAGGGATTCAGATTGTGAGCATGGGCACGAAGAAGTAAGTCGAGGTGGTGGAGAGTGGATTGAGAACGGAATAAGGACCTCAGATGGGGATGGAGAAGGAATCAGTTCAGACGTTGGAAGTGGGAGGGTAAAAGGGAACGGGAGCGGATATAGGAAAGCGAGTAGTGACAACGAGATCAGAGAGGAAAAGAAGGAAGACGAGGATGAAGGGGAAAGCGAGCAGGGTGAGCATCGTGGAAGGACTCGTCGGGTGCGGTATCCTCATCATCACCAAAGAGTCTTTGTACTGACAAGTGCAAGTGCTACAGCACCGGCAGTGACAACCGCGGGGGGAGTAAACGGGGTATCTCTAGGAGAGACGGGAGTAGAGTAGAGTGAGGGAGAATAGGAGCGGGAATGGGTTAGAGTGGAGTGCGAGTAAGACTGAGAGTAGGAGCCAAACTTAAAGGAGGAGCGTAGAGTGAGAGTGAGAGTAGCAGCCAAAAATGAAAAACTAGAATTCTCCGTAACGTAAAGACTAGCTCTAATGAGATGTCGTCATATAAGGTAGAATGGAAATACCTAAGAAACCAAAGTTGAGCAAATAAAATCAGAATAGTAGAGAAGAGCATAAGGGAGAGGAGAGTAAGGGAGAGGAGGTATCTGAGATATCCATATCCTCTGATGCCTAGAGAGGGTGACAAAAACAAATGGGCATAGACCAGCAGTAGCAGTCTTTACAGCTAACATCATCATTACCTTTACCACAGTGAAGATGGTTAAGAGCCATCTTCTTCGTAAGGGCGATGAGAGAAGCTATAACAGCATCATCATCATCATCATCATCATCGTCAGTGTGATGAAGAATCCGTAGGGATATACTATTTCCGTGAAAAATGATGATATCGTTGAGAATCGACCACATCGTTAGATCTATCCTTTCACGAAAGCAAACCCATTTGATGTAGGGTTATCCGGCGTATGAGCTGTATCCATCGTGATTATAATCTTGACTATAGTTTCGACTAGAGTTTTGATTATAGCATCAAAGCGATGAGTATTTTAGTACTCCAGAAACGAGATGGCCTTGATCTAGTAACGTTGTATCGTACGAGGCGAAGGATATTTGTTCGTGGCGTAGAGTTTAGGAGGACAGAAGAGGAGAGGCGAGGAGGTATATGTTCATGTGTAGAGTAGAATGAGTAGAAGGGAGTAGAGGAGAGTAGGATAGAGGAGGTATCTGATATATCCTATTCTTTCATGCGTGAAATAGAGTAGAGTTGAATACTTAACATGATATTTTTACACGTCAATCAGCTGTTCGCTTTCCGTTTGCCCTTCCCTTCTAATCGATTTTGGGAGCATCAAATGCCGACTCTATGCGTCGCTCGCCATCACCCATTCCCATCCCCACGTCCCATCCCACTTCCACTCTGGCGTCTCTTGCTGCAGTCGTGACCATGCTGACTGACTGATTCTTGTCTCGCTTGATCCAGTCTCTTGCATACAGTGTACTCCTTGCATGCATCAATCAATCATCACCAACTCCTAACCCAGTCTTGTCATTCTTCTCTTTCTCCGTCCTCGATTGTTGGGGTAGTGGTGACTGTGCTTGTTGTGTTTGTTGAGCTTGTGGTCCTCTCGCCTGATGAAACCTCACTCTCTCCATCTTTTTGTTATCCTCTCCTCCTGCCATACCTCCCACACCACCAACACCGTTCACACCTCCACCAACACCCGCACCCGCACCCGCACCAGCACCAGCACCCATACCATTCACACCCCCGACTCCACCATATCCCAAACCAGCGCCTGGTGTTCCCACCATCGAATGATGCCCCCCTTCCAATTCCCTCCAACTTCCTCTCTTCCCACCCCTCCCGCTCTCACCCCACATCGTGACCCTCTGAACTTTTCTTAATTTCGTCAATCCATAGGCACAAATAATCCCAGCGAAAACAAAACTCAATCCAGAGACCCCGAGGAAACCGAAATCAGAATCCTCCATGAAGTTTTTTAAATTCATGCCGTATAATGCCGCGATGAAGGCACCCGACCCGATGCCTAATGTGCCGATGGAAAATTTGAGATCGAGAAGCATTAAACTGTTTCGGTTGGAATCGAGGATCGCTTTGACTCTATGCAATGCATCGAATTCATGGAGTTAGCAATGAATACTTTCATCATTATCTTGATACCCATCCATTGCTCACTCCCTCGCTCCCTCATTCGAGTTCCTATGTGCGCTGGATGGGAAAGACCCAGAGGACGAGGATTTTATCGAAGGGAAGAGCAGAAGGGAGGAGTGAGGGAGAAGAAGAACGACTAACTGGATAAAGTACGAAAGGGGGAAACAAATAAAAGTAAACTCACATCTCCTCGGTATTCCTAATATTGCTCACCAAATTGCCACTGACCTGAACAATTTCATCACAGACTTTATGATAATTTTCCAACAACATCTCGACCTCTCTATGATCGTCCTCGCCTCTGACTATGCCTCTCGTCTTCTCGGTGAGATACATGGCAGCCAAATCGTCGTCCGCATCTAACAATTCATCGATGGCATCTCTGACGAGTTTCGCTTTCTGTTCAAATGTGCCCAATTTCTTCGAATATACCAATAGATACCGTAATTTGTCACGATCAATGTCCTCTTCGAGTTCTCGTAGGACGCGCACCACCGGGACACGCACACCCTCGAATTCACTCTCCAGGGCACCCGTCACGCTAATCAGCATAGCTTCCAACGCTCGGAATTCGTAGGGGAGACCACCAGCTTGTCGAGAGGATTCTTTTTGTCGAAGTTTGCCTTCGAGGTCGTACATGAAGTTCGATTGGATGTAGGAATCCGTAGAACCGTAGACGTCAAATACCAAGACGCGGTCGGATTTGATCAAGGCGCGGATGTGCAGGAGGTTGATCAGGATGGCGGATTCGCGGACCAGGATGTTGGGGAAGACGGAGGAGTCGATCTTGCGGAGATCGCGAGGGAGGAGACCGTACTTTATCATCCTCAAAATTAAAACCGTGGTTCTATATATGGGATGCGGAGAGCGTATGACTTACCTTCGCAATCAATTCGCTCTTTTTAAACTCGCCGTTGACGAGAGTGACGTTCCCACATTCATCGAATTCCGTACACCGCAACTTAAGCTCATTCGCGGCTTTGTTCGGCGCCGGGGTCCGTCCCAGACTGAGCATCGAGGTGGTATTGTCGGTGCTGGAATCGCCGAGGAAGCTCGCCAGTGGAGGAAGGTCATCTGGCTTCCATGTGTTTTTGCGCTTGCTCTTTCTTCCGCTGCTGAGTCCACCAAGTAGACTTTGCGCTCGCCATGAAAAACTCTCGGAGAGGGGTCGTCGGGCATGTTGGTTATTATAAAAGTCTCGATGGCGGATGAGCCAGACTGGAGGAGGTCTGGAAGGTGGTTGTAATGAAGATGAGGAGCTCGGTCGAGTGCGGGAGAAGAGACAGTCGAGATTGAGGATGGATGCTTCGACGGTTGCGGTACGCCGTGTCGTGGTCGACAGACCTCGAGCGGAGCTTGGAAAGCGATTGGCCTGCGGCGGAGGATTGCTGGCGCAGTCGAAGATTGTTGGAGAAGGGTAGTCGAAGAATTCTCGTCGTCGTCCGGAGCTAGCACTACGCGGGTTAGCCGTGAAGAAACAGACGGACTCGGACTGCGATCGAAGGAATCTGAGGAGTGTCGATGATGGTGCAGGAGCGGTGGACCACGGAATGGGTCTCATAACTATGCGTATCCACCTGTGACGGGCAGTGGTTGTGGAGGGCTAGGAGAGGGTTCTGGTGGTCAAGCTGTCGGTAGTGGTTGACTCGCGATAGAAAGCTACAAAAAGTCGGGTCACATGATCAGGGGTAAATATTTCAGATCACATCAGAAAAATGGATGCATTGATGGAATGAAGTGTCATCGGCGCAGACAGACAATCATATTCTTTTAATCTATTGTCATTGTGTACTTCGAGTGACGACCGTAGCAGACAGGTCAGGCTCTGATCAGGCCAACAAAACGACTGCCGACCCACGCCCAGTAGTCACAATCATGCTTCTGTATGCCAACTGCTAGCGAATAACCATCCTGATTCCCTCTCCTTATATCTCTACTAATCCCAGTCCTCTTCCTCTTCCTCATCATCTGTAGCAAAGTCAGTAGTCTGATATACACTATCTTCTATGCATCTGATAAAACTCACCACTTCCGGCTACCTTGGCTTTGCGTTTGCTCAGCGCCGCTGCCAATGCCCCACCTAGACCCCCTTCTCCCGCAGTCGGTCCAGGGGAGCCACGACCAGGCGCCGCACTGTCGCTGCCACCAGCAACCAACGCAGCACTGCGATCGCGCTTCACACTATCATCCACCTTGCGAAGCCGACCTCCACCAATTCCTCCACTGGCTCGAATTGACGCCAGGAAATCTTCGGGGCCTCCTGCTGGTTTGGGCAACGGGGGCGCACTGACGGTACTAGACGAATATCCAGAGTCACGATTAGCAGGTACCGGTGGTGGCGGAGGCGCTCCTCCAGATGGAGCAGGGCCTGGAGGTAGTGGCGGCGGCGGGGGTGCTCCTCCAGTTGGAGCTGGTCCAGGGGGTAACGGAGGTGGTGGAGGTGCTCCTCCAGACGGAGCCGGTCCAGGGGGTAGCGGTGGTGGTGGAGGGGCTCCTCCGGTCGGAGCCGGCCCAGGAGGTAACGGCGGCGGTGGAGGCGGGCCCGCATCTCCCGAGATTGTTGGCCGCGCAACGCTTGGAAGAGGTGGCGCCGGTGGTGGAACTGAGGGACCACTTGCTGCCGGGGCTGGGGGAACCGGACGAACGTTTGGAAGTGGAGGAGGAGGGGGTGCAGATGGAATAGACCCAACACGTGGACGAGCGCGATTGATCATTAGATCCGGAAGAGGAGGTGCTTGCGCCGGTGGTACCGTCGGCCCTGCTTGACCGTTGGCCGTCTTGGGAGGCAGCGGTGGAGGTGCAATCGTAGCAGGCGCCGCTTGATCCCTATTCTGACCTCGAGGCGGTGGCGGCGGAGGAACAGCGGCATGGGGCCGATCAAACTGCGGTGGAGGTGGGACGGCGAATCTTGGCTTGGCGGGACCCGCATCATCCAAAGGTGTTTTCGGCGGCCGTGGCGGCGGTGGCGGACCAGACGAGGACGCCGGTTGCCCACGCGGCGGTTGCGGTGGAGGCGGATCCACATGGGCATATTTCCCAGCATCTGCCAGCGGCGGTGGTGCTCGAAACCGCGGTGCCGGAGGCCCTCGAGGGGGAGACCGTTCACGTGGAGGTGATCTCGGCGGAGGGGATGGCGTGTTACGTGCTGGAGGAGGTGATGGCGGCTTATGATGGCTCTCCACTCGAGTTCGTCTTGATGGTGGTGGGGCGGGCGGTGGGCCTCTCCTTGAGCCTGAGCTACCACCGGTATTTTGAGGGCTCAAAGATGGCGCTCGTGCAGCTGGAGGCGCGACTGGTGGCGGTGGTGGAGGCGGACGTGCCCTACTATCGCTGGGTGCTGCGGGGGCTGGAGTCGTCCCCGCGGCCTTGTTCTGCTCTATATATGCCTTGATGAAGTCTTGGTTCTGTTCGATCTCGGCTTCAGAGATGCCCTGTGCCAGTAATTCCTCCAGTAATGGTCGCCAAGACGGATCTACGGTATCGAGAGTGTATCCATTGGTTCCATTGCTTGGTTGTACATCATTCGATTCCACCGATCCTGGATTTATGGGGGGTGGAAGTGCTGGTTGACTGGGAGCCGGAGTCGGCGAT
>QQTW01001929.1_pt1 | contig 14823 bp, 21 predicted proteins | sample 1904831 | NCBI WGS metagenome assembly QQTW01 (sample SAMN09435610, study PRJNA476489) | Subsurface metagenome, whole genome shotgun sequencing project. | reverse complement strand
TTCTCCAGATTCTCCACCACTCTTCTCCCGATGAAGAAGTTGTACTGCGTCTGGCATCTAACGCTCATTGCTGGATCGTCGAATTTGATATGCAGACACCTCAGGTTGTGTCCCGTCGACAAGAGCTCGAACGATTCACCCAGCTCCTTTGCGTTCCTTTGATACGAATAGTAAGAGGCGTTCGAGATCTTCGTCAGCTTGATGGTAAGGTAACGGATCCCCATGCGGTTCCTCCGCCCGATGATGACGAAGAACGCATACATGCCCACCATGTCCCAGGCCGTGTTGAAATGTGGGAGCGGACCGTCTATCCAGGTGAAATGGTTCTTGCCGTACAGAATGGGGACGGCTTCGTGATAGACTTGCTTGCTGGTCCCCAGAAGTTTGCCGTTTATGCTGAGATCCTCTGATGCCGTGGGATCGGTATGGTGCCAGCGGTTGTGGATGCCGGAACCTGTTGGACAGATTTCGCCATCGATGCAGAGCGCTAGGTCGTAGATTCGGTTTCTGATCTCGGGAGGTAGCCTGAGAAACGAGAACGGCATCTTGGGCGTGTGAGGTGCTGGCTTTGCTTTGGCGGTCAAGTCTTACTGGCTGGTATGGAGGATTAGCTTGGCATCAAACTGATATACTACGCCCACAGGAGATCCGGACTCTAATGGTTTGCCAAAGACAATTCACTTGAGGAGAAGGTAGTAGAGTGTATGCCTTCCGGTGTGGAGATTTGAGAAGAAAGAGGTGTACTATTTAGTGACTGGCTTGAGACAGTGTGAATTACCTTAGGGTTGAGGACAAGCGAGAGCGAAGGGCAAGTTCCAAGACAGCATAGTGGCGGAAGATTCCATGAAACGAGAGTCTGCAGATATGTTGGTAGCGAGTGGATGAAGATTCACAGTGACAGAGAGATGCTCTTGATACATGAATTGTTCTATTTGCCAATATCTCTATCCAGAAATTGTCCAGCAACCGACACTTGGTCTCTATATGATGAAGCGAAGATATCCAATATCTAGTTCAAGCCAGCTCGAAGCCACCGCTCGGCTCAATGTCTTCTGACATGTCCTCGCCTGTGCTTATATCCACCACTGGTCTCCTGCGGCACTGGACTCACCACGGCGGTCTGAATCACCACATCCGTAGAAGTTGGCTGAACATCTGCTGCACTTGTGTCGCTAGCTGCGGTTGCTGATTCCGTCACACTTGGGACTGGCGATGGGGTCTCACTCTGAGAGACCACAAGCACTTCCGACGAACTTGGGGCCGGCGAAACAATCTCGCTGAGAGAGGTTGCAGGCACTTCCGATGCGCTCGGGGCCGACGACACAATCTCACTGGAAGAGGTTGCAGGCACTTCCGACGCACTTGTGGCTGGCTCATCATCGGTCTCGCTTGACGGACTGCTGGTAACAGCGGCATTGACAACCTGAATGGTCTGGTAGACGGTGCTGGTAGAAGTTCGGGTCGTGTTCAATTCGACGATAGTCTGAGAGGAGGAAGGCGTAACGGTGGTGTAAACAGTCTGGTAGGCTGTTTCGGTCACCGTGGCCGGGCCACAGGGGCCAGAACCCGAACCCAAACCTGCGCCTGCGCCTGCGCCAGCTCCAGCTCCACCAAGGACAGACGAAGAAGATTGAGCGTTCACGGATGGACCTGGGAACTGAACAACGGAGCTGGAAGGAATTCCAGTGCCGGTAGAATGGTAGGTGGCAGTGTTGTTGGGCATCGGGTAAGGCGCTCCGCTGGCGGTCAGACTGACGGGAGCAGCGGTGGGATAGGAAGATTGCGCGACACTGGTGGAAATCAACAGTGCAAGAGCACCAAGCATCGATCGCAGAGTCATCTTATATGTATTTTGGTTCGGAGGTGTTGGGTATGCTGGTTGGTAAGTGCTTATGTGCTTAAAGCTGTCAAAGCTGAAAATGCTTGCGCTGCGATATGTTGTAAAAGAGCGAATGATTGAGTCTGTCTGTCAATTTGCAAAAGAATGTGAAGAGCAAAGGCTCAAAATAAAGCCGTGATAGAGAGCGTAAGATGATTGTGAAAGGAAGAGAAAGTAAATGTGGGAAGGAGATGCAAACAAGAGAGTGAAATGTACGGTCCGTAAGACGGGACATTATTTCAGGGGATCGACAAGGTTCACCCGATAGCAAGCCTCCCTATGCGCTTCGAGAATACCTGGTTCGGTCAACTACTGCAGGTACGAGGTACGGAGATGCTCACAGCACCTCAGCCCTTCCACCTGCCAGGTTCCAGGTTAGAAGTTATCATGGCGGAAATTGCTGTCATCTAACTACCTTACTTTACCTTAACGTTACTGACTGTCAGGATTCCTTCAGGATCAGGCCTGCTGTGCACTGCTGGAGCCATCTCTTCATGTGAATGCACTCATTGTATACTAAATACCATGAACATAACATGACTTGTCAGGTGCGGCCTGAATATATCGAACTTACTTAGCCAAGAAATTGTGACTTTCGAGTATGTCAAAATCCCCGTGTACCCAGTACCCATAGACTTCCTCGCCAAGAGGTACGAGGATGATGGTTGGGAAGATGGGCTGAAGGTGAAACGGTGGCGGCCGGGTGGCGCTCATATTCCGGCGCTTTCTTCGCGTCCAGGTTTCTTCGGACTTATCTACCATACTAACTTCTTTAGTATCGTGAAACTGAACCAGTCAACGGGACAATCAATCCCATAACCACCTTAGGTACGGTAGGTATACTTTGGCGCAAAGTAACTGCAAATTGGTTGTTGTAACAAAGAGTCAACATGAATGTTTGATTATTGATTGTTACTCGAAGGACTTGATCCATATACACGGTGAGAGTTTGGACGTTGGTCAATAAAAGAAGAAGAACGTCAGAACTTGGGAATGCATGCCCTGTCCATATGCCGCAGTGTACGTGCGAGAGAGACACCAGCTGGTATGCTGTCATGGTTATCACTCTTGTAGAGTCCCTGACCTCACGAGATCAATACATCAAGCTGTTTAGTCCCAACTCATTCCCAATAGCCCAATACTGCACCGCAAGCGCTTTCCCGAAACCTACCGCCTCTCCCAAGCCAGAACCACCTTCTCGGGATGCAGCATCTGCAGCAACAAGACCATTCCACTCTCTTTCTCCACTAGCCTCTGTATCCTGCTTCTCGCCATGGCATCGTCCTCGCCCGCTTCCAGCACGGGCTTGACCTTCCACGCCCCGAAAAGACCTGCCATCACCGCCACAAACACGACTTGTGAGAACTTCCGGCCAGGGCAGCTGCGTGCGCCGGCCGACCAGGCGATGAAGGGACTTGCGTGTTTGGGCAGTGGGAGGAAAGATTCCGACTCAAAGACGTTCTTCTTGGGCGTCGATGAGACGGACATGTTTGTTGATGGTGACGAGGTGGACGTGATCCACCGAGAAGGCTGCCACGTGAGCGAGTCTGATCCCCAATATCGGGAATGCGTGTGCATGGCCGAGTAACTGGGGATGATCATTGTGTTGGCGGGGATTATGATATCCTTGTTGCTGACCTGGAGAGGTTGCGGATGCGCGGTGGTACATTTGACAATGGCGAATGGTCTCGTGCTGTGTGCTCATTAGCTGTTTCAAGACATAAGCATCAGCGTTACATACCAGTACTGCAAGACAGCGTTTGAGGCGCGGGAAGACTTCATGATAGGACCACAGTTCTGGTTTTTGATCACCCAGCACATAGTGAAGCTCGTCGGCGATCCAGTCCTGGACATCAGGCCGAGTGGCAAGCAGGACGATGGCGAAAGCCAGAGTGTGAGCTGTAGTGTCGTGGCCGGCAAAGTTGAATACAAAGATGTTGCCGTAGATCTCGTTCTCTGTCAAGCCACCCTGCTCGTGTCTGGAAAGGGACCCCTTTTCCTGCCCCGCGTCTGTCTCAACGGCTGCCGCTTGCGCCATGTCTTGAGACGCGCGGATGAGCGAGGTGACGAGGTTATTGCTGCGATTGTTTGAATCAAGCATAGCCTGCTTCTCTTCTTCGTATAGCCGCGTCATATAGTTCCTAAATGTCACAGTCGCCTGGTAGATTTTCTTCCACCTTCTCGGAAGCCACGGCTTGGACAAGTTCTTCGGGCCTAGCACAACAAGGGGAATGCAGTTGTCGAGGATAAGTTTCAGAGAATCCTTGTAAGACGTTGAGTCCTCAGTACTTGACGGTTTGTCTGCACCCTGATATGGATAGGATCTTCCAAAGCCAGCACTAGACATTACGTGGAGGGAGAGGGTTCGCGTATCATCAGCGACAGTTCTGATGCAGGATTTCGATGACCAGTACTCAAGCATCCCCGTGGCCTGGCGGATGCTCTCTGACCATACCAGGTCGTTATTCCTTTCGTTGAAGCAGGCGGCAGTGACCTTGCGATGCCGCTGCCACTGTTGGCCTTCAGTCTACCCACTAATTCAGCAACATGCCCATTTGGAAGTACAAGCGGTGTAGCTCACTGTCCCAAGGTTCGGACCAAACACATTTAACATTTCTAACTCCTCAGTCTTATGCCAATAATTCGAATTGAACCCTCCATAGGGGCATAACGAGCATACCCAATATCTCAGTTGGCCTAACAAAGTCTTCCCGCCGCTGAAAGATATCCGCGAGCGTATCGGCATTGCAGACCTGCACCCAATTCTTCCCGGGTGTCACAAAAACAAACGCGTCACCCAATTCCTCATGAGCCCTGAACCGATCCTGGATCTCCCATCTTCGCCAATTGTACCTCGTGAAATTGCCGGTACCGAAGGGGAGATATTTGAAGAATGGGATTATTAACGTGTCTATGCTCATCCATAGCGGGTTCCCTGGGTCTATGGGTAGAATGACCAGTGGTATGCCAATCTTCCGAGCCTGGTAGTAGTTGATGGCAAGGCACTACAGCGTGTAGACTGTCCACGCAATTGAGGTGGAAAGGAAGACAAGCAGGACTGCATAGCCAAACATAGCTGACTGGCTTAGCTGCTCAGAGACTCGGCCAGTTTAGAGATGTTCGCTGACAGAAAACCGTGATCAAAGCAGCATTCAGAGGTCATTAGATTAACGGAGCTCAGAGAAAGAATTCGGGGGGGGGGGGCGTAGCTCTGTGCTGCAGGTGAAGGCAACAACCCAATCAATATGCGAGTATTGTCCCGACAAAGTACAATAGCGCTCCATTGTCAAGACAACGTTCTATAATCCTAGAATGACTGTGCCGCAGTTTTCCAACCCAATTGGGGCTATATGCGCAACTGAGAAACTCAGTGGTGGAAGATTGGTATCGATGTTACTTTGGAAAGGAAGTGATCCTCGCGCCAAGGCTAAGTTTACCGATTACAAAAGGTACGGTAGGAATATCGTATTTTCTAAAACTGTCCTTACAAGAGCCATTGATGTATATTAGACCAAGTGCCGTGCTCTATCTAACCTAAGTACTCGATACAAGGCTCTGAAAGACGATCGACAGGGTGTCTTTGGCCAAGACCTTAGGGGCAACCAAAAAGGGTGCTTAAATCGCTTCTCGCAAGGTCATATCCATAACAATATCCATACCTTTGACCGGCCCAGTTATTCCCAAAGCTGGAGTACTCTCATCCAGCTTTGGAAAGATGTTCCCCTCGCCCTTGGCCAACTTCAGATCGAATCGATGGAAAGTATAGCGACGAAAGCGTAAACCTGTTCTTTCGCCATGACACGATTTGGGCAGTAGCTGACACCACCGCCAAATGGGCGGTACGAAGAATGCTTTAGGAAAGCTTTGTTGTCAGTAAACCGCTTGGCATTGAATTGCCTATAGTCAGCACCCCAGACATCCTCGTTCATGTGAAGCTGACGGGATGGCATGAGGATATTCGTACCCGGCTGGAGTAACTCATCCCCAATGATTGTCGGTGTCAGCACCTTTCGACTCATCATAGCTCCCCCGTTCAACCGCAAAGACTCGTAAAATGCGCCGTCTAGGGTAGGAGCATTGGCGCAAAGCTGCTTGATGTCCAACTTCCCATCTCTCCAAGCTGACTCTGTCTCTCGGCGGACCTCTTGGAAGAGGCTTTCGTTGAATACAAGGTGGGCAATGAGCCAAATAGAAATATTGTACTCGTTTGAATTGGCCCTGCGATGGCTTAGCGAACCAGGGTAATACGCTAGTTACCATTGTATTGCTTGTTGAGACATACGCCCAGTGGATTAGGAGCAGCATACAAGCTTTGCTTTCGTCATCAAGTCCAACGATCTCTTGTCCAATGAGGATCTGTCTGATGCCCCAGGCCTGTCCTGCACGCTCCGCTTCTGGAAGGTTGACGAACTCCTTCATGGTTGCGGTCATTCTCCGTCGAGCATTAGCCACAGCAGAGGAGAATATTTCCGGAAGACCGAAGAAGGCCATCCACGCTCGATCATTGAAGTCTAGCATATTCGCAGCGATGTCTGGGTTAAGCTTATGTAGGACATCTCCAAACATGGATCTCGTCGCTGCCTCAACCAAGGTAAAGCGGCACAGAGATTTCATAGACGTTCTCGCTGTCTCCAAGGGTACAGAAGCCTAAGTTAGCCCACTGGAGAGTACCATCAAGAGACGAGATGAATGCTCTGCACATCTCCTCCATGTGCACGCCAGGAAGCAGTTGGGCTATGTATATCTCCTCAATCAAATGAATCAGTGACCCGTTTTGAATCGACTGCATTATTGTGGATATAGCAAGATTCTCCAGGGATAGGTTTATGCCACGCCAACTTCAACGCTTCCCCTTTGAAGCCGAAATTGGTTAGGATCTGGTTCAAGTGGCCGTCCCAGTTGAGTGTCGTCACATTTCTGCAGACTTGGGCCACATCCTGAGGGCCGGTCACAACGTAGAACTTCGTCCGGCCGACTCTGAGAGCAAACGGTTCGTGTGTTCGACCTGTATAGTCACTGTGGGTCATTTGTCAACGGGACATCCAGTGGTATCTTCTTATACCAAGGCAAAATCAGCTGAGTTGGGCTTTTGACGTACAGGCCTCGTTCAATCAGCTTATCTGAGTTTTTGAAGAAGCTAAGACTGTGTCCTGTGATGAATTGATGAGAAAGAGCTCGGCGTACAGGAGCATAGGGAGTTTACCGAGCACTGCATATCAACAGTCAGAGGACGAGTAGCTTCAGTTGAAGGATATATACGCACTTGGAATTCAGTAAGGAAGCTCTCTCGGATCGTGGTCGCAGAACAGGACGAATACTGAAGCTCCATAGACGCCATGCAAGGAGCCACAGAAGACCACTGAAGGTTCCTGTCATCAGAAGCTTGTAGCGACTATTCTCTGAAGCAATGCATAGTGTTTCGAACTCGTCATACAACAGTTGCCAGTAATGAATAAACATGATCACGAAATTTCTTTCTGTCAGCGTAAGGAGTAACCAAGAAAACAGTGGGTATCGGCAGAAACGAAGGAGCCAATATCTCTATATGGAAAAGCACCCTCTGAGCACACTCGATAACTATGGGATGATCCATAGGATATCTAGGTACACAACGTCACTCAGGGAGGGCACCTTATCCATTGTTGACGGCACAGGCATGACACATGGTTTAGGTGTCAGCTTCAGCTCTTGTCGGAGCTCGTCGCCTCGCACTGTATGCCTCATCACGGCGCAGATGAGCTGCAAACGCACAGGGCGAGGACAGATCGAACATGATGGTTGCAATGACCGGAACCTAACCGTGGCCCTGTGCCTCAAGCTCCGGAGATCGCGGCGCCTTCTGAACGAAGCCAGTCTGTCTGTGACAGGGCAGAAACAACGTTGAGCTTGCGTTAGCATTAGCGAGCTGGGCGTATTTTGATATTCTGCTTGGCCTTTCTAAAGCCCTGTACTACCTTACCTAATCGCTGTGCCTCCTTAACGCAGTCAGTAAAACATCGTAGCTATAGAAATGCTGGGGGCCAAAGTATACTTATCGAGAGAGTCTCCTCTCATGATCATTCACATCTTCCATGTGCACCGCATGGGGTTTAGACTGCTAGTATCCAACACAGCTTGATCTACGGGTAGACTCGTGTGACTGGGTTTGCGATCCTTCGGTCCGCAAGAAGGTTCGCGGAGGAGAGGGAGCAGGCTGACGTCGGCAGCAGCAGGAAGGTTCGGGACGGTTTGAGACAGTCTATGGACCCACAAAGGAAAGGCAGACATAAGGCCTTCACAGTCTTTCATAGTGGTTGATTTCTAGGCATCTCAATATTCTTAGCCCCTGTCAATAATCTCGTATGAACTCGTCCCTGGCTTGAGATACTACAAATTGCTACTCCCAAGATTTCCCTATACGATTAAGTTCATCGGCACGAGTCAGATCCCTGACTATGCTTTGCATGACCTAGTCCAAGCCTAAAAATCCCCCAACGCCTTATCCCCATCCCTATTAGGGCCACATATTCAGTGGTGTCTTTCCTACCCTTCGCCACCGCTCAACAGCCTAGCTCTTCCAGACTCGTTAATCGAATCCTTCCCATCGTACAGCCGTCCGTATTCTGTTTCCTCCCTTCGTTCTTGGCATCTTGCTGCTCCCTACAGCACAACATACGTAGTCGGCCTTTTCGTATATGCGAGTCCCACCTCCAGCGCAGTTTTAGCATCATCTCAACTGGCCCAATGAACGCTGCAGCTCGACTCACCACCGCACAGATACATATGTCTGCGTGAAGAGATCCACATTAGTCACGTCTCCACTCTTATCACACGGCATCAGTCTTACAGTCTGCCCAGCCCAGAGACTGGATTGTGAAGCTCGCCGAGCTTGTTTTTGCGGCCAGAGCTAGGACGAGCAGAAGGATGGAGGAAAAGTAGATGTAGGTGAGGAGAGGATTGTGTGGCGAAGGCGGCGCGCCGAAAGGGTAAGTATATTTGGGAGAGGAGGAAGAATGAGGAGGATATACAGGTTCCTCGGCGTGGATCTGGGAGAGATGCATCTTCTCAACCTCAGAATACAAACTCTTCTGGAGAACGGTCGTTTGAATAAAATTGAGTCTTCCGACGAACTTGGGGTTGGAAATGCGAAGGTTTTAGACATTAGATCCCTCGATATCTTCGTGCATCGTCTCAGCCTGAATGTGCCCTATGTATAGTACATGCGCCTTCCTCAATTCGACCCAGTCAGTTGGCCTTTGTCATGTGGTGTGAGCCCAGACTGAACACGCCTTCCAGTATGTTGGTACCGCATTGGAAGAATGATGCTGAACCTGTAGCTCGGAGTGTACGGCATTCAGCCCCCAATAGGGCTGAGCTGAAACATCTCGTGTACCCTGCACTTGCCTGCACATCCTTAGGGGGCGGGACAACACGAGGATCAAGCTGAGAGCTGCAACCTACTCGAAAACCAACAAATGAGCAGGAGTACGGCGCAGACAAGAGCTAGGGCGGGTGTGCGCTGTGTCCATCTTGACGTCGGCGTGCAGCTTGGCTGTGATCGTCTGCATATAAGAATACAAGCTCTTCGCTCAAACGTGGCACAGTCCAGTAACTTATGGGGTCAGTAAGTTTCTGAGATACCCTATGTCGTGGTATTAGAGGTTCGAGTACCGAATCGATAAGGCTGTCAGTTAATTGCCTCATACATATTGTGTCTGTGCCATCCTTGCTTTTATCGGATTCGAGAATTGGTAGGGCTGGTTCTGTTCTGAATGAGCTTTCAAGACCACTACACCATGTACACTCAACTTCTCAGCTTATACGCCACCAACAACACGGGTGGTAGTAAGCTACACATCTCAAAGACTCCAACATCGGTCTTCATGCTTACTTGCATAGTCTTGGCCCCCACATAAACTCCTTAAACGGCCCCTGTTCCTCTTGAAATAGCGAATGCTGGCTGCACATCCTGTTCCTTATCAGGCTTCAGTGAGGGTGGCAGCATGACTTTCACGCTCCACACCTCCGCTCTTTGCGGGGGATCTACCCACACTCGGTGGCTCAGGCCGCGCCCGCCCGCTGCTGCCGACGGGAGATGACACATCTTTCGAGAGATAGATCTATATCTATTGTGCTCAGGCATCTACACCCGGAAGCTGCTGCCAGGAAGCATATAGGAGTATCAAGACTGGTGTATGGTGTTTGTGCCGGTGCTGGTTTACTTTCTCTTGCCGATAATATCATGGCAAAATCTAGCACGACTGGAAATGGCGTGGGGCCATCAAAGGTTGATGCCGACATGTTCCTGGTGAGTTTGCCCAGAGCGCCCATGGCCTTCACCTACTATCACTAAATTTATCTCGACCAGGAAGTGACTTGGGGCGGGTTCGCCATCACAGTGATATTTGTCTTCATTCGGATTCCTGCTAGTTTACGGGCGTTCAAAACACTCTACGTGGACGATGCCTTTGTCTTCTTCGCCTTGACACTTTCGTTAGCCTCAGCAATACTCTGGCAGATCTTTGCGAATAATATGTATCAGATGATGGCAGTCGCCAGTGGAAGAGAAATACCAGGCCCAACTTTCGCCACAGATAGCAAGAGCTACTCAAAAGCATCCGCCGCTGTCATTGTTCTCTTTTATTCGACTTTGTGGGCGATCAAGATCTCGTTCTTGATCTTCTTAAGCGGCAGTCAAGAACGTCAGACGACAAGAGGTTGTGTGGTGGCCTATATTCGGATTCGCAGTTGCAACTTATTTTGTCTGTATTGGTACAATTCAGTACCGTTGCCTTGTGGTTCCACTTGAACAAGTCTTGGCCAATGGCACCCAAGACGCAGCTGTGAACTTTCAACAAACCACCTTGAAGCTGAATTGTGCCTGGGACGTCATCACTGACTTTCTGAGTCCGCCAACCTCCCCCCTCGTTGCTGGCCTTTACTAACGACATTCCAGTCATGTTAATTCCAATAAGCATGCTATGGGGCACCCAGATGAGACTTCGCAGGAAACTCGCCCTAGCCGGTATCTACTCGCTCGTCATAATCACTATCATCTTTGCGATTGTGCGAACTACCTTGGTCAGCTCTCTCACGCGTCTGCCTGACACGTTGTGGCTGTACATGTGGAGCGCCATTGAAACAACCATCGGTGTGTGCACATTTTCACCTCTCCATACCAAGGTGGTTACATGGAGGCTACGAGCTGATACATCTTACGACTGCAGCAACCGCCGTCTCCTGTCTCGCTTCCTTCCGCAGCCTTTTCGCTCGGCAGGAGTCTGGCTCGCAACCGGTCAAATATAAACCTTCGGGCTCACGGAATATCTTCCTTCAAGGCGACAACATCGGCAGAACTCGGATGAAGGGTACTCTCGACACCCTGAACGGGACTTCTTCGCACAAGCCCCATACCCAACGTGAGGCTATGGATCCAAGAACCAGAGATCACAAAGGCTCCTGGACGGAATTTATCATCCCTTTAGAGCAATACGCATCGAGCATGATGTCGACTTATCGCGGGAACCTGTCTAGACTCCGAGTGGCACTGCGAATGCTCGCCAACACTATGGCTGAACATTCATGGGATTCTGCACGTGGGGGAGGGGGGCGCTGAGGACTCATACTAACTGCACCTAAGGTAACTGTAGCGCGGGACAACCTAATCAAGGTGAAGTAGAAATCCTTGGCTAGCAACGATCTCTATAGCTATCCTCAGACATTCCATATGCACCCTTATCAGGAATCTCATCCTCAAATCACACTATTGAGACTCTGGGTCTTTCTTATCACTTCCCCTTAATGATATGTTTACATGCAGAACCTGAGTTCAGTCGGAAGTACAATCCGCTATGTCAAGATTCTTGATCCTTATAGCTGAATAACTGATGTTCATGGCGGCAGCATCGTTGAGTTCTCATGCTGTAAGCCTGCAATGCAGCTCCTTCGACGATTGTAATCGGGTCATGACCAGACTAGCATCGTTGCATGAGTATTCTACGCTAGAAGCCCGACCCCAAGATTTTAGTGCCCTTCGGCCCGCAGATTGTGTCGAGATTCAACCGCTCGGCCCCAATGCATGGCTGACAGGCCTGAACCTTATGCCTGTTCGAAGGATCCGACACTGATGACTTGATACTTGGATCGACCAGAAGAGATTCCAGATGTCGATGATGTTATGGCAAAGGTGGCACAAGGCTGGGCTGCACGACTCGAGATTCCTGATATTGCGAAACCAGAGTAGCGACTTGCGACGGACAAGAAAATAACTGGATGGAACTGATGCCATGAGTCCCGGACTGAAGCAGTGGCACAGGATCTGCTCACATTGAGAGTGGCCCTGGTTGATATGGGCTTGCTGTATGGATAAGGCAAGCAACGAGGCTGCTGCGTGTCTCACCATGCCTGAACAGCAGCGACGAGAATGTCACCTTTTGAATATGAATTGCGATTGTAGCATCCTTGCAAATCTCTATCCGCTTGTGTAATCTCGTCTTATACGTCCAGAGCTCTACAAAATCAGTTCCTCAGCGGGCCTTACCGGGACCTTTCAAGCGCACGAAATCAACCAGAATCATGCTTCGAGACCTGCTAGATCATTCTGCTGACAAGGAATTCTTACAATGAAAGCTATGGCGAGCTCTATTGGCTATGATTGTGTTCTGGGGAGTTGTATACACTCAGCAAATCTATCGGAGGCGTCCAGTACGTACAGCGGTAGAACCACTGCATCATCGCCACGGTTGACTGTTGACAGCGAAACCTCTTGGTCTCGGGTCCGTCGTTGGCATTTGGGAAGTGGTCAAGCAGTTTTCAATACATCATCAACGCCCCTCATATCATTGACAGTGCCTACGTAAAGGTAAGTTCAGATGTGTACTTGTGATCTGCTCATCTGACCAGAATGTCTAGGCCAAAGGCAGCCCCTTTGCGATCCCATCTTTGTCTAAATGTCAAGTATTTGTTTCCTCCGAGCAGCACATTAGAGAGATCGAGGAAAGTTCGGAGCGCCATCTGTCATTACATGCTGTAATGGAGGATGTCAGTCTCAATCCCTTGTGATCACTACTTGTGATATGGTATGGTTCACGGGGCATAGAGGGTTATGCACGCATAAACGATGTATGGATTCGAGCAAACGGGCATTGAGCATCACGATATTGTACCTGGTCGGACCTTGAAGTCTCTGCTTCGCACGCACTTGCCCGAACTACAACCAAGAATACAAGCAAGGATTGAGCAAGCATTTGCGGAAGAATTGGAAGCGAAGGAACTTACTGACGGTACTGTCTATTCCCAATGGCAGCCATGTACTGACGAGTCTTCGCCGATACAGGCTAGAGAAGTGTTCGGCATTTGCGTTAGCAGAAAGAGTGACTGGAGCAATAAACAACCAAGTGCTTGTTGGTGACCAGCTTGGTAGATAGTTGAGTAGCACTTAAGGAATGACTAACACGGAAAAGCCAGCAACAAGGATTTCTCCAAAGCAGCGATGCGGTATTCTCACGATGTTGTCATCGCCATGGAGATCTGTCGTCATCTTCCTGCATGTCTAGTACCGTATGTTGTTCGAGCTAGGAAATCTCTGGAACACTCCCTACTAACTCTCCTTAGTTTGGCTGCTCCTGCAATCATGGGATGGAGCGGTGCGATGAAGAAAGTAGCCAGCTTTCTTACTCCTCTGGTTGAAGATCATCTTCGTCAAAGTAATCATGGTGATATAGAGCAGTCGGTCAGCATTGCCACAAGAGCTCGCGGACGCGGATGCGCCGCGCACTTTTGCTTGGACCACAGCTGTCGTACCTAGCTACAGCGTCGAGTTGCTATTGCGGGAGCGCACAAGATGATGTTCTGGTTAAGTCTCACTGTATCTTGCCATATCATAGCTCTCGAATGGAGTGACTCATGCGGCGAACATACTGTAGGGTAGCGGAAGGCGAAGTTAGGCTGAACCGTCCAGCGCGGACTGGATGAGGAATGTGGTTCGCGCTGACATGGCCCTTCTACTTACTTACGGGCCTTATCTAGAGCTGAAGATGTCTTTTGCCGTCGTGGTGATGGACCATTTTCAAGCGTCTGTGGCTTGCTAAAATGTCCTTTGACCTTAATGAAGGACGGGAAAGGCACTTAGCTCGGGCTTCCTTAGGCTCCCTTGCCACTCCTCTGGCCTCCGCTTCCGAAGCGGCGATTGTATACTTCTGAGACTGATAATGGTTACCGGTGAGAGTCAGCAAAAGTTCGGGTAGATCTAGTATACATCCACGTATATCCCGATCCGCCGCCTCTATACAGACATGCTCGTCAAGGATCATCACTGGTGCTCAACTTGACCTATAACTTCGCCCGTTCCTCCGTCGCCCTATGAAGATCCGCCCCTTTCTCCTTGAAGTACTCCGCAATCTTCCGCCTCGCCACATCAACCACACTGCCATCCTCCACCGTAGCAGGGACCTGAACCTCCTTCTCGAAGTCTCCGTGTACGGCATTCTCCACCAGTTCCCGAAGAACGCGCCTTAACGTCTTGCCCGATCGCGTCTTGGGTATCATGCCTTTGCCCTGGATCATGCCACCTAAGGCTGCGATCGCACCGATTTGCTCGCGCACAAAGTGTTGGATGTCTCTGAACAATTTGTCGGATGGGACGGCGGACGTAGGATGGTCGGCGGTCGAGAGCGTAACGAATGCGAACGGTAGTTGGCCTTTCAGGGCGTCTGGAATTCCCACCACGCAGCACTCCGCAATGCCGGGATGTGAGGAGATTGCTTGCTCGATGGAGCCTATGTTGGTACTCTATTAGCCCCTGCCGAGCACACGTTAGAAGAGAATCACGTACCGGTGCTGAATCGATGAGCTGCTACGTTGATAATGTCATCAGATCGAGACATCACGTGTACATAGCCGTCGTCGTCGATCATGCCTGCATCGCCCGTGTCAAGCCACCTCCCATCGAACCGCTTCAGATAGCC